>Ga0210057_1003353_pt1 | contig 22173 bp, 21 predicted proteins | sample CryGeyCG2114_010_2_FD_183968 | JGI IMG/M metagenome (GOLD analysis project Ga0210057, IMG submission 183968) | Groundwater microbial communities from aquifer - Crystal Geyser CG10_big_fil_rev_8/21/14_0.10 (SPAdes) (version 2) | ecosystem: Environmental > Aquatic > Deep subsurface > Groundwater ...
CCCTGCTCAATAGCATTACGGAGCACAGACACTTCATCTCCAAGCTTTTCCTCTGCAACTGTCGGCAATATGTGAAAGCCGATTTCGTATACTTGTTTTGAATCCATTATGAAAATTCAACTTAGTGGATAATATTACTGTAACTTCGTTGAAACTGGACCAGATATCGACACTCAATCTGGAGTTACAGCAATGTCAAATCTACCATGGAAGTATCTTTCAGGCAAATAAAAAGCCCGCGCTAAAGTACGCGGGTTGTTGGAGTACGCTTCCAACAGAGCGGTTCTTTGAAAATGGCCAGTCAACGCACACCCACTAGCCTTGGGTGGTTCAGTTTACATCTGGAACTTTGCAACACCCTCTCCAGATCCATGAGGATGGGTCAACTTCTATTCTGCATGTAAGATAACACACTAACCTCATCTGTCAACCGTAATGCTGGGTCGGCACTCTGCCATCTTTGCCTTTTCTCCTTCTAAACAACCACGACACAATAGTGGGTCGTGACTAGATGTATTATATACATACTGGATTGATTCCAATGATAAAGACTGAGCACTAATTCTTTTTTTGAGAAACATCAAACACATTATTGAATTGGGTGTGTTGGTTTTGTATTGGTCTTACATTATGCATGTAATAATATAAATCACGACCGTTGATTTTGTTGTTACAATCTAGCTTATCGGTAAATTGAATGCTTTGCGTAACCTAAGATCATTTTCAATAGATTCGACAGTCATGTAAACAACGTCTTTCCCTATTAACAGATCTGCCTTCAAAAGGGCAACCAGATCCCCACAAGGATATGGATATGTCCAAACACTATCTTGTAATTTCACAAAACCCCATTCTCTTAGTTGTCTTCTTAACTTATCCCTAATTCCCCTTCTCCGTTCCTTGATATCAAAAATAATAACTCTAAACTTTCTATCCCATATTTTTTGGACTGGAAGTTTATTATTTAAATAATTGTCCAACACTCTCTCACCTTTCTTTGTAATACGAACCACTTTCTTATCCTTATAACCCTCAACCACTACTAACTTATTTTTGATAAGCCGGCTTATCACCGTATTAACATAATATTTTCTCTGGCGCCTACGATCTTTCCGAAAAATTTTTAACATCCTCATAGAATTTGGAGCCACAAGCGCTAAAGATAATACACCGGCTACTGCAACTGTTCTAAGTATCACTTTTTCTATATCATGCTTAGCCATTTATCTTTTAAATATGTGTATCAATAACGTTAACGGCCGTTACTTATATTGTTACATAGTTCATCTATATCTAGTAATAATATAAGTTAATATATAAGTAGTACGTAGTATAGTACGTGTACCAGTTGATATTATTCTTGACAGACAATTTAGAATTTAAAGAACCTGAAAGCATTTTCTACCATCTGCTCTTTCACCTTCTCAAATGGCAAATCCTTTATTTCTGCAATCTTTTTGACTACTTCTTGTACAAAAAGTGGCTCATTGCGTTTACCTCGATGTGGTACCGGCGCCACATAAGGCGCATCTGTTTCAGAAAGAATTGACTCAAGCGGCATATAACGAATAACCTCATCGTAGTCAGAAGTAAACGTGATAACTCCCGTAAAAGAAACAAAATATCCGATATCCAGAAACTTCTTGGCATCTTCAACAGAGCCAGCAAAAAAATGTGCATCTCCGGGAACCTTGGCATATTTTTTTAAAATCTCTAAAGCATCTTTGTAACTATCAGTATCTTCACGCGAGGGTCTTATATGCAACATTAACGGTTTGTTAACGCTGTTGGCCAATTCAATATGTTTAATAAAAATTTCTTGCTGTTTTTCTCGCGAACCCTTTTCTAGACGAAAGTAATCAAGCCCGGTTTCTCCTATACCAACAACTTTTTCATTTTGTGCCAAAGTTTTGTAAAAATCAGAATCAAATTCCTCACCGCGCGAATTAAAACCATTTATATCTCCCCCACTACTGCCCAGCTCATCAACATCATGAAAACTTTTTCCGGTATGAATAGGGTGAATACCAACAATTGCATAGACCCCACTTTCATACTGACTAGCCAATTCTACCGCTGACTCTGAAGTGTCCTTTTGAGTGCCGACATTTATCATCCAAGTCTCGCTTTCAAGTGTTCTCGTAATAACCTCTGTTCTGTCTTCATCAAAAGCGGCAAAATTAACGTGCGTATGGCAATCTATATATTCTGGCCTTTTCATTATTTGACAATTATACAGGTGGCTCTATCATTCACAAGCAATGGAGAACGTTTCCCGGAAAAAAATTGTAGAAACAGCTAGACAATATCTTGGCTTTCCCTCTCGACACTATCACAGGGATGTTGAGAATAATGGTGCTGACGAGAGAGGTTTTACTTGTTCAGGGTTTGTGCGTTTTGTTTTAGAAAAATCAGGAGTAAAAATACCAAAAAACATCCGCCACGCCAGAGAATTCTTTGATTATTTTGGTGTTTTTGTTCATGAGGATAAAAAGAAACCGGGTGATTTAGTTTTCTTTTCACGATACGGAACGTATCCAAATCATATGGGCATTGTAGTGTCAGATGATGAATACATTTTTTCTTCAGGCATGCGTAAAGGTTCTGTGGTTATTAAAAAAATTAAAGGAACTTACAAGACAAAAGATAATACGAGCGAACACGAAACAATTTACACTAAAAACCCAATAGGGTTTAAACGTATAGCTTATCCTAAAGGAAATTACCAGGATGTTTTAAAGTAGTAGTGCTTAACCAAACTTCTCTACTTTTTCCTCGGAAACAATGGCTCTGTAGGTTTTTTGTTTTCTCTGACAGCATCTAAAATTTTCTCTGCGGTCTGTGGCATCATGGGTTTAATCATATGTGCAATACATATTATGGTATGTATTGCAGTAAATACATCCTCTTGTGCTTTTTCTTTATTTTCCTTAACCACCTTGAATGGTTCCGTCTTTTGTATATGCTCATCGGCTTCTCCAATATGTTCCCAGACAATGTCCATTGCTTCTGAGAAATTAAATTCCTCTATCGATTTCTGATAATCAGATTTTTGTCCAAAAATATCATCTTGTGCTGCTTCTATAACCTCGGTTATTTGCTCTTCTGTATATTCTGTTCCAAAATCCTCTGACATTTTCATAACTCTGGATACCAAATTTCCAAGCCCATTAACCAAATTGGCATTGTAGCTTTCAGCAAATTTTTCGCGTGTAAATGGTGAATCTTCAAACGGATGTAGCTCTCTAAGAACATAATATCTGAAGGCATCAGTCCCGTACTCCTCAATAATATCTACTGGATCAACCACATTGCCGAGCGATTTTGACATCTTTACTCCACCTTCGGCCGTCACAAAACCATTGACCACAACCTGCTTTGATAGAGGCAAACCAACAGCCAGAAGCATTGCTTGCCACATAACAGACTGCTGTCTTGTATTGTCTTTCCCACAATATTGAGTTACCGGCCACCACTTGTTAAAACTTTCCATGTTATCTGGCCATCCAATAGCGCTTACATAATTTACTAGAGCGTCAAACCAGACATACATAACCTGTGTTTCATCTCCAGATACCGGCACGCCCCAAGGCATTTTTTCTTTAACCCGAGAAATACTGAAGTCTTCAAGCCCCCTTCTCAAAAGAGCTTTCATTTCATTAGCACGGGCTTCTGGTACAACAAAACATTTGTTGTTTTCAAAATGTTCTAAGAGCTCTTTTGAAAATTTACTTGCCTTAAAAAAATAATTCTCTTCTTCTACTTCAACAAGGTTATTGTCCGGGTGATTTGGACATTTACCATCTACCATATCTTTTTCTGCTACAAACAGCTCATCTGCTACACAATAAAGACCTTTGTAACTTCTCTTTTCTATGTAGCCTTTCTCGTCACACGCCCTCCAGAAATTCTGTGCTGCTTTTATATGATTTTCATCCGTGGTACGAATAAAATTGAAAGTAACACCGGGGACGTTGGTTGCCATACCAAGTTTTTCAATCAATAATCTTACATAACCAGAGTATTCATCCACATATTCTTTTACATCACGACTTTCCTCAAGAGCCTTTTGGTGAATCTTGATACCGTGTTCGTCTGTACCCGTATTCAAAAACACTTCGTGACCAGTCAAAGCTTTGTATCTAGCAATACTATCTGTTCGCACAAATTCAAGCGCATGACCTATGTGTGGTTTTGCGTTTACATATGGAAGCGTAGTGGTTATATAAAAAGGTTTCTGCTTTTCCATGACTGATTTTCAAGGAGTGAAACGACTATGAAAATCGTCATCCCGCTCCACTTTTGATACCTGAACTATACTATTTATTTTTTTAAAAATGTCCATTTTTTGTTCCTTATTTCCTTATATTTGTTATCAAAAGTGGAGCGGGATCAAGAAAATATATTCACTTCGCCTACCTACCGGCAGGCAGATTCATATTTTCTACGATTTTCCTTTAGCCGTAACTTTCCTGCCAAACGTTCCTTGCTGGACATCTTTGAAAAGCTCCATCATTATCGCAGCTACAGGTACTGATAACAAAATTCCTAGGAAACCCACCAATGTCCCGCCGGCAATAAAGGCGAGTATGACTACAATAGCCGGTACCCCTACCACCTTTTTTACTACCAGAGGGTATATCAACTGATTTTCGAATTGCTGAATAATAACGTAAAAAGCAACGACTATCAGCGCTGGGCCAATTCCACCTGTCAAAAAAGCGATTGCGATAGCGGGAATTGCCGCCAAAATTGGACCAAAAAGAGGAATTATCTCAAAAAGTCCGGCAAGTATAGCAAGCAGTAGCGAGTGTTCAATACCGATAAGAGTAAGACCTAAGTAGGTTAAAACAGCAATTATGACCACAAGTAATATTTGCCCCTGAAACCATAGACCAATTTTATTTTCAGCTCGACTCCATAAATCCAAAACATATGCTCTGTTATCAATCGGTGTTATGGTCTTCAAAAAGTTTTTAATACCATCTTCTTGTACAGCTAAATAAAAAGAAAGAATGATTATTAGGAAAAAGCTAAGTGCTCCTCCAAAAACTAAACTTAGAGCAGAAAATATCCCGGCAGAGAGGCTACTGGTAATAATTTGTACTTGATTGACAACATCTTGAACAGAAAAGTTAGCTGAGAGATCACGGACAAATTGCTGTGAGCCCAAAAAGGTGTTCTCTCCCAAAGGGGTCCATAGGTTTGCTGAACTCAAATAAGATGGCAAGTTTGAGAAAAGACTTGAAGTTTCGTTAAGAAGTGGGACAAACAAAAAATAGAAAGCCGCTATAAACAAAAACGCCAAAATAATATAAATAATAACAACCGATGGTAATCTCCCTATTTTATATTTTTTAAACCAACGGACCATCGGCTCAATAGCTGAGGCAATGACGACAGCCGCAATTAGAACCAGAACCAAGTCTCGGAGAATAAACAGAACAACAAAAAGCAACAAGACAAGTACAACCTTAATGATGTTGAACACATCAAGACGAAATACTATTTCCTTGCTGTTTTGAGAGTCTCCCGCCATAATATGCCCATCATATCATTAGGAAGACATCCTGAACAGATTACAGATTATATAGATATTTAGTCTGGACTTTGACATTCCCCACTACAGCCAAATTAGCTTTCTCTGGTACAAACAGATCAATAGCAATCTTTTGTATATCATCGGCTGTTACTTCTTTAATTTCTTTAGTAATCTCTGGCAACGTCTTCATTTTACCCGCAAGAACTTCTTGGAAGGCATAAAACTGTGCCCAAGCGTCCGATGCCTCTAGAGAAAGAGCAGTTGAACCAAGCAAATATTCTTTTGCTTTCTTTAATTCTTTTTCGGAAACAAGGTCTTCTTTCGCTTCCTTTAGGAGACCTATAATAGCTTTTATCGCCTCATCAAATCTATTGTTGGCAACTCCGGCACTTACCGAGAAAAGTCCGTGATCAGTTGCAGAGTCGTGGCTTGCTCTGACGTAATAGCAAATACCAAGCTCCTCTCTCATTTTCCTGAAAAGACGAGAGCTCATTCCTTTACCAAGTACCGCAGCCAAAACCTCAACCGCGGCTTGTCTTTCATCTTTCGCATCATACCCCCTAAAACCTAATACAAAATGTGTTTGGTCTGTTTTCTTTTTGAAAACTTTGGCAATAGGCTTACTCTGAATTTCTTTAACTTTTTGTTTTGTACCGCCCTTGGACGTTGCAATATTTTTGAAAGCTTTAGCAACCTCTTTTTGTACTTCTTTTTCATTTATCTTGCCGGCAACCACTACGATTGTTTTGCCTGCAACATAATGACTCTTTCTGTAATTTACAAAATCAGAACGTTTGAATTTTTTGATATTTTCTTTAGGACCAATAATAGTACGCCCTGCCGGCTGGCCATCTCCATACATCGCCTCTTGTAAAACATCCCAGACTTTTCTCTGTGGCAAATCTTCGTACATATTTATCTCCTCAATGATCACACCCCTTTCTTTCTCAAGCTCTTCTCTGGGAAATGTAGAGTTCAAATACATATCAGAGATTACATCCAAAATTTTTGGTAAATGTTTGCTGTGCGCTTTGGCCCAATAAGCAGTGTACTCGTCACCAGTAAAAGCATTGTTCACCGCCCCAACACCATCAAGTTCTTCGGAGACCTCATGGGAAGTTCTGGTTTCAGTACCTTTGAAAAACATATGCTCTAGAAAGTGCGAGAGTCCATTTATCTTTTTAGTTTCGTAGTTTGACCCTGTTTCTACAAAAGCCATAACAGTAACGGTCGAATTACCTTTTACCGGTACTGTGATTATTCTAAGCCCATTTTTTAAAGTCTTTTTTGTGAAATTCATCCAGTTATAAATTATTCCTTTAATAATTTTCTAGTATACCCCCATCTATTTCTAACCTGCCTACCGGTAGGCGGGCGCAAGTACAAGCTAGTATACCAAAAAATCCACTGACGTCATAAATGACGTCATTTATGACGTCGGTCGATGGGTGCTGTGTTGCCTATGACAAATGACCCAACAATTCTGAAATGGCCACGCGCTCTTGTTTCGCAGTATCACGATCACGAACAGTAACTGTATCTTTCGTGTCTCCCCCAAAAGTTTCAAAATCTATGGTTATGGTGTGTGGTGTTCCGATTTCATCTTGTCGTCTATATCGCTTGCCAATATTACCGTTGGTATCAAACATTGCTGATGGAATTTCTTTGCGAACCATCTCATATACTTCACGGGCTTTTTTAACTAATTCTGGTTTGTTCTTCAAAAGAGGGAAAACTGCGACTTTTACCGGAGCAATTTCGGGAGAAAGTTTCAAAAATATTCTGACTTCCCCGCCCACTTCATCTTCTTTATATGCGGAGACAAGTATGGCAAGTACTGTCCTGTCCACCCCAAGTGATGGTTCAATCACATGCGGCACAACTTTCTCGTGCGTATCTGGATCTGTGTATTCAAGGTTCGCTCCACTCCCTTCAATATGCTTCGATAGGTCATAGTCTGTTCTGTAAGCAAGACCGTACAATTCCTTTCTGCCAAAAGGAAAATCAAATTCAAAATCTATAGTTTTCTTTGAATAATGAGCCCTATCAGACTCTGGCACATCCAGCTCATGCACCTTTTTTATATCAAGGCCTATCTTTTTCATCCAACCATTCATTAAATCCTTCCACACATCAAAATATTTTTCCCACTCGGATTCTCTGACAAAATATTCAACTTCCATTTGTTCAAACTCACGGGATCTAAAAACAAAATCACGTGGTGCAATTTCGTTTCGAAAAGCCTTCCCGATTTGTCCAATACCAAACGGCAGTCGTGGTTGCATTGAGTCAACAACATTTTTAAAATTTACAAAAATACCCTGAGCTGTTTCCGGTCGTAGATATGAAACTGACTCTTCATCTTGAACTGGACCGATGTTTGTCTGGAACATCATATTGAATTGTTTTTCTTTTCCCAGATCCCCGCTACACTCTGGGCATTTTTCTTCAGATAACTGGTCTCTCCTGAATCTTTGATGACACTTGCTACATTCGACCAGCGGATCAGAAAATCCACTTACGTGACCGCTGGCTTCCCAAACTTTGTGATTCATTAAAATAGCGGCGTCCAGTCCGTACACATCTTCTCTAGAGTCCACGAAATCATTCCACCAAGACTTTTTTATATTGTTCTTTAAGGATACGCCAAGGGGCCCATAATCCCACATGCCGGATAATCCTCCGTAAATATCGGATCCCTGGTAAATAAACCCCCGGCGTTTTGCCAGAGAAACAATCTTTTCCATTGTATTTTTGTTATCAGACATAAGTAGTGCCTTGTTTTTTATGATGGTCACTCTACCTCACTTTACATTAATCAACAACACGAGCATCGTCTTTGCTAACACCGGGGTCTGTTTCAAGATTCGTAGTTAGTGATCCAGCTGAATCAGTCAGATTAATTCCGGCAAAACCATCTTGCCCTTGGGCTGAAGCCTGTTGGATTATTATCGGTGAAGAATCAATTTGACTTACGCTCGGTGTAACAGCCACACGAAAAGCGACTTGCTTAGGCGAAGAACTGAATCCTGAGCCGGCTGGCAAGTTGTCTATTTCCCAGATGACTTGGTTGGTCGTCTGATTAAAAAATATATTTTCACTGTTTGGAGAATATACGCCCTCCCACTCTACGTATGCCGGAAGCTGAGACACCACTCTCACATTCTTGACATCGTTATATGAGTTGGTTAGCGACCAGATAATAGTGTATGTCGTTGTTTGATCCACCTTAGGCGGTACTGGTCCGGTGTTTTCTATAGGACCAATTGTCCGGACTGCCCTTGCGGAAAGGTCTAGGTCAGATGCTACTTTTATTTTTTTGGAAAAAGTCGTTTGGATTTGTTCCGGTACGTTACCTTCTGAAAAACGTGTTCCCTCAATGTCCACATTGAGATTGATTTCCGGATTTCTAACACCTGCCCCAAGAGAAGAAGTAAGATTTTTAACACTGAAATCAAAGTTGACTGCACCCCTCTCCCCAGATGATATTTCTGCCAAATCCGGTTGAGTATTCTGATCCCAAACAATAGTGTTATTCGAAGAACGATAGAAACCTCCGGCTCCAACTGCCACTGTCTTTGGTTCAAACATAGTGCCAGAGATTGAAGAACTCACATTTGCATTAACCACTCTAGTTGTCAGATTGTTAATCCAAGAAATAACAGTAGATACGCTCTGTCCGGACCTAACCGCCACCTCGTTTGACTGTGAACCATTTATCGTAGCTGACACCCCCAGACTTGGTTTGGTTACGGCAATCGTTTTATCAGAAGAAACATAGACTGCCCCCAATTCTCTTTCGTCATTTTCAGATTCAGTGCCAATATTAAATCTAAATGTTCTCTCTTCGTTGTCTTGAGCTTGCAGTGTCCCACGTATTTTAATGGTTCGTCTTTCTTCCGGTTTCAATAACCCTATAGAAAAAACGTCTTTATCAAAACTGGGTTTTGGATCCGAATCAATAAAAGTGAAGCCAAATGGATACTCCGCTTTGAATAGAACATTGTTGAGATCTGTGCTTGAATTTGAAGTTATGTCAACAATAAACTCCACATCCTGGTCAGAACGAATTTGGTTTGGATATTTAATGTTCACCAGTACCGGAGCAGAACTGATTTGTATTTCGTAATTCTTTTCTTTTCCAAAAGTAGCACTTGAACCAGCCACTCTATACTCCACCACCACTTTTATCTCCTTGACACTATCTTGTTCACCGAACAAAACTGACTTGAATGTGTTTCGTACATTTCGTCCGGATCCGATCGGTCCGTAATCCCGACTGTCTCGTGTCAGTTCTTTATTTATATTCTCGTGTGAACGAGTTCCTTCTGGATACTCAATGAAAACCGTGGCTGATTCCATATCAACATTGTTTTTGTTATCAACAATAACCTCAAGCGATAGTTCCTCTCCGCCACCAATAGATACCGGACCCAAAATCCTAACATCAACGTTTTTTGATGAGATATCTACACCACCCCTTAGGAAAATAAGAGCGGCAATAATAAAAGATATTAGAAAAAAGATGATAGATAAAACCAGAACCCACTTTATAAAAAATCCCTCTTTTTGTTTGTGTAAAAAGTCAAATTTTTTCTTTTTATGTTCTTCAGGAGTCTTCCAATCACTCTGAATACCCTCTACTTCCTCTGAAGTGACGACGGCCCTCCTATCTTCCTTGGGTTTGTAATCCCTAGAGTATAGTTGCTGTCGAAGTTTGTGTATCCGACCCTGTTCTTCATCATTTGTGATCATAACTCTGTAAAATTATATCACAGCTGGCTTTCTAATATTGCCCTATTTATGGCGCTTATCGCCTCTCTTCTGTAAGAAGATAGGTTTTGTAAAATCTCTTTGTCCCACCCGGAACCAAGGGCTAAAACCTCCAAACCACTTGAACCGCTAATATAGCCCAGATTGTAAAGTATTCTCAAAACAAATAAAAATTCAAAGTAACCAATTTCTTCTTCTGACAGGGTTGCTTTATTTAGGAACACAACAGCGTTTGCAAAAAGATCAAAAAGCTTAGTGCCACACTCTTCACCTGTCATCAATCTTTGTAAAAGCAAACAGGTGTTAGCAATCATCTTAAGCTCCACTTTCTTTCCTTTGAAATCATAGTAAATACTTGAAATTGGCACTGCCCCCGTAAGACGCCAGATATTTTTCCCATATACAAAAGAAAATAGTGAGACGTCATATTTTTGAAGTCCATAACGCATTTTTGATCTACCAAGACGAGCACCTTGCGCTGTTGCTTTTATAAGACCCAACTCTCTGGTAAAAATTGTTAGAAAAACATTTGCTTCGCCACTTGGCAGTGTTTGCAAAACAATCCCCGGAGTTTTGTGAACGTGATAAGCCATAATTCCTACAACTTACTTTGGTCACAGGAGAAACTAACGCTTTTCCTCTCAACGGCGATACGCACTTCACCTAAGTCAGTCTTTGTACCTTCTGTCTCAACTTTTTCAAATAGAATTTCTACAGCTTTCACTTGAGATGAAATGTATTCTTGATGTTTCTTAACGGCATCGAGAATTTTTTTATCGCCGTCTAGGGTCAGCATGATACTGTCGTCCGGTACCAACCCTATTTTCTTTCGCATATCCTGAACTGATCTAACAATGTCTCTTGCCACACCTTCAACTTTCAATTCAGGTGATATCTCAAGATCAAGCTGCACCTTATCCCCCGCAACCACTTCTTTGACATTCACTTCATCTTTAATTAGTTCATTGAACTCATCCGAAAATACTTTGTCAGTAGTAAGTTTTGAGAGTGGCTGTCTGACTTTTATCCCTTCTCTGGCTCGTTCCTCTAAAGCAGAGGAAATCACTTTTCGCACTTCACTCATATCACTCAAAACTTTTATATTATGCGAACTAAACAACTTTTCCAACCAGGATTTTTGCTGTGGCCAATTCTCAAGATGAACACTTTCTACATCATTCTCGCCCCTTAAACCTTGATAAATATTTTCTGCCAAAAACGGCATAAATGGTGCCAAAACCTTGCAGAATTCCCGCAAGACATATCCAAGAGTGTTTATGGCCTGTTTTTTATCTTCTTCATTTTTCCCTTCTTGAGCGTCAGCCTTTGGCTGATTAGCTTTGAACCTATCTCTTGAACGACGTAAATACCACGTTGAGAGGTCATCCACAAAGTCAGCAAGGGGTCTTGCCGCTTTATCAAGCTCATACGTATCAAGAAAATTTGTCACCTCTTCGATTAGTTCGTCTAGGCGGGCTAGCACCCAATGATCCAATATGTTATTACTTTTTGGTCTTTTTGTGGTTAAGTTGTCTCCTTTGTACATCTCAAAAAATGAATATACATTTTTTAAGCGCAAAATAATTTTCTTAACTACTTCATCAACTCCCTTTTCTGAAAAATTAAGATCCTCTGCTCGGACAACTGGTGATGCCAGCATATAGTATCGCATTGCATCCGCCCCATAAGAGTTGAGAACGTGTTCCACCGGAGGGAAGTTGCTTAGTCTTTTAGACATTTTTTTGCCATCTTCTGCTAAAACAAGACCGTTAACAATAACATTCTTGTACGGAACATGACCAAAAAGTCCATTGTTTAGTACAGAGAGAACATAAAACCACCCTCTTGTTTGATCAAGACCCTCTGCAATAAAGTCTGCCGGAAAGAGAGAGCTACTTGTCGAGTCAAACTCTTTCTTGTGCTCAAATGGATAGTGAACCTGGGCAAATGGCATTGAACCAGAGTCCACCCAAGTGTCGAAAACATCAGGAATTCGCTTCATTACTTTTCCTTCTTTATTTTTCCAAGTAATTTCATCAACATATGGTCGATGAAAATCAAACTCTTTCAGAGTGTTTAGGTCAATCTTGAGATTAATCGGATTTGCGTAACTATTAATTTTGGGTGTGTTAAAAAGGTTGTAAGCGCGCGAATGGGAGAGTCGCCTCATTGACCGTAACACATACACAATCACACCTCCGTGGGTTACGAACAAAATTCTTTTTCCTTTATTTTCTTTTATCGTTTTGTACACAAACTGGCTTGCCCTTTTCTCAACATCAGACCACGACTCCCCGGTTTCTCCGCGTCTTGCGTTGTACATTTCCTCATGAGGCAAGTTGTCGTAAAGTGCTTTTTCTCTTATGTCTGTTGGACGTTTACCGTCCCAAAGACCGCTGTCTACCTCAACAAGTTCTTTAGCTTCCTGTAGATTAACGCCAAGTGCATCTGCAACAATCTGGGCTGTTTCCTTAGTGCGCCGAATTGGTGATGCGCAGACAAGATCTACTTTTCCTTTTAGAGCACAGGCTGCTTGGTGTGCTTCTTTTTTACCTGCATCGGTGAGCCCGTAGGTATTCTCATCATCGTCATAAATACCCAGAGCATTTTTCTCGCTTTCGCCATGACGCATAATGTATGCATCAATAATGGTTTCCGGAACTTTTTTTTGAAGCTCCTCTATTGAACCAACTATTTCAACATCTTTACCATCTTCAGATTTCCAGATTGGAATTGGCGCACCCCAATATCTATTTCTGGAAATCGCCCAGTCACGAGCACCTTCTAGCCAATTTCCAAAACGCCCTTCCTTAATATCAGATGGCACCCAATTAACTTTTTTATTTTCTGAAATAAGTTTGTTTTTTATTGCTGTTACTTTTACAAACCAAGAACTCATCGCGTAGTTCAAAAGTGGCGCATCTGTTCGCCAGCAATGCGGATATGAGTGAGTATATTTTTCTTTAGCAAACAAAAATCCTTTGTGCGCAAGCAATTTCAAAACCTCTATGTCTGTTTCCTGATGCTTCTTTGGTTCATTTTCGGTAGATTTTGGTTTTGCTTGCCGGCCAGCTAGTTCTGCTATTTCCGGCTTGATTGTTCCGTCGATGTTTATGTGCTGGACAAACGGCAAGTTGTACTTCTTGCCAAGATTTAAGTCGTCCTCTCCAAAAGCCGGAGCAATGTGGACAATACCTGTTCCATCTTCTGTGGTAACAAAATCTCCGACATATATTTTCCAACCATTTTTGTGATTTTTTAAAGCAGAATTTTTTGAATAATGATCAAAAACAGGTCTGTATGATTTGCCAACAAGAACTCTCCCATTAAAATTTTTAACAACTTTATAATCTTCCTTTAAAACTTTCTCTGCCAAATCTTTGGCGACGATATAATGTTCTCCATCCTTTTTGGCTTTCACATACTCAATATTTTCACCAACAGCCAGCGCAACGTTACCAAACAATGTCCAAGGTGTCGTAGTCCATGCAAGCAAAAAAGTTCCCGGCTCATCAACTAATTCAAACTTCACATAAATAGAAATGTCTTCAATGTCTTTGTAATTCTGATTAACTTCAAAATTTGAAAGCGGAGTTTCCAGCAGTGGAGATATATGCATTGATTTAAAATCTTCGTATATCAAATCTTTTTCATACAACCTCTTGAACCCCCACCAGACAGATTCTGTAAAATTAGGATCCATAGTTGTATAAGCATTGTCCATATCAACCCAACGACCTGTTCTGGGAACTATTTTTTTCCACTCGTCATCATAGCGAAAAACACTGGAGCGTGCTGCTTCGTTAAATTTTTCTACACCAAGTTTCTCAATATCTTTTTTGGTGGCAACATTCAATTCCTTTTGAATTAGGTTTTCTATTGGAAGACCGTGGCAATCCCAGCCCCAAACACGTCGGACATACTTGCCACGCATAGTTTGATATCTCGGTATTACATCCTTCATGGTTCCGGCTAGAATATGTCCGTAGTGAGGAAGCCCCGTAGCAAAAGGTGGGCCATCATAAAATACAAACTTACCCTTGGGTGACGGTTTTTCTAAAGTTTTCTTAAAAATGTCATTTTCCTTCCAGAATTTAAGTATCTTTTCTTCTTGTTTTGCAATTTCTGATTTATTTTCTTCTTTCATAATGACAAGTCCTGCCCTTTCCCTAGAAAGGGCAGGACTAAAAGAATTATGGTCTCTTAGCTCCTTAATTCTCATTAGAATACTAGCACTTTAGAGCTAAAAATGAAAAAAGTTTGTACGTCCTAGAATTTTTTACATTCTATCAAGAACAGGAATGCCTAGAACATCAAACCCTTGAGACAAAACTACGCCCACGGCAGTAGCTAAGCCTAAATTCGCACTCGATGATTCCTTGTTTTCCAGATCAACAATCTGTTGCTTCCCATAGAATGAGTTGAAAGCTCCAGCTATCTCGATGAGGAAAGTAGTCACCAGTTGAGGCGCGTATTCCTGTCCTGCTCTTTCTACCACTTTCGGGAAACGGTATAGTGTCTTGAACAGTTCTTGTGCAGTGTCAGTATACATAATGTCTCCCACTTCAATTCCGTGTTCTTTTGCTTTAGCGATCAGTGATTTAATACGAGCAAGCGTGTACTGCAGATATGGACCAGAGTCTCCCTCAAACGAGAGCGACTTCTCCATATCAAAAATAATATCCTTGCCAGGTGACTGCTTTAGAACAGTGTACTTAAATGCAGCAACCGCCACTTTCTCTGCGATATCTTTTTTCTCGGCATCACTATGCGGAAGTTCTTTCACTTTCTCATTTGCTTTTTCTTCAAGATCAGAGAGTAATGATTCTCCGGCAATAACATCACCTGTTCGTGACGACATTTTCCCTGACGGCAAACGGAGCATGCCGTGTGCAATATGGTCAGTTTTTTTCGCTGTCTGTGGGTCAATCTGCTCAAAGGCCTTCAAACCCACCTCAAAGACTCCTATTTGCTCGTTAGCTGTGATAATAACTGACCGGTCAAAGGGATACGTTTCTGCTTTCTTTTTATGTAAGCCAATTTCTTTCGCTTCATATGTTGGAACACCCTTACTTGTTAGAAAAACGCGTGTGTGCAATCCGTAGTCTTCCCCACGAAATACCACCGCGCCTTCGCTTTCATGGAATACCCTTCCAAGATGCTCTTTGACAATGCGTGTTCCTTCTTCAAAAACTTCGCTTTCAAAGAAATAATAATCAAATGTAGTACCCAGCTTCTTATAAATTTCTTCAAAATGTTCTAAACTCCAAACCCTGCCCTTTTCATACAGTACGTTAAGTTCCTCGTCGTCTTTTTTGTATAAATGAATGTTTATTTCGTCAATTTGTTTTTTGATTTCAGGATCACTCTCATATAAAGTCGCACCATGCGCATAAGAGTTACCAAGAAACTCTGACTTCCTGGCCAACGAGTCACCGTCATTGGGCATCTCCGCTTCGTGTTGCATCATTCCCCAGATTGCCTTAGCAACATGAGGTCCAATATCTCCCTGATAGTTAGCTCGCTTTGTTTCGGCACCAGAAAAGATGCTGAGTCGTGAGATAGCTTCACCAATTGTGTTCGACATTAGATGACCAATATGAAACTGCTTGAATGGATTCGGATCAGTGTATTCAACCAATACTTTTTGTCCTGCTAGATTTTTATTTTTACCAAACTCTTTTCCGGCATCAATTATCTCTTTCACCGAGTTCTCGAAAAATGTTTTTGATAGATAGAAATTGATGAAACCTGGTCCTGCTACTTCTATTTTTTCAATCTCCTCAATTTTTTCTTTCTGCAACTCCTGGATTAACTCCTGAGCTAGGTCTGGAGCTTTTTTACCAACTTTCTTTGATGCAACTAAAACAACATTCGTTGAATAGTCCCCATTTGAAATCTCGGCTGGATGTTCAAGATTAATTTCAACACTTACGACGCCTAATCTCTCCAGCGTATCAGATACTAATTTTTTGATTTTTGCTTCTATATCCATAACCTAATCAATCCTAACAAATCTCGGTCCCCTGTAATCAAGTTCTGGTTGGTCAACCTCTTCTTCAAACATCTTCACAGGCCGTGCCCAGGTCTGATATGGCGGATAAAGTGCTTTATAAACCACCAATTTGTCACCCGTTTCAGAATGCTCTGCTATCGCCAGAACTTTGTATTCTTTGCCTTTAAAGTGCTTATACTTTTTTCCTTCTAAAATCATTTTATTTTCTACCAGTGCTGCCAAAATGACCTTCGCCTCGGCTTGAGTCAGAAAGATTGTCTACTTCTTCTACTTTAGCAATCTCTACTGGATAAATAACTAGTTGGGCGATTTTGTCTCCTTTTTCTACGGTGTAAGAGGTGTTTCCGAGATTTACCAAATGCACATTGTATTCTCCCCGAAATCCAGCATCATATACACCTCCCATAGTATGCAATTCCGCTTTAGAAATACTCCCCTTATCTTTCACAATTGCTGCGTACCCTTCCGAAAATTCCAGAGCAAAACCTAAAGGAAATATATAATGCTCACCAGAACTTAAAACTTTCTCTTCCAATGAATAAAGGTCTAAACCTACATCTCCCGGGTGAGCGTAGTTAGGCATTTTGGCATCTTTATGAAGTTTCTTGAACTTCAGTACAATCGACATATTGAAAGCATATCATATAAAAAAACCACCCTAGCGCAATGCGCTGGGTGGTTATGATTGACAGGTCTCAAACCCTAATCGCGTTAATCCGTGCAAGTCCGAGTAGTTCGAGTGCCGTCCTTACATAACTCATAGAATCAGCACCGTCTAAAACAGAGTTGATTAGTTTCCAGTCTCCAGGTTCTATAGCTCTGCAATGATCCTTGGCTGAAACATCAATCCTGTAGCAGGTAGAGACGTGCCAGTTTCCTTGAAATTGATGAACAACTTCAGTTTCGCTCACCGGACGATCTACCCAAATACCAAACTTGTCCAACACCTTGCGCTCCATCAGACTTCGCTTCTGGTCGCTATCTAAATTTGTGTCGTGTTCAAAATAAGGAAAAGTTTGACTTGATCCGCTGTTTCCACTTACAAAGACCTTTCTTCTATCAAAAGCCAGAATTATGACAATTTCATAATTGACGTTGTATTTCTGTCTTTGTGTAGCTTTCACAAGAATCCTTTCTGGTTTAAGGTATTGGAGTTCTTGTTTGAAAATATCTCAAACAGGCCAAAAGTCAATACCTAGCTACGCAATACCCTATCAATTTTTTCTGCAATTTTTTTCATATCTTTTTCTTTCATGCCACGAGTAGTAACTTCCGCTGCGCCCAAACGAATTCCCGATGGATTGAACGGACTTCTCTTGTCTCCTGGGATAGTATTTTTATTCACAATAATTCCGGCTTGCTCAAGTTTTTTCTCAGCATCTTTGCCAGACAGGCCTTCGCCGTTCATCCAAACATCAACCAAAAGCAAGTGGCTATCGGTACCACCAGAAACAATCCTCCAACCATTTTTCCTCAACTCATCGGACAGAACTTTAGTATTTTTAACTACCTGTTTTGCGTATTTTTTAAAAGATGGCTTCATAGCTTCTCCCAGAGTTACAGCAGTAGCAGCAATTTTATTCATATGTGGACCACCCTGAAGTCCTGGGAATACTGCTTTGTCTACAAGCTTGTCTAGTTCGCGCTTATCTTTTTTTACAAAAATCATCGCTCCACGCGGTCCTCGAAGAGTCTTATGCGTAGTGGTTGTGACAATGTCTGCATATGGAAAAGGTGACGGATGTTCTCCACCAGCTATTAATCCGGAGATATGAGACATGTCTACCATTAGATACGCACCACACGAGTCAGCAATCTCTCGGAATTTTTTAAAATCAATTTTTCTAGGATATGCTGTAAACCCAGCAACAATGACATCTGGCTTTTCGTTCTTCGCAATTTTTTTGAGATCTTCATAGTTTAATTTCTCTGTCTTTGGATCAACTTCATAGGGAACCTGTTTATAAAAGATTCCGGTGGCAGAAACATTGTGGCCATGTGTTAGATGCCCACCGCTTCTCAGAGTCATACCCATTATCTTGAAATCAGCTTTTTGCTTTTTGCTTTTTGCTTTCTGACTTTGCAACGCCATATAAGCTGCCAGGTTTGCCGGAGATCCGGACAATGGTTGGACATTCACATGCCATTTTAAGGGAGAAAGTTTAAAAGCCTTTAGAGCACGCTCTTGGCATAGGATTTCAAGTTTATCTGTGAATTCTTGACCACCGTAATAACGCTTGCCCGGGTATCCTTCTGAATACTTATTTGAGAAACAGGAGCCAAGAGCCTCAAACACATCTTCAGAGGAGTGATTATCTGATGGAATTAGGTTTATAACCTTGTTTTGACGAGATTTTTCTTGCGCTATAAGTTTGGAGACTTGCTTGTCCTTCATAGGGGCAATTGTATGTTAGAATTCACATGTTTACAAACAGCTCGGGATGAGTACTCTTAGCCACAGACCCGAACCTTAAAAGGAGAAAACAATGTCAATTCCTTACAAACCATTTGACCAAAGAACACCCGATAGTCAGTACCAGGACCTGTTAAAGAAACTGCTTGATTCAGGCAGGAGTTCAAGTGTCATACAAGGAGAAGACGCGACAAGAATCGTTGGGCTACAACTTCGCTATGATATGTCGAACGGCTTTCCTCTGATCACCGAACGTGATATGTCAGGAAAGTTCCTTACAGCGGCTCTAGGTGAGCACATTGGTTTTCTTAATGGTGCACGAACACATGAAGAATTAAAAAAGTTTGGTTGTAAGTACTGGGATCGATGGGTCACAAAAGAAAAATGCGAATTCTTCGGTCTAACTGAAGGAGACCTGGGTCCAGGATCATACGGAGCAGCGTGGGCGAGTTTCCCTACTTCAGAAGGAGAGCCCTTTAATCAGATTGAGCACCTTATGAAGCAGATGCAGGAAATGCCCTTTTTAAGAACTCACCTTCTTACTCCGTGGATTCCTCAATACACTATCCAACATAGTGGTCTCAAAAGAAAAGTCGTTGTTGCGCCCTGCCATGGCTGGGTACACATCATAACTTATCCTAAAGCCAAGGAATTTGTAATTCACCACTTCCAAAGAAGTGCTGACATGCCAGTAGGTGTTCCGTTTAATATGGCCCAATATGCAGCGTTTGGCCTGATGCTTGGTCATTTGTTGAATTGGAAGTTTGTAGACTATGTACATACGTTTTCAGATGGTCATATCTACGAAAGCCAAATAGAACACGTTGAGAAGCTTGTAGGGAGAGAGCCTAGAAAACTACCGACAGTTACCTTGGACGAAGAGGTGGTGAAAAATATTAGAGACATTCGTGATTTTCGCCCGGAACATTTCATATTGAGCGATTACGAACCACACGAAAAGATGCTAATCCCGACGCCAGTCTAACAATAAAAGTATGGATGACCACAAACACGTAAATACAGATAATGCCCGCTCAGAAGACCAAAAAAGTGCTCTGGGAAAAATTAAGGAGGGAAACTTTTGTCCTTTCTGTTCTCGTGAATATATGGAAACAGAACATCCACACCCAATCATTTTGGAGAACGATTACTGGTTTGCAACTAAAAACAGGTGGCAATACGAGGGCGCAAAGGTTCATCTGCTTCTGGTTTACAAGGGAGGTCACCTAACACATCCAAAGGAAATATCTGATGGAGCGTGGATGAATCTCCGGGAAATTACAAACCAGCTCTGTGATCAATTCAGTATCCCCGGCGGGACATTCCTAATGCGCTTTGGCGACAGTCAATATACTGGTGCCACAGTAACACATTTACACGCACAAATAGTTTCAGGATCCGGAGATCCAGACACCGACCCAATCTTGGCACGAGTTGGATAACATATTCTCCCAAACACCTTGCTTATTGCGAGGTGTTTTCTTTTTCAACCCTTATTATTTCTACGTTGGACTCTTTGAGTATTGACTCGGCATCTAGTAAAGAGTAGCCCTCATTGTAGTAAACTTTCTTAATACCCGAAGCAGCTATAAGCTTGGCACAATTTGGGCAAGGAAAAGTTGTTACATAAATAGATGCACCCTCCAAAGACTCTCCTTTCTTCGCAGCATCAGCTATCAACCCCGCTTCCGCGTGTAAAACAGTAGAAAGATCTATTCTCTCCCCAGCGTCAAAATTACTTCTTGGATCTCCAAATTCGTATGGATTAGTCTCAACAGGAACATGCTTGTTGTGTGTCTTGCCAATTTCTCTATCACCCTTAAAAACAATTGCCCCAACTTGACGCCACCAATCTGTGCTCCTTTGTGCTTCCTTGAAAGCTCTAGATATGACATCTTTATCAAACTTTTTTTCAGATACTTCTGTATCTGGGTAAACATTATATTTTTTTATAGAAGCAAGTTTATCCCACCTAAGAAATGTGGGTACAAATTCTATATTTTGTTTGGAGAAATATCTATTAGCAATTTCATGATTTATATCTTCATCTGGCATAACAATCTCTTTCGTTTCGAGTTTCTTTAGAGACTCTTCGTCGGCTATGTAAACATTCTTAAAGACATTTAAGACATTGATCGCTTCACGCATTTCTGCAGCAGACATGGCCCTGATATCCCTATCCATTCTTGGAAAAGAACAGACCAAGTCTTTTCCTAAAATATACAAATCAGAGTCTTGATATCGTCTAAAAAAATTTAAGTACCCCTGATGAAGAGCCGGGACATACGCAATGATTACTTTGCTCATTGTTTTCCATTCTTAATTTTGTGTAAAAAAGAATCTGTAAGATTCTTAATTTCCTCAGAAAGTCTGCTAACCCCGTCAATGGTTAACGTCCTAATCCTCGCGGTTGTCGAAGTGGTTGCTTGGGGAGGCATAACAACAATTTCACCGCAAACACTTTTATATTCTTTGCGCATCTTGTCAGTAAAATCAGTTGTACTGTGTGAGGTAACCAACACGTCCGGTTGGACAAGATGAATCAGATCACCAATACCATGATGGGCTTCTCTGATAGTGACAATGTCTACGTGACGAAGATGGACAAGCATTTTCAGCCTTTCATCTTGAGGGACAATAGGACGATTGGGACCTTTCCTGGACCGTGTCAATTCATCAGAGTCTACACCAACAATAAGTACGTCTCCTTTCTGTTTTGCATTTTCTAGATAAAGAGCATGCCCCTCGTGGATTAAATCAAATACCCCTTGGGTTAGAACTATTTTCTTTCCTTGAGATTTTAGCAGGCTAACGGTTTCTTTTAGAATCTTGTAGTCATTAATAAAACGATCATCAAAACAAGTTCCTCCTTCGCATATCTTATGAATATCTACCATGTTAGAATTCATTGTAACTTATTATTTTAATCATGAGAAAGATTCAAATCAATGCCATTGCCGCAATTTCTGCAAAGAACAGGGCCATAGGGAAAAATGGCTCTATTCCTTGGTATATACCTGAAGACCTCCAGCACTTTAAAAAAATTACTAGCGGGCATCCTGTTATCATGGGGCGTAAGACTTGGGAAAGCCTGCCTAAAGAATCCAGACCCTTAAAAAATAGATTGAACATAATAGTAACTCGAAACAGAAATTATATTGCAGAGGGTGCTGTAGTTGTTTTTTCTTTTGAAGAAGCTTTGGATAAAATACCTGATTTTTACGAAAAAATTTTTGTCATCGGCGGAGCACAGCTGTATAACGAGGCTATTTCTAGAGTATCTAAACTTTACTTAACTTTAATTGAATCCGAAATTGATGGTGATGCATTTTTCCCAGATTACAAAAATTATTTTTCCATTACAAAAGAAGAGCCTCGCAACGGTTTCACCTTCCAAGAGCTTGAACGTAAATAAAAACCACCCCTTGT
>Ga0210057_1003355_pt1 | contig 22169 bp, 26 predicted proteins | sample CryGeyCG2114_010_2_FD_183968 | JGI IMG/M metagenome (GOLD analysis project Ga0210057, IMG submission 183968) | Groundwater microbial communities from aquifer - Crystal Geyser CG10_big_fil_rev_8/21/14_0.10 (SPAdes) (version 2) | ecosystem: Environmental > Aquatic > Deep subsurface > Groundwater ...
GCGATTTTTAGTTTTTTCTTTTTGGGTAGTGTAGTCATTATAATAAATATTCTGTTATATATTAATAACAGAATAATATAGCATATATTTAGAATAAAATCAATAGAAAAGTACTAACTATTCAAATATTCCGCTGCATTTTCTGGGCTCTGTACATCGATAACAACTTCCGATCCGATCTCGTACCCTCCGTAATGCGAAAGACGAGGAGTAATCTCTATATGCCAATGATAGTAATTTTTTTCACCATCTCTAGTCGGTGAGTCGTGAATATAGAAATTAAGGGGTGGGTTATTAAGCGTTTTACCTATTTTTTCAAATACCACATGCATTATCTGTGCTAATTCGATTAGTGTCCGTTGTCCTTCGGAATCAAAATGGCTTTGATGGTGTTTAGGAAGAACCCAAACTTCGTAGGGGAACCGTGCCGCGTAAAACGTGCATGCAAAAAATAAATCATTTTCTGCGACAATACGCACTTTTTGTTTTTGTTCGTATACAATAAGATCACAATACACGCACGATTTATGTGAATTGTAATACTTTTTTGACCCTTTAATTTCTTTAATAATGTAACTGGGGATAATGTTTGAGGCAAAAATTTGTGCGTGTGGATGGTCGATAGATGCACCTGCGGGCACGCCGTGGTTATAGATCATCATGCTATAATCGCAAGTACGGTTTTCACGCCAGTGTTCATACCTTCGTTTAGTCATCAAAAATAATTCAGTCCATATGCCCGTGGAAAATGAATAGATATCGCAGTCGTGATCTTTGACGATCACAACATCATGCCCTCCAACGCTCGGCATCGTAGTATAAAAACCGGACGGATCAATTTTGCTTCGCATACTGCAGTATTCTGGATTTTCAACAAAAGCAGGGTATTTATTAGGAATAACATAGATTATATTCGATTCGTATGTATGTATTCTGGTTTGGTATGCTGGACTACCAACACAAAAAACACAGGGTTTTTCTGTCCCCGATTCATTTTTATGAGAACTGGGTATCTTAAAATCATGCGGGCGTTGTGAACGCTCTGGAGTAATAACAACCCACTCACCAGTGATGATATTTTGGCGTAACTGCGGCACGCGTCCCCTCCTAAGAGCCTGTTTAATAACATATAGGATAACTGCACAATGTGTATGTTCGGCTACACAATGAGAATTATTCGTCAACATAACTCAAGTTATGCTTCCTTATAATTCTCATTGTTCGCTCAAAATATCCTATTGGTCGTTTCTTAACATGTTATTAAACGGGCTCTTATCGAGTATACGTTAACTCAATGAAAAAGGTAATACCCCACTGTATCCGCGCGCAAATTCATCATATTGTATCGCTTTCTTGCCGGGTCGTTGTACAAGAATCGGTTCGATATGACCATCAATCAATCGAGCTGTGAGTATCTTAAGATCACAATCAGTGAGTTGAACAAACACACCCGGTTCGTGAGCATATGCTCGGATAGTGTTATATGACTGCCTATCGTCGGCATGTTGATTAATATACATCGGCTGCGTAACTTTTTGGGTACATGTTGCACGCGTATGGTTTTGCTCGCTCGGTGAGACGGCATGTACAATCACCTTATCAATAGTATCTACAATAAGTGATGCTGCAATAAGGGCTAATTTTGTTGAAAGGGTATCAAACGTATCATCTGGGTCGATGAGACATTCTTTTTGTGCATATATAGGACCATGATCCACTTTTTCGTCCATTTTAATGATCGTTACTCCTGTGTGGGTATCTCCATGTGCGATCGCAGATTGTATAGGCGTTGCGCCTCTATAGTGCGGGAGAAGTGATGGGTGAATATTGAGCGCACCGTAGCGTGGTGTATCCAGTTCTTCTTGGGTCAAAATTTTCCCATAATTGCATACAACATACACATCCGCTGCATCCGCATCCACGATCGGGTATCGTGTGCGAATGAGTGAAAACGCTGTATCAGCAAACGTTCCGTGTCCCAAAAGGCAGATAGAAAAGGGATTATTTGTGCGTAATTGGTGTGCCATGGTCGGTGATAAGTATTCCGTTGCAATGATCAATTTCATGCTGGATGACGCGAGCAAATAATCCGCGTGCATCAACAGACTGTGGTTCACCATGAGCAGTATACGATGTAACTGTTACTTGAGTCGGTCGTTGTATGTTTACTTCTATTCCGGGGAGCGAAAGACAACCTTCGATATCTTTGGATGTATCATGGCTTACTTTAATAATTTTTGGGTTAATTAATATATACAGTGATTGTGCCTCTAACTGCTCTTTACGTCGTAGATCAGCGGGTATTTCGATCACCGCAATGCGCAGGGGAACACCAATTTGCACACCTGCAAGACCCATGCCCTTTGACCCGCGCATTATATCGAGCATTTCTGACACAAGTGTAGTGACAGAATTATCAAACGCAACAACGGGAGCCGCTCGCGTATGTAAAATGGGATGTGGGTCAGTAATAATTGATTTCATAGTCTATCCTTAATATATCACACTGATGTAGAAAGTTCAACTAAAATAATTAGATGCTTGCTGCTCTCGGATCGGGGTCAATACGAATATATGAAGGAAGTGTATTGCACCAAAGTTCTCCTAATCGCCATGCATCTCGGTTAAGAGAGAGCGTAACACTCTGTGTATTTTTAATTATTTTTTGTGAGATAATTTTTCCTGGAAATGACGATAGAATGCCGTGCGATATCTCTTGTTTAGATCGCAGTTCTATAAAGCGTGATTGAGGAGGTAATTCCAAACCACGTTCGTGTGTAAGCGTTTTTTGCAGAATATCAACCGTATTTGATGCGAGTGCATGATGCACTCTATGGAGCGGTCTTGATGTCAGAACTTCACCGCTTCGTCCCATTTTGAAAAATGTTACAAGTAGATTCATAATTTTTTCCTCTTGAATAAAAGTAGGGATATCAAGAATCGGGTCAAATCCAAGACATACAACATGATCAAAGGATGTAACGGGATAATCGCATATTTTTTGTGTCGCTATAACAATGATGTCATCGTTACCCAGCACTCTTGATTTATTATCATCGCTTACATCGACACATTCTACCGTTTTGTTTGGAAATCTTTTTTTAAATATTCGAGCAAGACCTTTCGTCCCTATAGAATATCTATGTATCCGAGTACTTTGACACTTCGTACATATACCGTTTAAGTCAACGGTGCGTGCACAACGAACGCATACAATATTATGTGAATCAACTTGCTGCGCAACGCGTCCGCATTGTGGACATCTCACGACGGTCTTACACTCTTTGCATATAAGCAGTCCCCATTCGTTTTTATGAGGTACAATGATTAATACACGTTTACAACGTGTAATACGCTCAATAGTTTGAGATGGGATAATTTCTTTACTTCGGGTAATCAAAATCGGAGGAAGTGTCGTTTTGCGTGTTGATTTACAAAGATAATCCAAAACAATAGATGGGTGATGCACACCGCACGTGATCGTATGTCCACGTTTAGCGTGGATATCAATACACTCTTGAATCTGATATTTTGGTCGACGATCTTCTTTATATCCAGGGTGCGTTGGATTATCAATAATAATATGTGTCGGATGTGCAGGGAACATACCGATGCCGACGCGCGTTGTAATATAAATACCCTTATCGGTGTGAATTTTTTGCCACATCTCCCAACGCTTTGATGCCGATTGACGGGAGTCATACATAGAGAAAGGAATATTGTGTATGAATCGCGAAAATTGATTAAGAATATCATAATCGGGAAAGAGGAATATAAGAGTTGATGTGTTTGAACTACACAGTGAACGGTAATAACGGAATCGCTCACATGTTGTGCCTTGAAATATGGTGCATACTCCTCGTGCATTTTGTGGGGTAGCATATGTGAGTGACACATTCAGTGATTTGAGCGTGGGAGGAAGAAAGTTAAACAAAACATCAGAGAGTGACGAAAGAGTCACTGACGCAAATTGAGAATATGCGTGCAGATGATACTCTGTTACAACCGGTCCGCTACTCACGATACGAATTAGCGGGAGGATACGCACATTTTTAGGAACAGATGAAGAAAATTTGACAATAATTGCACTAACGGGTCGGTTGTTAAGGGGTACTTCGACAAAACTACCTGCTTTCACATGCGCAAGTAATCTTTCTGGAATAGCATAGGTAAGAAGCGAAAGATGCGTAAGACGTCGGTTAACAATAACGTGTGCGTATTGCATAATATGTATTATATCAGGTATACTCAATATACTATATCAGAAGAAGCATAACGAACTATATATAGATAAATCACATGATCTTACTTATCGGACGACAAAATGTGGGAAAATCGACACTCTTTAACCGATGCATCGGAGAAAGAAAAGCGATAGTGTCATCAATTCCGGGAACTACCGTTGATCTACGGGAAGCACCTGTCAATTGGGATGGAAAATCATTTATTCTTACCGATGTGGCTGGTCTTCCCCTTGAGGAGGATGATCCACGATCTCACAGTATCGAACAAAAAATAATGCATGGGTCGCAAAAAGCAGATCATATACTATTTATGGTTGATGGGACACATGTTTGGACGCACGATGATGATCTTCTTTTGGGATGGATACGAACAACGGGGAAAAAGTATTCAGTTATTATCAATAAGGTTGATTCAAATAACAGATCACAGATCCAGGATATGGCAGAAATTGTTACGTTCAAAGCAGGTGATGCACAAAACATCTTTGAACTTTCGGCTCAACATGGTCGTGGCATTTCCGCATTACTCGATTATTGCATTGTGGTAAGTTCTGGAAAATATATTAAATCAGACAATACGATCGCGATTGTCGGGCGGCAAAATGTTGGCAAATCTACATTATTTAACAAACTTCTCAAATTTGAACGATCGGTTGTCTCACCACTTGCAGGGACAACACGAGATCCCATCGAAGATATATTTTCCGTTGGTGAATTTTCAGCGACTCTTATTGATACTGCAGGGGTACGCAGAAAAAACAAAGTAAGCGATGTTATCGAACATCAATCAGTTGGTGCAACCCATGCACATATTCGCTGCGCAGATGCAGTTGTGGTGCTTCTTGATATTACGCAGGGCCCATCACGCCAAGATGTTCAAATTATAGAATATGCTTCTGTGCACAATAAACCACTGTGTATCGTCGTTAACAAATGGGATATGGTCAAAGATGATACGTCAGATAAAAAAGTTTCAAACGACACACGTGCAAAGAATAACGTTGTGCATAGGTTTCCATTTCTCAAAAAATACCCAGTTTTTGCGATATCGGCGCTAACGGGGAGCCATGTCGAAGTACTTATTGCGTGGATGTTGCAAACACGGAGTACGAAGGGAGCTTCACGAGCCCAAAGTTAGCAAACGGATACATAACCATAAAAGTTCTTCCGACAATGTCACTCTTTTTTATTGGACCGATAGAGCGTGAGTCGCGCGAATTTGTTCTGTTATCTCCCATGACAAAATAATCGGTCGCCCCAAGCTTAATACTGTAGACCTCATCGGAACTCCCTAAAGAATTTTTTGTAACAGATAGATACGGTTCTTGAATAATGGTGCCATTGACCGATACAGACGTCGGCGTAACCTTGATCATATCGCCGGGTAGACCGATAACTCGTTTTATATAATCGCGTGATACATCATCGGGTGGGATAAAAACAATAATATCACCTCGTTTTGGATCTGATAGACGATATGAGAGCTTATCCACAAGCAGATATTCACCATTATGAAACGATGTTTCCATCGACTGACCATCAACAATGAATGTTTGAATAAGATATGTTTTTATAAGAAATGCAATAATAAAAACAGTCGCGAGTGTTTTTATAATCTCAAAAAAACCTTTAAGTATTTGTTTTTCTGTAAGTGATGTATCCATATATGCTCAATTATCACGAATGAAATAATATGTATTTCACGCTCCACTATCATCACAATCAAGTATATCGTATGTTAATGAATTTGACTACCATGCGTAATCGAACTAAAACGTTCAGAGAGCTTTAACTTTGTTCACGAGTGCTTCGAACTCTTTTGGTTCATGAGCGGCTAAATGTGCAAGAGTTTTTCTGTCAAGAGTAATAGCAAGCTTTGAAAGCCCATGCATAAATGCACGATATGATAGATCATGTGTGCGAGCTGCAGCGTTTATTCTAATAATCCATAATGATCGAAAATCACGTTTTTTTACGCGTCGGTCGCGGTAACTATATGTTTTTGCACGAATAAGCGCTTGCCTAGCAAGTCGAAAAATATTTTTTCGACCATGCTTAAAACCTTTTGTCTGTGCTAATAATTTTTTATGGCGACGTTTTGTAGTAACGCCTCGTTTTACTCGTGGCATAGGTGCTCCTTAACGGTAGGGGATAAGACGTTTTATGCGTTTTTGTAGACTGGATGTAATGATAAGAGGTGTCAGAGCATTTTTACGGGCTCGTTTTGATTTTCTGCGTGCAAGATGTTGAGATGCCATACGCAAACGAACAAGCTTACCTTGTTTGGTGACATTAATAATACGTTTACTTACTGTTTTAGATGTCTTTATCTTTGGCATGTGTTTGTTTTACTAATGTTGCGCTGATACGGTTTCCCATTTTATTTGGTTCTTGGTCAATCCGTGCTCCAACTTTTTCAACAAAACGGACAATCATAGCATATCCTCTCTCGGGGAAGATATTTTCTCGACCACGCAGGACAACCGTAACTCTCACTTTGTTGCCATCGTCGAGAAATGACTGTGATTTTTTTGCTTTTGTATCAAAGTCATGGTTATCAATTTTTAACCCAAGCCGAATCTCTTTTAATTCGCCAGTTTTTTGGTGTGCCTGTTGTTTAGCTTCACGTTTCTGAATTTCGTACTGATATTTTCCAGAATCAATAAGTTTAGTTACGGGAGGCACCGCTTTACCGCTCACCTCAACGAGATCGACTCCACTATCATACGCAAGGTACAACGCTTGGTCGCGACTCAAAACACCAAGTGATTGCCCATCCTGGTCAATCACAATCATCTCTTGAGACGATATCGCTTCGTTAATCTGCGGTTTGTCTATCTTTTTCTTCCTTTCCTTGCACAGATAGTGTATCACGCTTAACGATAAAATGCAAGAGATCAGGTATAACCGTTGCTTGAATAGGTGTTTTAGCGATAATCTCCCCTTCACAGAAAATAGATTGATGAGGGTTCGTCTCTAGCGTAAGAGTAGAACTAGTAAACGACGATGAATAAAGATCGGGGGTCGATTTTCCAAAAAGTTCCTGCGTCCATTTTTTAAAAGGAGATAATTGTTTATGTATGTTTGTCCACGTGAGTGTCAGCTTTGGATTGAGCGTTATGTGTGTCGCATCACTAATCAATTGATAGTCAGGAAACTGCGCAAACATTTGAAAAGGTTCTTTTGATTGTAGAGACAAGGGAGTTACAAAATATTTTTTTGGCGAGATCACTCCTACAGGTTGAACGCGGATATATCGTGATCGCAGTACTTCGCAAGCTTGTTCGAGTGAGGTAACATGACACAGCGTCGCGATAGTGCTGTTTTTATATTCACGAGGGATACATCCAAATACAATTCTATGATCAATAGATGACAGAGCACCTAAAAGACTTGATACAACTTTATTTGCAAACCTGTCCGACCCGACACTCACAATAGTTACATATCCTTTGGCGAGCGCAATTTCTATGAGTTCGTCGATAGACCGAGCAGGATTTGGTGTAACCATCTCTCCTGCAACGCCAAAACGAGTAACAAAGCGTTTACTCTGTTCCTGAAATATACGGTTGCTTCTTGATTTTGGCGGCTCAAGCAGATAGTAATACATGCTTTTATCTTGGAATCAGCACTCTCTATTCAAGCTCAAAATCAGTTTTTTCTTTTTCTATAGGTGCGATAGGTTCTGCAATTTCTTTACTTGTATCAAACTTAGATCCGCTTACATCAGTTTTTTCTTCACTTTTTGTATGTGTTTCCTTGGAATCAACCTGCATGCCACATTTACCGTTAAATTGTGCGCCCGCATTAATTATCAGTGTTGCAGCTGCAATTGAACCAGATACCTTACCCGAAGGGAGGATCTCAAGCTTCACTTTTGCTTCTATAGATCCTTTGACGGTCCCTCCAATTGTTACTGTTTCCCCAATAACAGGTCCTTTTACTGTTGCAGATTCGGTAATAAAGACTGACTTGCTCGATACTACATCTCCCTCGACTGTCCCATGGACAGTAATATCTTGTGTATCCTTAAGAGTCCCTTGGAGCCGAACGTTCGCACCAACGACCGTTCCTTCTCCATTTTCTGGTGTTCCTATGCGCATACGTATCCTTTCTTTATTTGATTATTACTACGTGTATTCTATTCGTATATTCTGCGAAACAATTTGTCAACCCCTTGTACCCGTCAGTAACATATTGGACTTATTGGGCACAAGAATTATTTGATGAAAATGATTATTAATATATTTATATAAAAGAAGGGCGTGCAAACCGCGACGCCCAAGACCGAGTAAAAACATGCTGTTACCCGCTCATCTGCGCAACAGCCAAATCAGCAATCTCATTTGCCTTAGCGGACGCAAGACCGGTGTATTGCTCTGGGTGGTGAAGCAGATAACGAATCTCCGGAGGAATATTCAAATAGATTTCTTCCAATCCCGGGTCCTCTTGTATCATTTCTTCAAGAACCTCTACTAGGGTTTTGCCGGTTTCAAGAGAGACAGGGGTTAAGGCATGGTTGACGAAACCATGCGCATCTCCATCAAATCCCGCTATTTGCAGGGCAATATATAGAGGCTCCCCCAATACGATGGACTCAGCACGCTGGAAATTCCTTCGGCAGGATTCTTCGTCAATTTGCATTCGTTTCAAGAATGGCAAATTAGTTTGTTTATCCTTTCGTAGCAGAACATCCAATTGACCCTGGACAATGATCAGAATGATTGGAAAGTCGCGAGCGCCTCGGCTGCCGACCAAGTCACGCTGATGATCGGATATCAAACCCTCCTGAACAAGATGATATGCGCATTTGACTCTCAACCAGTCGCCCTCCAACCCTTCAAAGCTAATCGGGTTTCGTTTAGCTGCCATGGTCGATGATCCAGCTTGGGTTACACTGAAAGGTTCGCTAATCTCTGCGATTTCACTTCGCGTAAGATTTCGACAATCTCTACCAAACTGACCAAAGCATGCCGAGAGAAGGTGGATGGCATGTAGGAAATTGGTCAGATATTCTGGTGGTAGAATTTGGGTGCTGATGCGAGCCGGCTTAAGACCTAGCTTTGCCAAGACACGATTTTCAAAAGGCGTGTCTCCACATCGCTCACTTATCCCCAAACCAACTTGTGCATTGTAAGCCCCAACTGCTCCGGAAATTTTGCCGACCATTTGTTGGCAGTGGCGATCGGCTTCCTGAGTGCTAAACAGAATCCGACTCAAAATAGTTGCTAACCAAAAGCCGGCGGTAATTGGCAGAGCAGATTGCCCGTGCGTGCGCCCAATTTGCAAAACATCGCTGTTATTGCGGACAACATCTGCCAGCACCAAAATTAACTCGCGAAGAGAAGGTATGAGCGACTCTTTGTAGGCACGGACAAATTGCAAAGCTCGTCCGGTATCTAATGGGTCATAACTGGTCAAAATGACATGCAACCAGCGACCCAAACGTGGATCAACGCATTTGCGCGCTTCCACTCGCCATGCCTGGATATCGTGTTTGGTAACTTCCCGCTCTGTTTTGTCAATCACTGTAGTAGGAATACTCAAAATTGCTTCCACTACTTCTGGATTCAGTAGGGCGATTTTTTCGGGTGGGATAACGCCGATTTCCCCCAGCACTTGAAGGCTGGCAATCTCAACTTCACCCACTGTTCGGTAAAGGTTGTCGTAGCCGAAATACTTCACCATTTCTTTGGGTTGATAGCGTAGGTTTCCTGGCAAAAACAGATTACTTGTCGTCATGTCAAAGTGCCTCCTGTCAAATTATTCCCAGAACTCGGGCGAATGGATTATATCAATAAAGATATTGATAATGCAAGAATATGCACCCCTTTATTCATTTATATACGATAATGACTTTGAAAAAGCTCGTTCTATATGGAGTAATCGAAGCGAAAATAGTGCGGAGGACTTGATGTTTATACAAATATAGGTTATAATTCTAAAGATTTAAAACTATATAACGAATGTCAAATAACATTATTCACGTCAAGGGAGCGCGCGTACATAATCTTAAAAATGTAAGCGTATCAATTCCTAAAAATAAATTAGTTGTTATCACCGGTATCTCTGGCTCGGGTAAATCGAGTCTTGCTTTTGATACACTTTTTGCTGAAGGGCAACGACGTTATGTCGAAAGTATGTCGACATTTGCCCGTCAATTTCTCGGAGTGCTCGAAAAACCAGATATTGATGAGATTCAAAATCTCTCCCCAGCGCTTTCAATCGATCAAAAAACTGCGGCAGTATCTCCTCGTTCTACAGTCGGCACCATGAGTGAGATTTACGATTATATGCGACTGCTTTTTACATCAATCGGGGTACCCCATTGCATGCTCTGCACCAAGCCGATGGAGAAGGTTATCGACAGACAAGCGCAAAGTGCTGAAACCGCGTTTAACCATGATTGGGTATGTCGATCATGCCAATCGACGTTTCCTAAAATAACAATCAGTCTCTTTTCATTTAATAGTCCTGTTGGTGCGTGTCGACTCTGCCACGGACTGGGGGAGCGTTTAGAGGTAGATAGTAGCCTTATCATGCCCAATACGTCACTGACGATAGAAGAGGGCGCAATACGACCGTTGCAACGCATGAACTCAACGGGTGCATGGGTTAAAAAAACGTTAGAAGCTATGGCACAGAAATATTCATTTAAACTCGATGTACCCGTATCACACCTTTCAGCGCGTGCGCGAGACCTGATATTATTTGGCGATGGACAAGAATACGAAGGTGTCGTTGACTATCTGATGCGCAGATATGATGAAACTGATTCTGAATATCTGCGTCGTGAGATAGAGCACTATATGGTTAAACGGTTGTGCCCTGATTGTCAAGGTAAACGGTTACGAAGAGAATCATTAAGCGTGTATGTAGCCGGATATAACTGTATCGAGCTTGCATCGTTATCAATTATAGATATGAAAGAAAGAATCGAATCCTTATCGCACAAGAATTCGCCACTGACTTCAATCGATAAACAGGTATCAGATCAATTATTCAACGAAATTCTCAAACGGTTACAGTTTCTTATAGATGTAGGACTTCCGTATCTCACCCTCGATAGAAGTGCACAAACTCTCGCAGGCGGAGAAGCGCAACGCATACGTCTTGCAGGTCAGCTTGGGTCCGGGCTCGTCAATGTCATCTATATTCTCGATGAACCATCTATCGGCTTGCATCCACGTGATCATACTCGGTTACTGGGGAGTATTAAAGAATTACAAAAACACGGGAATACCGTTATTGTTGTCGAACACGATCTAGAAACAATGAAAGCGGCAGATTGGATCATTGATGTTGGACCGGGGGCAGGTGAGCATGGTGGAGAGATTGTTGGCGAGGGAACTATTGAGGATATTAAAAATGCACCACGATCGATCACGGGTGCGTATCTGCGGGGTGATAAAAAGATCGAAACAGCTACGAAGCACAGAAAAGGAAACGGTACTGCGCTAACTATCGTTGACGCAACACAGTTTAATCTTAAAAATATAACCGCGTGTATACCCCTGCAGATGTTTGTGGCGATAACAGGTGTATCTGGGTCGGGAAAATCAACTCTTATAAGTGATATTTTAGCTGCGCATCTGTCACATCATTTTTTTAGAGCAAAGACAACACCCGGGGCGCATACGAGAATCGATGGTGTTGAACATATAGATAAAGTGATCGTTGTCGACCAATCTCCGATAGGGAGAAACGTCCGTTCAAACCCTGCGACATACACCGGTGTGTTTACTCATCTACGTCAATTATACAGTGAGCTGCCCCGTGCGATCAAGAAAAAGTTTGGTCCCGACCAGTTTTCGTTTAATTTGCGTGGTGGTCGGTGCGAAGTGTGTCGCGGCGAAGGTTTGTTAAAATTCGAGATGCACTTTATGCCTAACGTCTTTATCACATGCGAAGAATGTGCGGGGAAACGATACAACCAAGAAACGCTCGCAGTCACGTTTAAAGGTGCAACAATATCCGATGTTCTTTCGATGACCGTTGATCATGCTATAGAGTTTTTCACAGATTATCCCGATATCGTCAATAAACTTGCGGTGTTGTCACAAGTTGGGCTGGGATATCTTAGATTAGGTCAACCGGCAACAATGCTCTCGGGTGGGGAAGCACAACGCGTTAAACTCGCCAACGAACTTGCGCGACCATCAACAGGCAAAACGCTCTATATTCTTGATGAACCAACAACCGGTTTGCATTTTGATGATACGGCACGTTTACTCACGGTTTTACATAAATTGGTTGATAAAGGAAATTCAGTTCTTGTTGTCGAACATAATCTTGATATTATTAAAAATGCAGACTGGGTAATAGATCTTGGACCAGAAGGTGGCAAAGGTGGAGGATATATAGTAGCACAGGGGACACCAGAAACAATCGCTAAAGTAAAAGAAAGTCATACGGGTCGATATTTATCAGAAGTACTCTAAAAAGAAAGATGCCCGCCGCTCTATGAGCAGTGGGCATCTGTAGAAACTGCGGCTTATGCCGCAATCTTGTGCTCAAAGTAGATGAAATCAGCAGGGAGACTTTCTAGCGCATGTTCGTAAAACGTACATGCAGCTCGTCGTGATCGAAATAGTAGTGTCACCGATCCACCTTTACCACCAGCACCATTGACCTTATAGCCTATACATCCATGTTGTAGGGCAAGGTCAATTACCGATTGGTGGTGTTGTCCAACAAGGTCAGGGTGGAGCGTTTTTTGAACGTTCGTATTCTCAATCATTACTGACCCAAGTTCAACGAGATCTCCTTTACGGAGAGCTTTTCTTGCTCGCTTTGCCAACCCAATAAACCCTTTGAGACGTGCGTTTTCTGTGTCGTTCTCAAGCTCCTTAATCACCATTTCATGCGTTTCCGAGCTATTGTGTTGGCCAACAAACACAGTCATCAATCGTCGTTCGAGCATAGTCCAAATCCAACGGGCGACTTTGATTGGAAAGACTGTTGTCTTTTGCTTATCCCTAACTTTGTAGAAGTTGGCTCCACATGAATACGCGGCAGCAAACTGATCTTGCGTACCTGATTGTCCACCCATGACCTTTGTTTCTGCTATGAAGGCGAGCCAAGCAACTTCAGCGTTTGAATATTTCTTTTCAATGCCGGGCAATTGACACAGAATCTCTATCATCGCAACTGCGACTGCAGCGCTTGTACCTACTGATGCCCCGGGTTGGAAAGGCGATGAAAGTGTAAGTTCCCAGCAACCTTTGAGATTTTTCAGATTAAACAATGACATAACCGCTTGGAGTAAGTTGGTCGTGTCATAGTCTTCTTTGCGAATATCGCAATGGGTCAGCAGAGTATCGTAATCGATATCTGCTGCCTTAACAACAATCTTGTCCGGACACTTTTGTACCCTTCGTGCGATGATCTCTACGCCGCGGTAAGGTTTATTTACGGCGCCCCATTTACGCGACAGTACAGCAATGTTAAACAGTTCTCCTAACTTAGCAAACCAAGTATCAGTCCATCCGGCGATATCAATGATTCGCACTGCGACACATACGAAAAATGACTTTATTTTCAAGGCGCACCACCTCTAGTTGGAGTATGTTACTGATACACCATAAAGTATCAATTGGAATCAGTCAACCATTGAAATTATCAAAAAGGTATGGTAACATATCCTTGACCTTAAGAAATCGACTCTATGGCCCTGTCAAACGACAGGGAGGAAAGTCCAGGCATCGCAGTAGAGCGCAGTTGTTGTAAAACAACCGGACGTAAGTCTAGGGAAAGTGCAACAGAAATATACCGCTTCACCGCGTGTAGCGCAGTGAGTTAATAAAGCTAAAAGTCCGTAAAGTCAATAAAGTAATTCAATAAAATACTTTACAGACTTTATACTTTACAAACTTTATAAACTTGCCGCGCTATGCGTGGCGGGGTAAGGGTGAAATCGCGAGGTAAGAGCTCACGGTCGTGCATAGTAATATGCACGATAGGTAAACCCTGCGTGGTGCAAGTTGGGTGGGTCCGACCATCATCAACGCCGACTACTCGGTAGATGACCACGGATCCCAACGCGCTCCGTCGTAACAATCGGAGCTCCGTCATTGCTCTGCAATCGTCGGAGAAGATAGATCATAGGGTAAAACAGAACCTGGCTTATCGGCTTCTTAAGGTCAATTTTCAAATGAAAGGATTATATGAATGGTATTCAAACACTCTCGCTTCTCTCGCTTATTTTTGGAATAGTTATTCTTGCAAATCCCGCAATTCTTGCATATCTCATCGCTGCATTGTTTATTATTATCGGTATCAATGGGCTTGCTTTTGGTTCTCGCCTTTCAAAAATATGGAAAGTCAGAGTTAAAAGTTAGCCAACGTTATTTCTTGTTTTCTTTCGTTCGACCTCTTTGAGCACTTGTTTACGTAAACGTATATTTTTTGGTGTAATTTCCAAATATTCATCATCGCGCACCAGTTCTAACCCACGCTCTATAGTGAGTGCAAGCGGAGGTGTCAATATTATCGCATCATCATTACCTGATGAACGCATGTTCGTAAGCTGTTTGCCTTTTATCGCATTAACAACCATATCATTACCTTTGGTAACACTTCCGATCACCATACCTTCATAGAGTTCTGTGCCAGGATTAATGTACAGTGTGCCTCTGGTTTCTAAGTTTGCCAAAGAATAGCCAAGCGCTTTTCCTGCGCACATCGATATCATCGATCCGGATTCACCTCTGCTAATATCGCCCGCATACGTTTTATACCCGATAAATCGTGCACACAAAATACCTTCTCCTCTGGTATCGATGACAAATTCACTGCGATATCCGAGTAATCCACGTGTAGGTATCTCAAAGAGCATACGCGTTTGCGATCCTTCGTTCACCATATCCTTCATCAACCCTTTTCTTTTTGCTAATTTCTCAATTATCGAACCAGACATCGCCTGGGGGGCATCGATAGTTACTTCTTCATACGGTTCACTGCGGGTCCCGTCAATCTCTTTAAAGAGAACATGTGTTTGAGACACTTGGAGCTCATATCCTTCTCTGCGCAAATTTTCAAGCAATATAGCGATATGGAGTTCACCACGTCCGTATACGGTAAACGTATCGGTATCAAAATCAACTTTAAGTCCAACGTTTACTTCGAGCTCTTTTTTAAGACGATCGCGTAGTTGTGTACTTGTCACAAACTTTCCTTCTTTTCCGCCAAATGGGGAGCTGTTAACGAGAAAATGAAGTGACAGAGTCGGTTCATCAACATGAATTGCAGGGAGCGCCTCTTGGTCGGAACTATCGCACAGAGTATCTCCAATATTGATTGTAGGAAATCCGGCGACCATAACAATATCACCTGCGTACGCATGGGAGATCTCTTCTCGCTTTATTCCGCTAAATGAAAAGAGTTTTGTAATAGAACCTGTCGTATCTTTTCCATCTTGTTTAAGCGTCACGTTGCTCCCCGTACGAAGTGTCCCTTGATAAATACGCCCAATCGCCAGTCGTCCAAGGTAGTTATCATAGCCAAGATTAAACGGCTGGAAGAGAAGTGGTGCATCAGTATCAGCGGGTGCTGGGTGTACTTTAAGTAAAATTGTATCAAGGAGTGGTTCAAGACTGTCAGATGCATCATCGCAGTGAAGTTTAGCAATGCCTAATTTTCCGATTGCATAGACGATGGTAAAATCCAGCTGCTCGTCTCTGGCACCCAGATCATAAAAAAGTTCAAACACTCGTTCATAGGTGAGATCGGGGTTTGCGGCAGGTTTATCAATTTTATTGATGACGACAATAGGGCACAGTCCTAATTCCAGTGATTTTTTAAGAACAAACCGTGTTTGTGGCATCGGACCTTCTTGCGCGTCGACAACAAGTAAAACACTATCGATAGAACGCAGTACACGTTCAACCTCGCTACCAAAATCGGAGTGACCCGGCGTATCGACGATATTTATCTTAGTATCTCTGTACATAACAGATGTATTTTTTGAGTAAATGGTTATACCGCGTTCTTGTTCGAGAGCGTTTGAATCCATGCTCGCCGTTGCATCAGTCACCATTCCTGTTTGACGCATGATAGCATCGGTAAGCGTTGTTTTACCATGGTCAACGTGAGCGATTATAGCGATATTGCGAATTTCCATAATATCTCCAATTTAGCGAACAAAAGTGAGCGCTTTACCAGGGTTACCCGCGCGTCCGGTGCGCCCAATGCGATGCACATAATCGTCATAGCTCGCAGGAATATCAAAGTTGATGACATGGCTGACATGGGGAATATCAAGTCCACGTGCGGCGACATCGGTCGCAACCAAAATTCGTATTTCGTTGCGTTTAAACTGTTGGAGCGCTTTCTGGCGCGCATTCTGATTTTTATTACCATGAATTGCGGTCGATTTATGTCCACGAACATTCAGTGCATTTGATAGTTCTTGGACACCGTGTTTTGTTTCTCCAAAGATAAGAACTTTTTCAAAATCTGGCTGGGTCAGTAAATTATGCAAAACATCAATTTTTTGTCCTTGGTGAGCTACGTGGACAATATCTTGGGCAACATGTTCGAGTGTTTCTCGTGTTTTAACAGAAACTTTAACAGGGTTGGTCTGGAATTGTTTTGTGAGTTGTTCTATTTTGGGGGATAGTGTCGCAGAGAATAAAAGCGTCTGTCGTGGTGTGGGCATTAACGATAAAATCTCTTTCACATCATGGATAAATCCCATATCGAGCATACGATCTGCTTCATCAAGGACGACCGTTTTAAAATTGCCAAGATAGAGCACTTTTCGTTCGATAAGATCTTTTAATCTGCCAGGCGTACCAATAACAAAACTTGGGTTGTTGCGTAAATCACGCATCTGCGCCCTGATATTTGCCCCACCGATACATACGGCGCTTTTGATATATAGGTTATTGTTAAAAGAAAATAGTTCAGATTGAATCTGTTGCGCGAGCTCTCGAGTCGGGACCATTATCAATACCTTATCGGATTTATTACGGACTAGAGTATTCATGAGGGGGATAAGAAATGCTGCAGTTTTACCCGTTCCCGTATTTGCGATGCCGATAACATCTTTTCCGTCTAAAACGTGTGGTATCACCTGATCTTGGATAGGAGTAGGAGATATATATTTTTTATATTCGATATTTCGTTTAAGAATTGGATCGATCGCAAAGTCGGAAAATTGATGAATCGGTGAATACAAGTCTTCGCTCGTAACGCTTTGTGCACGGTTAACAAACCGATTAATATCGATACGCAAGCCGGGGTTCACATAGTTACGACGACCTTGGAATCGGGGTCGAGAATTTAATGACCGTTGCGGCGAGTTATTTTTTCTGAGCGTGTATGACACAATAAACCTTACTGCCAACACGAAGTCGGCGATTATTACTTCTGATGTGAGTATTGTCGATCTTTAATCTTGTTCCCCAAAATGGGGTGGAACGAAGATGCTAGAATCGACTACTCGAGAACCTTCATTCAGGTATTCGCTTGCGCGAGATACGATAGTCCAGAAGACTATTAGATTTAAGACAACGCTAATACTATAGCATAGATATGTATAAAAAGCAAGAGTTGCATTAATCTGTACCACTTATTCCGAATATAAATTTAAACCGAATCTTATTCTTTTTATCTATTTTAAAACCATTATTAGTCGAGATAAAAATTACAGTTTTAAACATCCAAAATCGCACATAATAGCCCGTTATATGTTTTGGTTTAATAAAACGGGGAACTCTTTGTTCTTTTCCATTATTTTCGTATTCTGTTGATAATAGGGTTCCATTGCCGATCCCGATTTCGGCATATATTCTCTTTTGTTCAATTCGTCGTTTCATTGTATTATAGTATCATATGAAAAAACAAATAACGACACATAGAATATTATGGACGTCATTTTTTGTCGATCTTTTGGATGTAGTAATGAATATTGGTGTTGCTATTTTAACGCATTCAGTTGTGATGCTATCCGAAGCGTTGCAGGGATTTGCTGATCTTCTGACATCGGGATTTTTACTCATTGGTTATTCACGATCGAAAAAACGTGCAGATGGTGAGTTCCAGTTTGGGTATGGTAAAGAGATCTATTTTTGGACATTACTATCAGTTTTGGCTATGTTTTTTGTAACGGCAACCCTATCAATTGTATTTGGTTATAATCGAATAATTAAGCCCGAACCAATTATAAATACTCCATTCATGTTTGCTGGTTTTGCTGTAGCGTTTGCTACAAACTCATATGCATGTCTTTTGAGTATAAAACGTCTGTGTAAGAATATGAATTCGAAAAATATATGGCAGAGTTTTAAGCGCTCAGCGCTGATAGAGGTTAAAACCGCATCGGTTCTAGATCTGATGGGCACTCTTTCTGCATTTTTTGGGATTATAGCATTCATCATATTAATGCTTACAGGTGATTATCGGTATGATGGGTATGGAGCGTTGATTATCGGTATTAATATCGCTTGCATGTCAGTCGTGCTTATGATAGAGCTACGTAGTTTTATCGCAGGCAAAAGTGTCAGTTCACAAACAATTAAAACCATTAAACAAGTCGCACTAGCAACACGCGGTGTAAGGGGGGTATCAGATATTCGGACAATGCATCAAGGGTCAGAAAAGTTTATGCTTAATATCGATATTACTGTCAACGATTCTTTGACGGCGCACGAAATAGGTGTAATTATTGACACCCTTAAAGTAAACCTTATGAGTGCAATTAAAAATATACGCTATATTCAGGTAGAACTCGACAATTAGTTATTTGATGCAGGCTCTGCGCTTTGTTTGTCATTTTTCTCGACAAACTTTTTTATTGCTTCGATGTTTTCTAGAACAAGTTTTGCTTTCTTTACGCCAAACTGAAATGGATACTGGTCTTCTTCGCTCTGCTTAATAACGATCATTGCGTTACCCTTAAACTCCGATTCTTCGACTATAGACATATGTTTCTCCTTTCAACCAAGTTCGCCAAAGGCGACCTGGCAGATCCCGCGTAGCTCGCACTGTAAGTAAAGGATGTAATCCCTTTTACATTAAGAGCGAAGTGGGACATATACATTATTACTGTAATTAATTATACCACACTCTTATTTCAAAATATTCTTATATATCTCTTGAACTATTTTGCTTAATACCTAATACTAACCCCTTAATACTTTTATCACAACGATGTCTCCCCGTCAAAATGTTCTTCTTCGTCTTCGCTGGTTGGTTTAGTCGGGTGAACAGTGCCATCTTTATGATTAGGCGGCGAGTAGACGGTATACAGTTTCATTTCCGTATCGCCAGTGTTTATGATGTTGTGTTTGACTCCGGCTGGAACAATTATCGCAAAACCATCGGTGATGGCGGTTTCCACGCCTTCGAGTATCGTTTTACCTGTGCCTTGGTCAATACGCAAAAACTGGTCAACATCGTGGACTTCTTCACCAATATCTTCACCCGGCTTTAAGCTCATTACCACGAGCTGACAATTTTTGGCAGTAAACAGAACTGTGCGGAAATTACTGTTTTCGACTGTTTCTTATTCAATATTGCCGACATATGTGTTCATGCATCTCCTATTTATTGAGCATCCAAATGGTATAGTTTAAAAAACCTGCGAAACTGACCCATATCACATATGGTATCAAAACCAAACCAGCGGTTTTTATTTACTTTGTAAGAATATATAATCGTTTTAATGATTGCGACCCATAATACTACAATTTCAATTAGCGCGATGTCGAGCCGGTGCCATCCAAAAAATATCCACGACCACGCAACGTTAAGAACCAATTGAATGTAGAATATGTTGACTGCGCTTGTTTTAAATTTATTTTTATTGGTCCACAGTAAGAAAAGCGAGATCGCCATCAGCAGATAAAGTAAAGTCCATACTGGTCCAAACAACCAGTTGGGCGGATTCCACGTCGGTTTTACAATCGTTGTATACCACGTGGGTATTTGACTAAAAGTCGCGATCGACCCAACCCCTGCTGCTACAAAACAAATCCCTACCGCACTAATAAATTTAGTAAATTTGTTCATAACCCCTCCTTTAAAACTATTTGAAACTATCGTATCTCTTATTTATCTTAACGGCAATATCTGACCTCGAGGGTCGACGTACGGTTACCCAGTATCAATGTACTAGATTATAAAAAGATTTAAATATATTTTTATGATGGTTGATGATCACTTTGAAAAGGGGATCTTCAATATCAGTTTTGCCTCTTCTGATGTGGTGGAGGCATCCAGTTGGAACGATCGCCAACCATTGAGCTCCCGGAATATCATTACCTAATTCTTTCTTATAATCACTCGCATCTTTTCTGTATTCTTCAAGTCGTTGGTTGATAACTTGCTTCCATAGTTCAGTAAATTTTTCGGATACGCCTAATTCTTTAAGCCAATTAGAATATTCGTTCATAAGATATAATTGAAGTTGGGCGAAAAACTGATATTTTGTTTGATCTTTGATAAATGTCTTTTTAAAACTTCCGGCAATTAATATTATCAGTGCTATGGGGTTAGTAATTAGTTCATTAAAGATTCTATCTCTCTCGGTTTTGCTAATACTTTGTTGGTGCGTAAGTTTTCTAAAAGACCAACTTCTATTAAGATGGTCAGCTTGCGAAGCAATAATTTTAGTAATCTTGGTGCTTATATTACCTGCATCTAAATTATTTTTCATACAACATTATTTTATCTGATATTTGTAATTGATTCAATTTTTAAAGGTAGTAGTATCTATGGTGTACACCATAGATACTACTACAAAACATTAAAAAGAGAGCGCCCCACAATAAAGCGGGACGCACATGTGTCCAGAGATGGACGGGGTAGATTTACAGTCTTTTTTCGTATTTGGGTATCAAGGTTTTAACCATAATCGCCTTACATGGATCAAGTTGGAGATGTTCGTACTCGGGTCTCCCAACATATGTTTGCCAGATCAGTTCTGCTGTGGGTCTGTGTGTTACACAGATGACGTGATCAAAAATATAGTACTGGGTCAGCATTTTTCTGATAGCATCTACATCCGTGCTTGTATCCGCAAGGAGAAGTTCAACTCCCAGTGAGATCCCCAGCTCTCTAACCATAATCTGTGTCGTTTCCCAAGCCCTTTTGCGTGGTGACACTAAGAGCACACGTGTACCATCTCGTGTGATGGCGTTGATTGCTCTGGTTGTTTCCAAAATCAAATCATCTTGTCCGGGTTTGATACCAGGATCATCTGCGTATTCTACACCGGGGATAGTTATCCCATGTCTCACCAAAATAATATTGCTCAAGATCACCTCGTATGAATAAGGATGTTCTGACTATAGCTCAGTAGATACTTTAATGCAAATGTAAAGAGACTACGGCGTTCGCTTGTATGTCCCCATGAGTTCGGTTTGATCTACTATAAAACCGTGCATAGCATTTTCACAATCAGATTTGTTTGCTTCAGATGACACATTGAGTATTGTATTTAGTGCATAGAGCTTAAAATGATAATGATGGTTACCTGCGGGCGGACACGGTCCGCCCCAGCTGGGTTTACCGTAACTTGTGGCACATTCTAAAGAACCGTGTGGAACAGAACCTTCGTCGATGATGTGCGTTTTCGGATTGATATTGCACAAAGTCCAGTGGACAAAAACATGACCAGCAAACGGCACGGCATCCGGGTCGTCGACGATAAGAACAAGAGATTTGGCGCCTGCAGGTACATCGGTTATCACAAGTGGGGGACTCACATTATCCCCATCACACGTAAAGCGATGTGGGATGGGTTGGTTGTGTTGAAATGCGGGGCTAGTAAGAATCATATGTTGATTATATCAGAATCAATCAAAATAGTATTTAATTAAATTATATGGTAAAATCTACTCAATTCCGGGGTCGTCTAGCGGTAGGACGCCTGCCTCTGGAGCAGGAAATCGATGGTTCGAATCCATCCCCCGGAGCCAA
>Ga0210057_1003356_pt1 | contig 22167 bp, 19 predicted proteins | sample CryGeyCG2114_010_2_FD_183968 | JGI IMG/M metagenome (GOLD analysis project Ga0210057, IMG submission 183968) | Groundwater microbial communities from aquifer - Crystal Geyser CG10_big_fil_rev_8/21/14_0.10 (SPAdes) (version 2) | ecosystem: Environmental > Aquatic > Deep subsurface > Groundwater ...
TAACTTTTCTTATGTAAAACATGTAATAATTTTACCCCGTAGTACGACAAAAATGATTTCCTTTTGTTATTTTCAGCATTAGCACAACCCGATGTTTTTTACAGTTGACATTTTGCAGAAGTCAGGAAGTTAACGGCTAATGAAGAGGCTTTCTCAAAGATTTTAATCTCCTAAATTAGCGGTTGCTTTTCACTAATATTTTTTATGTGATAGTAGCCAATAATAGAAATATTATTCCAAGAATTAAAATTCCTAGAACCAAATAAATACAGGACCAAAATATCGCATTTTTTTCTTTTACTTCTTTCGTAAACCATCCGGTTAAATAACCTAAAATTTTAGTTTTTTTATAGAAAATACCTTTTAATCCGAACACAAATAGCGAGATGTCCCAAAATATTAATATAAAAAGTAATATAAAGACAAAATTGATCTTAAGAAATAATAAAATTCCTAAAACAAAAGCAAATAATAATAAGGGGAAATACTCCATTAATAAGATTCCGCCTAATTTTATAAATAAATCCACAACTGATTTCATAATCCTTGATTAAATTATGTAAAACTTGAAAGTAAATTGCAAGACTATATATTAAACTTTACTAATTTAATAAAAGTGTTTATACTAATGAGGTAGTATTCGTAGTTTGTAGATAAAAAATAAAATGAGAATTTTAAAAAAGATGTTTTTTATAATTTTAGCAATTTTTTTAATCGGAGAATTATTTTTTTATATAAAAAATTCCTTGGAATTAGAAGAATTTAATAATCCAAACTATCTTTTTCGATTAAAGTATCCAAAAATCTGGTATTTAAAAATTCTTGATGACCGTTTAACGGTTCAGATTAAAAACACCTCGAAAGACACTCAAGTAATTAATAATGATAATGATGAGCAAGAAATTTCTTCGTACACGGAATTTTATATTAATTGCAATCAATTACAAAAGTCAGACGATTCCTCATCTGCGAAGAATTATATTCTTAAAAAAGAACAAGATTTTATTGAATCAGAAAAACAACGATGTCTTTATAAAAAGCCTTGTTTACCATTGATTCCAGGTTTTACCCAAAATTACGTTGATGAAGTTAAAGGAATATTTACTCAATCTGGCATCAGTGCTGTACAGGTTAACTTCTTTCACTATTCACCTGATTACGGTCTAAGCAAGGCTCTGTTAACCAAAAAAGAATATGTGTTAATCGCTAATCATAAAACCACATGTACAATAGATATTGTTTACCCAAATACCTCCTCAGAACAACAAATAAAAAGTATTAACTTTTTAAATAAAATTTTTAATAACCTAATTATTAATTAAATAATGTATGAAAAATAATAACAAAACACTTCTTCTAATTTACTTAAGGGGAGCATTTAGCTTAATAGTGCTTTTAATTGTTTATTATTTAATAATTAATTTATTTAAGTCAGTAGGTCTTCAAAATCAAACTAGATTAGCCTTAATTTTCGGTGGTATTCATGGATTTATTTGGACATTATTGTTATCTTTTGTTTATCCAAAATTAAATCAAAATTCGTTTATAAAAAAATATACTATTGGGATTTTAGTAATTAGCGCTTTTTTACTACCACCAATTATTTGGCTATCTAATAATAGGTTTGAATTTACCCCTTTTTTTATAAGCTATGGTTTAGGTATATTACCAGCATTTTTTATCACTTGGATATTAATTACTCTGTTTCGCTCGTTAATTTGATTGCTAACTAATTAGTAATGATAATGTTAAAGACAAATATCAAAAAAATTTTTCCAGCTATTGGGTATGTGTTTGCTATATTTTATTTACTCTCTCAAGTAATACCACTTATTATGTTTTCATTAACGACAAATTTATACCAAGTAAAGAATGTTCAACTAACAATATCGTTACTTTTGATCTTGTTAATGTTAATTCTTATAATTTTAGTAATAGCAATTGTAAAAAGGAAGAAATGGGTATATAAAGTAGGACTATTTATCGGAGTTTTATCGCTTGTTACTTTTATTATTTCTCCGGAAATTACTGATTTTCTTATTCTATTAACAGGAATTCTTATTCTAATATATAAAAAAGAGTTTAATTATTAATGCTACTCAAATAGCGGTTGCTTTTTAGGTTTTTATTTTATAAAATTTAAGTCTGCTCAAATTCGTTGAGTGGGTTTTTTTGCACTTTGACATTTTGTTGTTTTTCTTTGCCAATTTAGTCGCATCTTATTATTTAGGATGCGACACAAAAAGCCGTAATCATAAATATTTGTGATATTTATGAACGAGCTTTTAGATTTTATTTTAGTTTTCAATAATCGGGTTAGGATCAACCGCTGCAGATGCGTTGTGCGTTTGCAGGGTTTTTTTAAGAGTTTGATCCTGGCTCAGGATGAATGTTGGCGGTGTGCCTGAGATATGCAAGTCGAACGTCTTTTTGCCGCAAGGCAGAAGGTAGTGGCGGACGGCTGAGTAACACATAGGGACTTACCTCTTTTTGAAGGATAGCCCATCGAAAGGTGGGATAATACTTCATGGTATGAATACCGCAAGGTATTTGTTAAAGGGATTAACTTCTCGAAAAGAGATGGACATGTGGCTTATCAGATAGTTGGTGGGGTAACGGCCTACCAAGTCTACGACGAGTAGCTGGCCTGAGAAGGTGGTCAGCCAGAGGGGGACTGAGACACGGCCCCCACTCCTACGGGAGGCAGCAATCAGGAATAGTCGGCAATGGACGAAAGTCTGACCGCGCGACACCGCGTGTAGGAATAAGCTCTAACGAGCGTAAACTACTGTGATAGAGGAAAAAGTCCCTCGCTAAGCGAGGGGTTGATGGTACTCTATAAGAAAGGGGCCGCTAACTGCGTGCCAGAAGCGTCGGTAATACGTGGGCCCCAAACATTATCCGGTTTTACTGGGTGTAAAAAGTAGTGTAGGTGTCTTGATAAGTCTTGTTTTAAATACTGTGGCTCAACCATAGAAAAGGGCAGGATACTACCAAGATAGAGTTTGCTTTAGAGAAACTGGAACTCAGGGAGGAGTAGTGAAATGCGTTGATACCCTGGGGAACACCAGTGGCGAAGGCGAGTTTCTGAAAGCAGACTGACACTGAGACACGAAAGCTAGGGGAGCGAAGCAGATTAGAGACCTGCGTAGTCCTAGCCCTAAACGTATGCTTGCTAGCCGCATTTTCCCCTCACCTTTTTTTGTAACTTTAATATTTATATTAATTTTTATCGAAAAAGGTGAGGGGGAGGTGTAGCGAAGGTAACCCGTTAAGCAAGCCACCTGGGGAGTACGGCCGCAAGGTTGAAACTCAAAGGAATTGGCGGGGAGGCACACAACCAGTGGAACATGTGGTTCAATTCGAAACAAAACGAAAAACCTCACCAGGGTTTGACATGCTATCGTACATTCTGCTAGAAATAGTGGGAAATCCGCAAGGATGATAGCACAGGTGCTGCATGGCTGTCGTCAGCTCGTTCCGTGAGGAGTACCCTTAAGTGGGACAACGAGCGCAACCCTTATCTTGTGTTATATTTGTCACAAGAGACGGTCCCGACTTAGTCGGGAAGGAAGGCGGGGCAGACGTCAAGTCAGCATGGTCCTTATGCCCTGGGCTACACACATGTTACAATGGATAAGAACAACGGGTTTTGCCATGATGCAAATCGGAGCAAATCCCTGAAATTTATCCTCAGTGGGGATTGGGGTCTGCAACTCGACCCCATGAACACGGAATTGGTAGTAATCGCGAATCAGTCACGTCGCGGTGAATACGTTCTTGCCTCTTGCACACACCGCCCGTCAAGCCAACAAAGTCGATGATATTTGAATCCAGATTTATTTGGAGAGGATATTACCGGCGATGGGGGTTAAGTCGTAACAAGGTAACCGTTCTGGAAGGAGCGGTTGGATCACCTCCTTTCTTATTTTCTTTCAATTTGTAAAGAAAGTAGTCTGACCTCGCGAGGCGAGGTACGACTCTAAACAAATTTTCCTAGCCCGATTATTAGAACTAAATTAATTAATTGCAAAGAAAAACAAAATATGAATTATTGTAGAGACGTAAAATTTTACGTCTCTACCTAACGGATTGTCTTCGGTAGAGGATTGGAAACTACTCCAATTACGTCTGAGGGAAAATAGCGATAAAATACATCACCAATAACGCTGTCTATTGTGACGGCACAAAATTCTCTCGAATCCGAAGATCTGGGCCGATTATCTCCCATGACAAAAATGTAATCTGCAGGCACTGTGTAAGGAACGTTGTCCTTTATACAACCACCATCCCATAAATTAGTGGTTGCGGCGATATAATTTTCTGTTAATTGAGTATCGTTTACCCTCACTACCCCGTTTGAAATATTAACAACGTCCCCGGGTAGACCGATGATTCTTTTTATGTATTCAATATCAGGATTTTTTGGTGACTTAAAAACTATAACATCTCCACGCTCTAACTTTCTAAATTTATATGTAACTCGACTGGTTAAAATATAATCCCCCGTATGAAAAGTATTTTCCATTGAAGCGCCTTTGACTTTGTTTGGAGTTAAAATAAAAAGATAAACAACAATAAAAAGGGAGCCAATAAAAACAACCGTTTCAAGAATGTCCATGACAAAATCAATAACTGGCTTGACTATCATCATAAGGATTCATTGTAAAAAAAAAGCTAAAGTTTTACAAGCGGGTTTTGTATAATGTTGTAAAGGTCGCTTAGCTCAAAGGTAGAGCGCCCCACCGTTTTTTGGACTTATAGCTCAGTTGGTAGAGCGTTGCATTCACATTGCAAAGGCCCTTGGTTCGAACCCAAGTAAGTCCACATAAAGGTGAGGAGGTTAGTGGTTCAAATCCATTAGCGACGCACTATGAAAATAGCAAAAAAAATTAAGGGATTAAGTTTGATTGAAATTCTTATCGTCGTTTTTATCATTGGTATTCTTTCACTTTTCATAACCCCTCCAATTATCACTCAGTTAAAAAAGGCACGAGATGGAAAGCGAAAAGTTGACATCAATTTAATACAAAAGGGTCTAGAAGAATATTATGACTCAACTAATTGTTATCCAGAAAGACTCCCTGAATGTGCAAAGCCCTTAATTATTGGTGTTACAAATATATTAGCAGGAATACCTTGCGACCCAAAAAATAATTCTTTTTATCCATATATCACAACTGGTGAAAATTGTAGTCCTTATTTTAAACTTTATGCAAAATTAGAAAGGTCTGAAGATCCAAATATTTATATGACGGGTTGCGAAAATGGATGTGGTCCTAACTGTGCATATAATTTTGGAGTTTCAAGTTCCAATGTTTCCCTAGATTATTGCGAAGCTCCAATTTCACCAAGTCCCACTAATCCACCAGCCTTACCAACATCATTAACGCCTTCTCCAACACCAATTCAATATGTTTGCGGACCGGCTGCAGGTCCAAATCCTGAAGGAAATTGCGAATCATATGTTATCCCAACTTTAAGTGAATGTCCAAAAATTTATCCCAATGATCCAACTTGTCAATACGAATGTTACATAAAAGCCAACCGCTGCAGAAATTCCAAGGGTAAATTTAAACAGTAAATGAAAAGGATTTGGCATATTGAGAAAAATCTCCTACCCTGACAGTCCAAAATACGTATTTTGTTGGCTATAAGCGGTTGACAGTATTTATTTAAATTGATCTAATTGACCTAATTATTCTAATTAACCTAAAAAATGATCAATAACCAAATTCTAAAATATGATCTTGAGGAAAGAACTGCTAAGTTTGGAGAAAATATTATTAGGTTTTGTAATAAGATTTCTAAAAATCCGATAACCACTCCCTTAATTACTCAACTTGTAAAGTCGGGAACCAGTGTTGGTGCCAATTACTGTGAGGCTGATGATGCTGAAAGTAAAAATGACTTTAGACATAAGATAGGGATTGTAAAAAAAGAATGTCGAGAATCAAAACATTTTATTAGAATGATTGTTATAGCTGCGCCAAACTTAAACATGGAAGCAAGACCTTTATGGCAAGAGGCTAAAGAGTTAAACTTAATTTTTAATAAGATTTATCAGAAAGTTAAATAATTGAATATTGGTCACTGGATATTATTTAGATTAATTAGATCAATTAGATAATTAGGTTAATTATAAATTCTAGGAAGACATTCCTCTTCTTTTGTAGAAGTAGAAAATTACTGCGGTCAATAAGATTAATAAAACGACTGGCAAAATATATTTCCAAAATTTATTCTTCGCAATTGACTGTATTCCCTTGACCAAACCGGCATTTATAACCGTTGTTGTTGGTGTTGGTTCTCCAGTTAATTCTTCTGTTAGTTCTGCTGATTTCGTCGCCTCTCCAAGTACTCCGGCTTCAAATCCGGCTGGAACTCCTTCAATAAATCCTCCACTTGGGGCAGCTGAAGCTTCATTGGAAAAGTCTCCCGGCATACAGCCATTGCCGGCTCTAACCTTAAAGTAGTATGTTGTCCCTCCGGATAAACCACTAACTGTATATGTGGTTGTGTCTTTATTGCCAATATTTGGATTGCCGTAGATTTGAGAACCTGGTGATGTACCAAAAGTCATCAGATAGTAGGAGACAGGGTCACTGGCTTTATTCCAAGTTAATGTGACAGAATTTAATCCGGCAACTGCAGTTAATCCAAACGGAGCATTTCCCGGTTTCTGATCGTTACAAACTGGGGCACTAGGATTTGATGAAGTTGATGATGAGCTTGAACTACTGGTTGAATTAGTTGTTTGAGTGTACGCAGCAAACTTTGTAAAGTGCTTTGTCCAAATAACTAAATCTAATCCAACATCGATTTTACACTCTCCATCAACTCCCAAATTATTATCAGCCCAAGTTTGAGAATTTTCCCCACAGGTGGCAGTAATTTCTGTAAATTCTGTCTCTGGCCTTGAATATCCAGCTCTTTTGCCAGCTTGTCCAGGAAGTGTGATTTTCACCGCATTATCAAAAGATAATTGTGCGTCAGAAAACCCTATTTCTATTCCCAAACCTAAAGTCTTTGTTTCTCCTGAAACAACTGGTAAATCTACGGTTTTAATAGTTGGAGCTGCGATCACTCCGTTCCAATCAGCAGGACCGGTCACTTTGGTTGCCGGAATTTGTACATCAGCATTATCAGGATCATCTGAATTAATGTCAATTTTTGGTATTGTTCCGGTTCCATCAGTAATAAAAGCGCTGACATCTATTGTTGGATTATCAGTCCCATCTGCAATTGAAAGATCTAAGGCTAGATCTGGATCAGTAACCACAACTTGAGGAGTATCATTTGATAAAGTAGCATTGCCTCCAGCATCTGGAGTTGTTTGGTCCTGATCTGGCAAATCAAATTGGGTAAAGTGGTTTGTGCTGAAAGTTAGAGTTCCGCCATCATCAGAACTATATGATATATCAGTCAGCTCCGGATAATTTGCATCTTCTATAGAAAGAATGTTACCTTCATCATCTTTTACTATAATTGGTGCAGTATCATCCGTATATCCTAACTCATCTGTGCCATACATTCTAATTTCTGCCCCCGCTGTTTTCATTTCATCTTGGGTTCTAGCATCAAACTTCATAGAGCCTTGATTAGCCTCCATATAAGTTCCCAGACTTTGCAAAAATGTTTGTGTAGCATCGCTTGTTAAATCTAATGTGGCTGTAAAAGTAATTCTACCTATTTTTACTCCACTAATAGACTTTTCAAAATAAAGATTAGTACAAGTATTTGGGTGTGTGCTACAAGTGTCAATATTATTTGCAATATTTAGTCCTTCGAGAGTTGTATGAATACCATCAAAAACAGCAATTAAAGTTGAAGGTAAAGTCATTGCCGAATCTAACCACCAGGGATCATAGCTCACATCTCCAGATGTTATTGAAGCAAAAGCAGGATTGGCACTTCCCCAATAATTATTGGTGGCATCAATTGATACCACATCACCATGAAAACTATAAAGCTTACTATCTGTGATTGAGTTGTTATTAAACGTTGCTGAATTGGTACCAGAAACATCTACTCCAAGTTGGTTACTATTAATAGTATTAATGCTTATTGTTACTCCACTGCCGTGCTGATAAAGTAAAAGTCCAGTTGCCAGCCAACAATCATTATAAAATGTTGCTTTATTCAAGGAGGTCGACCCATCGCCAGAACATGCTCCTGAACCGCCGGTGTAGACATGATCCAAAATCTGGTTGTTAGTGATTGTTGCTGTGTTTGCTTCAGAAATCTGAATACCGTTTTGTGCAATTGTAGTGATTGGACCTGCTCCTGTTACTATATTATTACTAATAATGCCACTGACATCTCCTGAACCTGACTTTGATATTGGTCCAAAGGTAATGCCATTTTTATAGTAACCATTGACATTATTCTTATCAATTGTCATTGCAGCTTTTTGCAGAATATCAATTCCACTTTGCCCATTTACGATATTAAAGTTACGAATCGTCACCGTAATCGGACTTGAATTACTATTCACTGTAATCGTTGCAGGGTTAGTGCTTACGCCACCATCAACAGTCGGTGCGCTAGCACCAGCTCCTTGTACAGCTAATACCCCCAAACCAATAAGGGATAGTGATTTTTCAATAGTTAAATTTTCACTGTATGTTCCGGCGGCAACATTAACTGTACCACCATCTGAAACTGCACTAATACCGTTTTGAATAGATGCAAAAGCATTTACTCCAAAAATATAATCATTGCCACTGACAGATATAACTGGATTATTAGCGTATTCCGCCCATTCATCATCAACTACAACGTTATTTGTATCTCCTAAAACTACACCATTAAGCGAAACAGTATTTTTACTTGCATTACTTTCAAAATAAATTGCGAAAGCATCAGTTGGGGTTTTATGGTCGACTAAACTGTTAATTGTATTTCCACTTAAAACAGCACTTGGAGTATCTTTTTCAAGGCCGATAGCATGTGCCCAAAGTCCTTCTAAACTGCTTATCGAGTTGTTGGTTATCTGCAATCCTGTTGTTTTATGATTCACTAAAATGCCATATGCGCCTGCTCCTCCCCCGTAAAGTGGTCCTCCTATCCAGTTTGCTGTTGAAGCGTAGATATTACTCATCGTATTGTTTGAAATAGTTACGCTTGATATCATCATTGAACCGCCTGAATTACCTAGATAAACGCCTTTTGCGCTACTGCCAGCAGAACCAGCATGTAACATACTGGTATTTCCAATATTAGAAATAGTGTTGCCGTTGATAGTGATGTTAGATACATCAACTAAATTACTTATAATGCCAATAGCTTGAGCAGATCCGGAACTTAAGTTTGTACCAATATCATGAATCGTATTATTTGTAATCTGGATGCTACTAACATCTGTCGAAATGATTCCATATCCAACGTTTTGGTTTGTGATGTTAAAACCGTCAACGGTCACACCATCATGACTAATTGTGATCTGCCCCTGAAGATTTGTACCGGAGACTCCCTGCAAAGTTAAATCTTTTGTAACATTCACATTTTCAACATAAGTTCCCGCCGCGACGTTAATAGTATCTCCGTCTACCGTAGATGAATTATCAATTGCCTCCTGAATAGTGGAATAGCATACTCCCGATGCATACACACCTCCAGTGCAGTCTGTGCCGGGACTAAGAGTTACCACAAAAATCGTCATATGGTCAAGGCTTACTACAGAGACTGAGGTATCGGTTTTGGTAAGAGTGTTGTCAACTTTTTCCGCAGAACCGATGTTTGATAGTTCTTCTGCAAATTTTACTTCAACCGATTTATCTTTTGAGGATTCTGGGATAGGGAGCGAAAGATTATAACTAAAGTCGCCATCTTTCATATCTGACGTTATGTCGTAGGCTTTATTAGACAATGAACCTGTCTGTTTAATTTGATCTTCTGTGAGTGTAATTTCCTCAATTTTTATGTTACCTACGGGGTCGGGGAGTTTTGTAAATGTTAATTTTACCTCACTATTTTGAGGAGCAATATATTCTTTATTAAGTTCTACTTTTTCAAAAGTCCACTGTGAAGAAGCTTGTGGTGGTATTGGTTCCGGGGTAACGGTTGGAACTGAAGTTGGTTCTAATGTTGGAATTGCGGTAGGCTCTTCTGTTGGCACTGAAGTCGGAGCTAGTGTTGGCTCTGCCGTAGGAGTTGGGCTGACAATTTCTGTTGGTGTCAGTTCAACCGTTGGTGTTGGGGTAGCGGTTTCTGTAGGAACTAAAGTTGGTTCTACAGTTGAAGTTGGAGTTGCAGAAACAACATCTGTTGGCGTTGGTTCTAAAATTGCAGTAACCGTTTCTGCTTGAGCATTTACTTTACTAAATGTAGGAACAATTAATAAATATGGAGTAAAAGAATTCACTAAAAGAAGAAGAGTTGAAAAAACAGAAATTATCTTTCGGATAACCCTCGCTTTTATTTTCATTATATTTGTAGGTTATAACCTACATTTGTATGTAGTATATAACTAGTTATTTAAAAAGTCAAACAGGTCTAACTGATACCTTTTTTGTATGAGTTTAGAAGTTTATTTTTTCGCAGATTTTTTTGCAGAGTCTTCTTTAAAATCATGTATAAATAAACCAAAGGTAATTATTATCAACACCCAAATAATTATTAGTAAATAAATATTAAAAGTTCTCATATATTATTTTCTCATAAGATAACGAACTGTTAATATAAGAAAAATGCAAAATAATCCTACTAACAAAAAGGCGGTATTTACAGCTTCCATATTATTTCTTTAATATATAAACTGATAATATTATCATCGTTATCGATAGTATAAATATAGTAGCAATAGCAAGTAATGTCAAACTGTCGTAATTTATTTTCGAAAAAACTGGCGTTACTACCAATATTGAAATTAATGATGCCGATAGGCTTATAAATAAATTCGAAATTGTCTTCTTCTGATTTAAATTTAATTTAAATTTTTTCATTTCTTCAAAATTTTCTTTCTAAACAAATACCCAATTCCGCCGAGTATCAACGAAGTTACTGATGGCCAAATATAATCCCAAATGTTTAATGATTTTTTAATTTCTTTTTTTACTACTAGTTGCTTAGTCACTTCAACAGTTGGAGTAATCAATTCCTCTTGACTTGACGATATTCCTAAAACTGCAGGTGAAGATTCCTTTGATATAGGAATTTCATTACTTGACGATGCAATTATTGATGGTGATATTGAATTTGAAGTTGAGCTTGTTGGTTGTGGAGTTGAGGTCGGAACTAAAGTTACTGTTGCAGCCACTGTAGGAGCCACTTCAGTGGCCAAAGTGGGTGGGGGAAAGATAGAAAAGGCAGTTTGGTTGTTGTATGGTATATTGTAGTTATCTATTTGAGATGAGGATGGTGATTGAGTAATTTCTCCATTAATGCTTTCCCAAATGTCATTATTTTCTGAAATCTGGCCAACCACTACTTCATATTTACCTTGATCAGTCCCCTGGACCTTTAAGCTATAACTACCTGACTTCGCATCAGGAATAAAGATTATTCCTTCATCCTCTGTATAGATATTATTTTCAAACTCGACCCTCATGGTCGCCGGGGATTTAATCATAAAAATTAATGATGAGGAAATTCTAGTTATTTGTCCTTCCACGATTTGATCATCACCGAAATTAATATTTAATAAGCTTAATATTTTTTTTATTGCTTCTTTTTTGGTAATAATCTCCCCATGATCAAAATAAAATTTTTCCGAATCGATATCCTGAGAAGCACTTTTACTTAAAATCAAATAATCTCCTAAGTCCGAATATGATTCTATAGGTTTCCCATCTGGATAATTTCCCAATAACTGATCAAGACCATTTTGAGGCTCAATTATGTAACCGGCCAGAGTGTTTTTATCTTTTTCTCCAAAAATTGCCGTAAACAAGGGAAAGATTTCTGAAAAAGTTTGATTATAAAAAGTTAGAAAACTATTTTTTATGGATAAATCGTTAATTGATATTTCATTCCCTGTCGTGTCTTTCAAAAAATTAAAAGTCGGAAATACATCTTTTGCTACTGGAAATCTATTAGCAATCGTCACACGATCACTTTCCAATGTTGATTTATTTAAGATTAAAACAATTTTTTCCGCCAGCCATAAAAATGTATTAGCCCGATCAATTTCTCCGGCTTCTAGTGGTTTGTAAAATTGAGCAGCCCCAAAATGCGGTGAACCCACCGAAATAATCTGATTGATTTTTTCTTTATTTTTTTGGGCAAAGATTCGACCGACTAAGCCGCCCAAGGAATGGCCAACAATATTCATTTTTTGATTAGGATCATCATTCCAAATTTTCGTCTGAAGATAACTATAAAAATCATCGGTGGTTTTTTCTATTGATTGACGCCAGTCATAAGGAAACAAAAATAGATTAACGTTTTCCTGATAGCCAATATTCTTTAAAGTATTTATTAGACCATCATATTCCTTAACAAAATTTTGTAATTTCCAGGCAGAATAATCTACCGTTTGATTGTGTAAAATTGCCTCTCGATTCCATGAAGCCATAAAGCCGGGAATAATTATAATAGGGGTTAGGGCGTAGGGAGTAGGGATTAGGGTAGGAGTCGTAGTAGGAACTAACGTTGGCGACGGTGTTGGCGTTGGTGTTGGCAATAAACACGCTTGCCCAGTGCATGCCAGATTCAGACGCCATCGAGAATCGCTTCCTAACCCTGAATAATATAATTTCAAACCCCCATTATCGTTCAAAATTGACGGAAAAATCATGTGTCTCTGATCATAACTTTGGTCACGAGTTAATTGATAGCCTTGATCTTCAAAATTAGAATCACAAGATAAAGGTAAGGAAGTCTTTGCCAATCTAATTCCAGAACTGTCTGATTTATGATAAAAAAGATAAAGATTATTATTTTCCTGATAAGGAAAAGGGCCGTCCCCTCCGTATAAAAAAGCATATTGGCAACGTTGCCAAGTAACTAAATCATCAGAATAAGCCAATTTTATTTTAAAACCGTCTCCTCCCCAAGCTCCGAAAAACAAATATGTCCGATTATCCTGTTTAAATGGTCTCCCAGCAAAAACTCCTTTTTTTTCTGAATAATTGCTCGTGTTTGGCATTATAACTTGGGAAAGATTTGATGAACAATTAAAATCAAAGTCACAAGTACTTGAATAAATTCTGTAAACAGTGTTATCGTCATATCGAGTAAGAAATAAAAGATAACCTGTTTGCGTTTTTATGACACTTGGGTTTGATAAATCCGCACCCGTATTTAATACTTCTTTTTTCATCTGCCAATCAACACCATTTGTAGACTCAAAATAACCTAAAGAATAATATGTCTCTGGAGGTTTGTTGATAGCAAAAATTCCTTTGTAAATATCGCCTTCTTTAAAAATATTTGCTTGAAGTTGATTTGCGTAGTTATCAATGTAAGAAACTGACAGAGGATTGTTTGTTAATTTTACAAACTCAAAAGCAAAAACATCTTTTGAAAATAAAATACAAATAGAAATAATAAAAAATATATTCAGTATTTTTTTAAACATATTTTCTGTATTGTCAATTCTTGGTCTGGATTCCCTCCTTCAAAGAAATGACGCAAATATTACTTTATAAACCTTATAAACTCATTCGTCTACCGCTTATAACCTACAAAAGTATGTTTTTGGAGTGTCAAATCAAGTTATTTTCTTCGATAGATACCCGACTTTGATGAAGCTGAGCCAAAGAATAAAACCAATAGTATTTTGGATAACTGTCAACCATTTAGATGTGCTAAAACGAAACACCCAGATACAATAAAAAGATAGTAGGAATATCATTATTAGGATGAGTAGCTGAAAATATTTTTTTGGTTTAATCAAAATCAAGAAGGGGATTATCCAGACAAAATATTGGATAGAAAAATTAGTTGTAAAAATAAAAAAGAAAAATAATAACTGAAGAATATTTTTTATTAAATTTTTTTCCTTATTAAAATATGAATAGCCAAAAAAACTTATTAAGAATATTAAAGTTGATAATTTTTGCCAAAATATTCTTGTTTTTCCTAATAATACCCATGGGCCCCATATACCCCACAAACCTTGGTAACTGATTAATGTTTTGCCAATATCAATTGGATTAGCTTTAAAGAAAATACAATAGAGTGTTGTAAATAGTACGGGAAAGAACATAATTAAAATTGTTAGTTTCTTATTTTTAATTTTTTTTCCGAGCGGCATTAAAAATAAAATCGGCCAAGTCTTTGTGAGAATCGCAAACGAAAAACTCAAAACAGATAATAACTCTTTTTTTTTATTTAATAAATAGATTGTTAAAAGAATAAAAAACACCGGAATAACATCAAACTGTCCATGCAATGTGGTTACCAAAATTGTTACGGGATTAATAGCGTAAAAAAAGGCCGTCTTTAAATTTTTCTTTGAAAGTAAGTAAACCAAATACAGAATTCCAAGATCAAATATAATATTTATAAACTTTATAATCGTTATAACGATTATTTTGCTTTGATCAAAATAGACCGCCATCGCCTCAACATAAAGAAAAAACGGCAGATACGGGTGATGAAGATTGGCAATATCTGGATAGATATTGATTCCCTTTAAAGTTAGTTCCCCAACTTGAATATAAGATTGAAGATCATAATTTGTGACATTGCGGAATAAATATAGGGAAATTAAACGGATCAATAAAGCGGTAATAAATATTTTTTTCATTTACTTTATGAACTTTATCGACTTTATAACTTTATGAACTTATTATCAGTCGGTTATAACCTACAAAATAGCTTGTTTATATTGCTATATGGCTATATTGTTCTCGATATACCACATTAGTGACGGTGTATAATATAGCCATGAGCGCAAAACTATCGGTTTTGATGATCACAAAAAACGCGGCTGAGACTTTGGAAAAATCCTTGGCTTCAATAAAAAAAATTGCCGATGAAATTATCGTTGTTGATAGCAAATCAACTGATCGAACAGTTGAAATAGCTCAAAATTACCTCGCTAAAGTCTATGTAAAAGAATTTACTGATATTGGAAAACAACGGATGTTTGGTCTATCAAAAGCAACGGGTAAATGGGTTTTGATTTTGGACTGTGATGAAATAGTTTCGAAGAATTTGATGAAGGAAATCAAGTCAAAGATAGACAACACACGAATAAAAATCAACGGTTACTACATTCCTTATCAAAACTTTTTTTTAAATATGCCACTTCAATTTGGTGGAGAAGATTATAAAATGCTTCGACTTTTTCGACGTATTAAGCTATATATTGAACCTTCGCTTGTTCACAATAAAATGGAGATTAAAGATGAAAAAATAGGTTATTTAAAAGAAAAAATATTTCATCATTCATATCGATCGCTTCCCCAAATGTTTGTAAAATTTACTGATTATGGAACCAGAATGGCCAAAGAAAAATATTTATCCGGCGAAAAATCTTCATTTAAAAAAGTATTTATTTATCCTATTCATATGTTTTGGGCAAGATTTATTACAGACAAAGGATACGAAGACGGACTCTTTCGAATACCATTAGACTTGGGTTTTGCATATATGGAATTCGTTACTTATTTTATGTTAGCCATTATGTCTCCCGCCTTTGGCGGGACCAAGAAAAAATTATGAAAATCGCTTTTATTTTCGTTTTATACAAAACTCCTCAGTCGGAAATTAAGCGTCTAAAACAGGAAGTTAAAAACTTAAAGTTAAAAGACTATAAAATTTACTTTATTGACAACACTAATAATCAACAAGGTTATGCAGCCGGTGTTAACGCCAGTATAAAAAAAGCTTTAAAAGATGGGTGCGAATTATTTACTATAGCAAATCCCGATATCAAATTGGTTTCATTAGTCCCACTAGACAAATTGGTCCAACTCTCTCCTTTTGATATCTTTGGATTTGCTATGCGTCAACAAGGCAAAACTTACTATGGAGGTAAACTTGACGAATGGCGAATGAGCGGGGAACTGAGCCAAGAAAAACCAAAATCACGTTTTATTGCTTCTGACTTCGTTTCAGGATCCTTAATGTTTATCAAGAAAAAAGTCATAGACAAGATAGGTTTCTTTAACGAGAAATATTTTATGTATTACGAGGATGTTGATTATTGTTACCGAGCTAAAAAGGTCGGATTTAAAATTGGCATTGATTCAAAAATTTCTTACGAACATTTTGAAGTTTCACAAGACGATCCTCAAAAAGAATTTTTTCTCTTTAAAAATCGTTTGAAGTTTTTATTTAAATTTGGATCTTTAAAACAAAAAATTTATGAGTTAATTAGAATTCCAAAAACTGTTTTTGAAGAAATAAAAAAAAGACCTTTTTATCTGAATTTTATCAGTCTTAACATTTCTTCTATCGTTAACAAAATACTTCACTTTGTTTTGTTTTTAATTTTAATTAATTATTTTAGACCCGAAGAATACGCTGTCTATACTTTGGCCTGGACACAAATCGGGTTACTTTTACCGTTACTGGATTTTGGTACTACTTCCTATGGCTTAGTTCACATCAACAATTTAATTAATAAAAAAATCAGGGAGCTATTCTCATTAAGGTTCTATTTATCATTAATAACTTTTATTTTGACAATAATTTTGGCAATTTTATTCCACTATCCAACATCTATCCTTATTCCTATTATTCTTATTTCTTTCGTAATTTTCGCTAACATGCTTTCCGGAACTTACCTTATTCTTACTTCAATTAAACAAAAATCATATCTCGTCTCGCTTGTTTCCATGATTTTTCAAATATCTTTGGTAATTTCATTAATTGCAGGGGTTTTAATAACCAAGCAATTAATGCCAGTTTTTATAATTACCTTTGTCTTATATAACCTTTATTCTTTGGTAAACTTTTTTCTTGTAAGACGCGAAGTTGGCCGTTTGTCTCTAAAAATTGATTTAAAGCAATGGTCAATCATTATAAAAAAATCGTTTGTTTTTCTTCTTATTAGTTTACTGGCCGGATTTTATTCCAAAGTCGATGTTCTTATTCTAAATTTTATAAAAGGTCGAGAGGCCGTCGGAATTTATTCAGCCAGCTACCGATTTTTAGACGCCTTAATGTTTGTGGTGACCGCTTATAACGTTTCTTCTATGCCATTATTTTCCAAATTAGCTAAAGAAAAAAAGGGGAATATTTTTGTAAATAAAATTAAGAAGGACGTGATTTTGGTTTTTGCAATTGGTATGTTTGTTGCTCTAGGTTTTTATTTTCTAGGGCCGATTATTTTACCGCTAGTTTATAAAACTACATATTTTCAATCAATTCAAGTTCTAAGAATAATTATATTTGCTTTACCCCTAATTCTCTTGACGTCAGTATTCCTAAACTCTATCTATGCTTTGGGTAAAGCCAAAACAATAATTTATATCTTTTTGTTTCAATTAATTTTTAATATTGGCTTAAATTTATACTTCGTTCCAAAGTTTAGTTTTTTTGGATCTGCCTATATTACCTTGTTGGGAGAAGCTATAAACACCTTGTTAACTTTTGTAGTATTAAGGTCCGTCCTTATAAGGACGGACCTTATAAAGAGAGTCCTATGAAAATTTCCGTTGATGGGGGAGCATTAAACCCAAAAAATAGTCAGAGATTTGGAACATCTGTTTTTTCAGAAAATCTCGTCAAAGCCCTGCAGCTCTATGATAAAAAAAACCAATACAAAATCTATACTTTTGAAAATTTGAAACCGAAATTATTTTGGATGAAGGGAAAGGTAAGTATTGAAGAGTTTAAAAAAAAGAGTGACATTTTTCTTGCCTTAAATCAAGCACTACCATTATATGTTGCCGGAAGAACTATTAGCTTCTGCCATGGCCTTTCATATCATTATTATCCGCAATATTATTCAAAAAAAGATGTTACTCGTCTAAACAAACAATTAAACGAAATGGCCAAAAGATCAGATAAAATAGTTGTTTCCTCCCAAAAAGTTAAAGACGAAATAACTTCGATGTATCGATACATCGAAGGAAAAGTAGTTGTGTTTCCTTTTGGTATTCCGCTTGATATGAAGAAGGGGGAAATCAAAAAGAAATATAAATACTTCATTTTTGTTGGTATGGATCATCCGATAAAAAATATTAATTTCATTAAACAGGCATTTAACGAATTTAAAAAGGATAAAAAATATAATGGCTATAAATTAAAAATTTTGACAAAAAATATTTCACGAAAAAGACTCAAAGATTTTTATCAACACGCAACTGCCTTACTGACTGCTTCTCATTACGAAAGTTTTAACTTCCCTGTTCTTGAAGCATTATCCCAAGGTTGCCCAGTCATTGGTTTAAAATCAGCAATAATTCCAGAACTAAAACCTCACGTTAATTTAGTTAATAATCTTGATGAATTTGTTGGAAATATGAAGAGAATAACTAAAAAACCAACTGTACAGTTAATTAGTCAATTGTACATTAAATTTAACTGGAAAAATTATGTTAAAAATCTAGTAAAATTATATTGAATATATGAAACTGTCTGCCGTAGTTTTGACAAAAAACGAAGAAAAAAATATTGATAGATGTTTAGGGTCGTTAGATTTTTGTGACGAGATTATTATTGTTGATGATTATTCAACTGACAATACTAAATCAAAAATAAATCCGCCAGCTGGCGGACAAAATGACAGATTAAATATTAAAATTTTTGAAAACCATTTAAACAATGATTTTGCTACTCAAAGAAACTTTGGGTTAAGTAAGACAGCTAATGATTGGATTTTGTTTATTGATGCGGACGAAGAAATAAGTGAAGAATTAAGAAAGGAAATTATAGGTCTGGATTCCCGCCTCCGCGTGAATGACACCGTTGCTTATTCCATAAAGCGCCGAGACTATTTTTGGAATAAAGAATTAAAATATGGAGAAGTTAAAAAAGTTAGAGATCAAGGAATTGTCCGTTTAGTTAAAAAAAATTCTGGAAAATGGATGGGCACGGTTCATGAAGTTTTTTATACTGCTAAAAATATTGGGCAACTAACTGGATTTCTTAATCATTATCCTCACCCAACTTTAAAGGAATTTATTAATGGCATTAATAATTATTCAAGTATCCGGGCAGAAGAACTGTTTAATAGAGGAACAGGAACTAATGTTTTTGAAATTATTTTCTTCCCTTTTGGTAAATTTGTTTATAACTATTTTTTCAATTTAGGATTTTTGGATGGCCCAGCCGGTTTTACTTATGCTTTCATGATGAGTTTTCATTCTTTTTTGGTAAGAGCAAAACTTTATCAACATAATCATTCGAAAATAGTTGTTTGAAAATCGTTACGTCGTAATAGAAAATAGTATTTAGAGATTAGAAAAATCAATTTTCTAATTTCAAATTTCTATAACTACGTTACCAATTTCCAACAACCAATTTCTAATGCAAATTCTATTTTATATAACTGCTTTTTTATTTTCCTTAGGTCAATTAGGAAGAATCTCTTTTTTTAATCAGCAAGTAAACTTTTATTTATATGAAGTAATTTTGACCTTGAGTCTGTTTATTCTTTTTTTTAAATACCGTTTTAAACCGATCAAGGAAAACTGGAAAAAATTTCTGCCAATTTTTATTTTCTTGGGTATTTTACTGGTTTCACTGTTAGTTAATATAACAAAATTTACTCAATTTGAAAATTTGGTTGGTTTATTATATTTATATCGTTTGCATCTGTATTTTATTTACTTTTTTTATCTTCAATATCATACACAAAAAAATAAAAAATTTTCGAAGGTTATTAAAAACGGAATTTTTATTGTTGCTGTTTTAACTATAATCTCAACTTTAATTCAATATTTTCTTTATCCGGATCTCCGAAATTTGTTTTACCTCGGATGGGATCCACATTTATATCGGACATTCGGTGTTTTTTTTGACACATCAATAGCCGCAGCAATTTTTGGAATTTTTTTACTGACTGTCAATCAACCAATAATCAAAATAATTTATTTATTATTAGTTGCTCTAAGTTTTTCCCGTTCTATTTATCTTGGCCTTTCGTTAACTTTGATCTATTTATTTATCCGCCAAAAACAATTTATTAAAATGGGTTTATTTTTATTATTTTTTATAACTTTAATTTTTTTTATTCCAAAGCCTTCCGGTGAAGGAGTTAATTTAAAAAGAATTTACTCGATTGCTTCGCGTGCAGAAGATTATCGGCAGGGGATTGATCTCTGGAAAAAAAAGCCAGTTCTGGGATACGGTTATAATCGAATCCGTTATATAAAAAATAGTGATTCTGTTCATTCCGGTGCCGCTTTCAGTTCCAGTTTTCTTACAATTCTGGTGTCTTCCGGAATTCTGGGTTTACTAAGTTTTATTTGGACTTTATGGAGTTTAAGTAAATCAAACAAAATAGCCCCTATTTTATTGATTTTTTTATCTATTATTTCTTTGTTTGATAATGTTCTTCTACACCCGTTTATTTTGTTCTTATTATTTATTAATCTTTCTGATAAGTGACTTTGATGGTTTTTGTTTCTATATTACCGGCGATATCTTGGGCCGTTGCCACAATTTGATTATCGCCGTCTTTCAAGCGGACTGAAGTTTCGAAACTGCCATTGGCATCAACTACAACCGGTAAATCATTAATGTGAATATAAGTTTCTTTATCAGTATTTCCTTTTACTTTTATTTCCTGATTGTTGGTTGTCGAATTATCAGAAGGATCGCTAATTTCTAATTTTGGCCTGTCATTTTTATAAAAAACTTTATAAGTAATCGTGTTTTTTTCTATTTTATTATCTCTTGATTTGGCTTTAATATATACATCATTGTCACCTTTTTCCAAATCACCAATCTCTTCACTAAAAGTATCTGAAGATAATTCTATTTCCTTTACTTTTTTTGCATTTAGATAAAAATCTAAAATATCAAAATTTAATATTGATCCGGAAACGATAATTTTTGCACTGTTTGTAGCTTGAGGAATTGAGCTAATATCAATCGAGTTAAAACTGTCTTCGGTTTTTGCAATTGGTTTGATTGATGGTTGGGGAAAAAGTCCGGAAATAAAGCTCGAAGTATTTAATAAAAGTTTGATGCCAAAAGTAAAAATAAAATATAAGACAATAAAAAGGATCACGACATATAAAGCAATCGTGTTTTTCATTTTTTTTTCTTGAACTCTTTCTAATCTTCCCATGAGCCGACGGTCAGACTTGAACTGACCACCTACTGTTTACGATACAGTTGCTCTACCAGATGAGCTACGTCGGCTTGATGCAACAGTCTAAAGTTGTGAGCGGGCGAGCAGAATTGAACTGCCTACTTATCCTTGGGAAGGATACATTTTACCGGTAAACTACGCCCGCACTTATTAAACTATTATAAACTATTTTAAATTAGCGGGGAATAATCAAAACCATTCCGGCTTCAATCCTATCTGGAGTTAAAAGATTATTTGCGTTCATGATTTTTGGCCAGGCAAATAAATCTCCGTAAACTTTTTGCGAAATTATTGAAAGCGAGTCGCCTGGCTGGACAATATATTTATTCTCAACATAGGTCACTTGACCACTTGATATTGCAGAAATTTCTCCTACTGTCGGTTGACGTGGCGTAACTTGTGGAATAACTAATTTTTTTCCAACTTCTAAATTTGAAGAGTCGGAAATTTTATTGGCAACGGAAATATCATAAGCATTAAAACCTGACCCATAAAATTTCTCGGAAATATTCCAAAGGTCGTCACCTTCTTGAACAACGTATGTTTTTAATGGTTTTTTTACTTCAATTACACTCTTAACTTGTTTTGAGCCAAATTTAAATGTAGGAATTTTGAAAGCCAAATTGATTTTCATATTTTTTAAGAATATTTTATAAGTTAATGAGGAAATAATTAATGAAGCCAATAGTCCGAGAAATAAGCTAAAGTATTTTTCTTTAACAGTAAGAACCAAAAGCTTTTGGTAATTTATGTTTCTAATTTTTACCGGTTTTTTCTTGTAAGCGCGTATCATTGGCCTGATTATATAAAATGCAGTCGAATTTTTCAATGAGGTTTTTATTTTCAATTTAAAAAAGTTTAAGAATTTGATATCATTTTAGTCATTGCGCTCATAGTTCATCGGTTAGAATAGTTCCCTGTCACGGAACAGAGGGGAGTTCGATTCTCCCTGGGCGCGCAACAAAAACAAGACTTTAAATCCGCCTAAATTTTTCTTCGTAGAC
>Ga0210057_1003357_pt1 | contig 22166 bp, 24 predicted proteins | sample CryGeyCG2114_010_2_FD_183968 | JGI IMG/M metagenome (GOLD analysis project Ga0210057, IMG submission 183968) | Groundwater microbial communities from aquifer - Crystal Geyser CG10_big_fil_rev_8/21/14_0.10 (SPAdes) (version 2) | ecosystem: Environmental > Aquatic > Deep subsurface > Groundwater ...
TTTAATGCTTCAAAGTTTTCTAAACTTTGACAGCTTCAAAGTTCTTTGAACTTTGACAGTCATCAAGAACTTATGTTCTTGAGATGCTCAGGAAATCTTATTTCCTGACAAGCCAGAAAATTTTATTTTCTGGATTTTTACCACTAACCTTATTTTTAGCAAAAAGCCGGATAAAATCAGTAAAACTTAACAAAAAAATCAGTTTATAAATCTTATGGCAACAATCTTTCTGTATCTCTAGTAAAAAGAACAGCTTCTCTTACATTTCCTAAATTCAATAACATCTGGGTAAGTCTTTCTATTCCTATGGCAAAGCCTCCATGAGGAACTGCTCCATATTTGAAAAATTTAGTAAACCATTCAATATTTTTCAGATTCATTTTTCTCTCTTTTGCATTTTTAATTATCTTCTCGTATCTATGCTCTCTTTGTCCTCCAGAACTCATTTCCATTCCCTTAAAATTCAAGTCAACACTTCTCGCCCACTCTTCTCCATCAACTCCCATTACATAAAAAGGCTTAATCTTATGAGGAAATCTATTGAAAAAATAAAATTCTGAATTATACTTCTTTTTCACATACTCCCATAAAATTTTTTCAGCTTCTGCATCTAAATCCTGCCCATAAATATTTTTTCCTGCTTTTTTTAAAATATTATAAATTTCAGGAAATCTTAATTCAGGAAAAGGAGTTTTAGGAATTTTTAATTCTATTTCTAATAATTCCAATTCTTTTTTGCATTTTTCAATTACATTTTTAACACCAGCAATAATTACTTGCTCTTCTACTCTCATTGTATCTTGCTCTGATTTAATAAAAGCAAATTCAACCGCGCAAGTTCTATGTTCACATATATGCTTTATTGTGTGGCTTTTTTCAGCTCTCCAGCTAGGCCCTATATCATAAAGTTTTTCAATTCCTCCTAAAATTGTAAGTTGCCTATGTAATTGTGGGTCTTGTCTTAAATATGCTTTTTTATCAAAATATTTTACTTCGAATACTTCACTTCCAGATTCAGATGGAACACCCATCAAACAAGGAGTAAATACCTGCACAAAACCCTCTTTGTTTAGATAATTCTGCATTCCTTCTAATAAAGCTGCCTGAATTTTGAAAACAGCAAGATTTTTTGGTTTTCTTAAATCAATACTTCTATAATCTAATCTCTTACTTAAATCTGTTTTTATGCTTCCTTTTTCTACAACTTGTATAGGTAATTTAGGATCACTCTCACTTAAAATTTCTATTTTCTCAGGAACAATTTCTATACCTCCAGGAGCTTGCTTGCTTTCTACAGCTTTCCCTTCTATTTCTACAACAGATTCTTGACTTTGATTCATCATCTCAAAAATTTTTCCAGCTTTGTCTTTATGACAAGTAACTTGTATTATTCCAGTCATATCTCTTAATAATAAAAATCTGATTTTGCCCAAGTCTCTTGTGTCATGAACCCACCCTTTTACAAGAACTTTTCCTGCCTTCTTTTTCAATACCTCAGATACATAACCTCTTTCCATCTTTAGATTAAATTAAGTTAATTTATAAATTTGTTTATTTATTGCCAGAACCATCAGCCTGTCTTTCTACATAGCCACATTTCTTGCATTTAAACAAATAGATATTTGATTCATCGCTATATGGAGCTCCTAAATCATGTATGTCACATTGAGTATGCCCACATTTCTTGCAAACATGTGGGAATCCTTCTTTACCTCCTTTATCCTCGGCAATTCCTTTTCCTCTTATATCTTTTATTGTTTTCTCTGAAAAATAAATTTCTGAATTAATTTTCTTAACAAAGCCGCAACTACATAATCCTATAAGTAAGTTGGATTCATTTTTTACATCAAGTATTTTGCCACATTTAGGACAAAATTGTATTTTTGGCATGAATTAGCCTATAGAAATAACTTTATAAATCTTAAATTGAGACAATCGAAAGATTTTTAAGTTTATAAATTGTAGAATATTTATCAGTTCCCTAAGTGAACCAAAGAATTTTTATAAAATTATCTCACTAATTTTTTAATTATTTCTATAACCTCTTTTCCATTAACTTTCCCTTTCAACTTCTTCATTACCAAACCCATATACGCATTAACTGACAAGCCAGGCTTTTCTTTAATTAATTTTAAAATTTCTTCTTCTAAATTTTCAATTTTCTCTCTTTTCACTGCATCTTTAACATTCTTGCCTTGAACAACTTCTTTCATTACTTCATAAATCTCATTTTCAGAAATAGTCTTATTTACAGCTTGCAAAATAGTCTCAATCACATCTATAGTTAATTTCTTTTCAATTTCTGCTCTTGATTTTTTCAACTTGCTTTCTAAGTCAGAAATCCATATAGTTAAAATTTTAGCAACCAAGTCAGGCTTATTATAAACTTCAAGCAATTCTGTAAATTCTTCTATTTTATTTTCTTTAACTAACAACTTAACTAACTCTTCATTTAATCCATGTTTTCTTAATTCATCTTTAATTTCACTTCTCAACTTAGGCAAATCTTTTTTTGCTTCATTTATCATTTCTCTAGAAATATGCAACAAAGGCAAGTCTGTTTCAGGATACATTCTTGCTCTTCCTGGTAAAGGACGCAAGAATGTGGTAGTTCCATCTTCTTCTGCTTTTCTTACTTCTGCTTCTGATTTATTTTTTTTAATTAAACTTATTTGTCTTTCAATTTCTTTTTCAATTGTTTTTTCAATTAAATCTGGCTCTTGAACTCCTTTAATTTCTATTCTCTTGCCGAATTTTCCATTTACAGCAACAGACAAATTTACATCCTGCCTTATTGTTCCGATACCAGCTATTACTTTAGTAGCTTTTAATATTTCTCCAATTTTTAATGCAACCTGTTTAGCTTGAGAAGCTGTTTTTATATCAGGATTTGTAGCAATTTCAACAAGAGGAATTCCTAATCTATCTAATCTATAAATAACCTTATTTTTGTCCTGAGAAATAATTCTTGCAGCATCTTCTTCAAGGCAGATTGATTGAATTCCTATTCTGCCCTCTTCTGTTTCAATATAACCATTTTTAGCCACAAGCAAAGTTCTTTGAAATCCAGAAGTATTGCTTCCATCAATAACAGTTTTTCTCATTATCTGAGTATAAGGAATTATCTCGCAATTTAACAACAAAGAAATTTGTAAAGCAATTTTCAAAGCTTCTTGATTCATGGGATAAGGTGGAGATTCATCCAACTCAACTAAACAATTATTATCATAATAGCCCTGATAAATAAATTTTCTCTCACGAGCAGCTTCAAATTCTACTGCAACATCAACTTCTCCTGTCTCCCCTGCAATTGCATGTAGTTCTCTTTCTATTTCATAATCTGGCTCATCTTTTCTCAAAAAAGAAGGACAGTTACAAAATAATTTATGGGTATTTAATTGTCTATGAATTTCAATTCCTGACTTTATTTCTATTTCTTTCATTTTGTATTTACATAATTATACTTTGCTTCTTTTCCGCAAAAACCTTTGGGTTTTGGGGCTTAGAGGAGCTTTGCTCTTCTTGGTTATAAAAGAAGGAAGAAAAATAGATTATTAAAGTTTACTTATCATATTCAAATTTTCTTCTAAACTTATTAACAACATTTCTGCTTATCTCTGGAGAAAAGCATATATGGACTACATGAGAACTTGTTTCGTAAATTCTTTGTATTGGCAATCTTAGTTTTATGAAAGAAGTAGGGGCATGATTTGAGACAAGCAATTTATTTGATTTTAATATATTCACTAATTCCTTCCTACTTTCTACCATTTTCTTCTCTTCATTAGATTTATCCACACATCCAGAATAATCAGCACATTCAATAGTTATTGCAGATTTCAACATCTCACAAAAAGTTTTAAATGCTTTTTCATGTGGATTATTTCCAGGCAAATGATACCAGCTTCCTGCCCCAACAGGGAAAAAAGGTTCTTTTTTAAGTTCAATCCCATTTGCATAAAACATTAAACTGGGGTAGACAATTCCAAATACACCTTCTAAACTTGCTCCTCTATCTTCTGTAAAAATTCTTGGAACATGAACTGGTTTTATATTTCCATAACTTTCACCTATTCTTATTTTTGTTGAATATGGCTCTTTTAAATTTCTTCCGTTATTATCTATTACAAGCAATGAATATGGCAAAATTCCCTCTTCTTTGAATCCATCTAAAATTGTGGTGCTTGCTCTTCCAGAAATTACAGTATCTATCATAGCAATACCATCAACTCTTTCAGCAGTTTCGTACTCAAAAGCTAACTCAGCTCTGTTCTCAACATTTCTCAACAAATACAAATAGAATTGTAAATAAGGATCCTTTGCTCTTCCTTTTTTACCTTCTGTCAAAGCATGGACAACTTTTGTCCAGTATTTTCTTGTGTCATTGACAAATTCGTCAACAGAAAGTTTTCCCTCTAAACCAACATCTTGAGCAAAGGGTTGCATATTTATATCTGCAGTAAAAGGACAAAGCAAAATGTTTACTTTTCTTTTATCACTTTTAACAGCAGGTACAACATCTGCTGGCATAACATACTCTCTTATTAAATTAGGAATATTTATTCTATCTGCTAATTCATGGTGGTCTTCATAATCATTACCCAAACACTGCAATACATACATAGAACCAATAAAAAAAGGAACTGCACCTCTACTTGGAATTAATAGAGTATTAAAATCATCTTTTTGACTTCTTTCAACTAAACTCTCAGCTATATTAAAACAAGCTCTTGCATATTCCCTCACATTTTCATCTGAAAATTCATTTTCGATTGCCATAAACAAATTAAACAAAATCCTTTTTTAAATCTTTCTGTAGTTACTATTAATAAGTTACAAAACTATTTCCTTGCCCTGAATATTTTCGCTTTTCTGAATTTTTCTAAAGCTGGCTTAAGAAGTTTTCTGTCTTCAGAAGGAACATCTAAATATATGTTTAGTTTACTTCTTTCTCTTAATTTTTTCACCTCATTGTCAGAAAAAAGATACTCTATGACTTCATCAATATTTCTAAACTCTTTCCTTCTTCTGTCTTCATCAGGTTTTCTATTACTAACATAATAAGAATTTAACAAATCATTTTTTGAGATATAAAGTTCTCTTGTCATTACAAATTTATTTTTCAGGCATTTTTAATTATTATTGTCATAGAAAATACAAATAAAACTTTAAAAACCCATTTTCCTTAAGTTAAATAAAAGAGACAAAAAGGAGGAGAAAAAGGAAAATGGAGCTTAAAAAAATTGGTGTATTGAGTTTGGCAAAAATAGCTGGTTTATTTGGAGTTATTTATGGATTTGTTTCAGGAATTTTGATTGTAATTATTGTAAGCAAAGTTCCTACAGTAGCAGAACAATTAGGAATTGTAAGCCAGTGGGGAGCTAAATCAATCATAATTCTGCCTATAATTAATGGAGCAACTTACTTTATTGCTGGTATAATTCTTGCTTTCATCTACAATTTGATAACAAGTTGGGTTGGTGGCATAAAAGTAGATTTAGGTAAATAATTTTTTATTTTATTTATTTTTTACACAACTCTAAATATGTTTCCGTCTTTATCTAATTCGATAAACTTAATTACTTTTCCTTCTATATAATTTTTACACTGATTTTTTTCAAGATTATCCTCACTAGTTCTAGGAACATGAACAATATCTACTGCATAATTCCCACAACTTCCTAGACATTGCGAAGAAAAATTCATACCTAAATTTTTCTTTTCTTGATATAATTCCAGGGCACACTGGACAGCTTCAGAATCACTTAATTCTTTTTTCTCTTCTTGCTTTCCTGCTTTTTCAACCAAAATCCAAATATAAACCATACCACCAATTAAAATTAAAAAAACAATTACAGCAACAGTAACTCCCATAATTTTCATTTTCTACCCTTTCACTCTTCCAATCTTAAATTTATTTCTCCAGCAAAATTTTCCAGCATTTTTTCTTTAATCTTGCTTTTCCATTCTTTATGTCCTAACACATATCCTAATTTTACATAAGCAGTCTCACTTAACATATCCTCAAGAAAAATAATTCCTGTTTTCATTAATTTTCTTCCAGGACTATACACAAGGGGGTCTAATCTTCCGTAAATAGTTTGAGCAACAGCAACAACAACCAAGCCATTATCAATTGCTTTTTTCAAACTAGGAAGTAAGTTTTTCCTTGCCTCATCTATAGCAATATGTCCTAAACCACTTAACTCCAGAACAACACCTTCATATCTTCCAAGAAAATCAAAAATTTCAGGCTCCATTCCTGGATAAAACTTAATCAAAGCTATCTTATCATTAAATTTGTCATCTAATTCTACTTTTTTCTCATCATTTCTTTTATTATAACTACCTAGAAATTCAATTTTTCCTGATGAAAAAATTTTCGCAATTGGCTTTGTATTTACTGGCTTAAAAGCATCTCTTTTTGAAGAATGCAACTTGCGAACTTTGCTTCCTCTCAAAGCAAAACAAAAATCATCTTGTATAGAAGCATGCCCAACCAACATTACCTCAGCTATATCTGAAATTGCAGCATAAGCAGCACATTTCAAATTCAAACTTGCATCTGAACTTGCTCTGTCACTTGATCTTTGAGCATAAGTCAAAACAACAGGCTTGTTCAAGTTTCTTAGAAAAAAACTTAAAGCACTAGCTGTGTAATGCAAAAAATCAGTCCCATGTGTGATAATAACTCCTTTACATCCCTTATCATTTAAACTTTCTTCACAATTTTTAGCAATTTCTTTCCAGTCCAAATAATCCATGTTCTCACTTGCTTTCATAAAAGGAACTTTTACTTTTCTCACATTAACTATTTCAAAAATTTCAGGGTAAAACTTAAATAATTCTTCAGGTTTAGTCAGCCATTTTACAGCTCCTGTTTCAGGGTCTAATCTGCTTGATATTGTTCCTCCAGTAATAATCAAATCTACATTCGGCAAATTTTTTTTCTGCTTTAATTCAATTTTTTCTTTTTTTTCTTTGCTTTTTTCCAAAACTTCAATATTTACAACATCTTCTTTTTTGATGCCAATATTATAGCCTGATTTTAATTTAATTAGATAAATTTCAGAATCAGAACTTTCAAGTAGCATGCCTTCTATTTCTTCTTTTACAGTAGCTAGCAAAACTTTATCTCCTATTTCTGCTTCCATATTTATAAATATAACAATAGCTTTTTATATCTTGCTTCTCTAATTTAATTATGCCAGAAAAAGCAAAAATCGGCTTAGAAATCCATGCATATCTAACAACAAAAGAGAAACTTTTCTGCAGATGCAGAGCTGTTAGGCATACAGCAAAAAAAGAGATTAAACCAAATACTTTTGTCTGCCCAATTTGTACCGGACAAGCGGGAGCAAAACCTATGCTCCCAAATTCAGAAGCAATAAAAAAAATTCTCCAGATTTCTTTAATGTTAAATAGCAAAATTAACACGTTACCAAAAAAATTAGTCTGGAACAGAAAACATTATGACTGGCCTGACTTGCCAAAAGGCTATCAAGACACAATTTCAGGAGCTTATTCTGTTCCTTTTGCAGAAAATGGAAAATTTGAAAATATAAGAATAAAAGATATTCATTTAGAAGAAGATCCTGCACAATGGAATCCAGAAACAGGCTGTGTGGATTATAATCGTTCTGGTTTGCCATTAGCAGAAATTGTAACAGAACCAGATTTTAATTCAGCAGGACAAGTAGAAAACTGGTTAAAAAATTTTCTTTTAACTCTAAGTTACATAAAAGCCATAGATAAAAACGCAGGTATAAAAGCAGATGTAAATGTTTCAATTAAAAAAACAAATTTTCAAGATAGAGTTGAAATTAAAAATTTAAGTTCAATTGAAAGTATAAAACTGGCTATAAATTTTGAAATTGCAAGACAGGAAATCGAAAAAGTAATAAGAGAAACAAGGCGATGGGATGAGAAAAAAAATAAAACAATAGCAATGAGAGCTAAAGAACAAGCAGAAGACTATAGATTTATTCCAGATCCAGACTTGCCTATAATTAAACTTACAGAAAAAGAAGTTCAAGAACTAGAAAAAAAATTGCCAGAAACTCCTCAGCAAAAACTGGAAAAACTAATCAAGAAACACAAAATTCCAAAAAAGCAGGCAGACATACTAACTCAAAATTTTGAACTGGTAGAATTTTTTGAAAAAATAATAGAAAAAATCTCTCCTGATTTTGCTATATCATGGGTTGTAATTGAATTATCAAGAGTTTTAAATTACGCAAAAAAAACACTAGAAGAAGTTTCTATTTTGCCAGAACACTTTATTGAATTATTAGAAGCAGTACAAAAAGGAAAAATCACAGAATTAAAAGCAAAACAAATTTTAAATCAGTTTATTCCAAAATCTTTTTCAATAAAAAGCAAACTCAAAACAGCAGAAAAAATTACAGACAAAAAAGAAATTGAAAAAATAATAAAAAAAGTTCTCTCAAGCAACAAAAAAGCCATAGAAGATTATAAGCAAGGCAAAAAAGAAGCTTTTAATTTTTTATTAGGAGAAATAATGAGAGAGTCAGGAAGAAGAGCTGATTTTTCTGTTGCAAGAGAAATCTTGTTGAAAATGTTAAAATAAGTTCTAAAACCGAAAAGTTAATAAACTACTAAAGTTACATATATATGTAACTTATGTAAAATGATACCTTTAATATTGAGGCTGAAAAAAAACCTTCATAGAGAAACTGCCAAGGCGCAGGATATTATAGTGAAAACCTTATTTGAAATATTTAATAATGCTGTTATGCATGGGGGAACAGCAATATGGAGATGCTATTCTGGAAACAGATTTTCAGAAGATGTTGATGCTTATATTCCAAAAGATATTGAAAAATTAAACTTATTCTTATCGGAGCTTGAAAAAAAAGGATTTCTGGTAAAAAAGAAAAAAATAAGTGAAAATAGTGTTTATTTTTATTTTGAATTTAATAGAATACTGGTAAAATTTGATGCAATTTTCAAAAAAATATCAGGCATTTTAAGAGATTATGAAACATCAGAAGGAAATTTTCTGACAATTTCTACCTTAAAGCCAGAAGAATTTGTATTAGAAAAAGTTTCTGCGTATCTTAACAGAATGAGAATTCGCGATTTATATGATGTTTTTTTCCTGTTAAAATATATCAAAGATATTTCATTGATTAAGAAAGAGCTTGAAAAACTAATAAATGAATATAAAAAACCAGTAGACGAAAAAGATTTGAAAATAATAATTTTAGAAGGCCTAATTCCAAAAGCAGAAAAAATGATAGATTATATAAAAGACAGGATTAAAAATGGGTAAAGAAAAATATAAAAATGATATTCTTGCTTTATTTGAAAAAAGCCCTATTGTGAGTTATAATTCAATTGAAAGAATTATAAAAAACAAGAGGAAAGTTAAAGGATATGTAAAGAGAGCAATCAATTATCTCATAAAGCAGGGTAAGATAAAAAGAATAACAAAAGGATGCTATACTACTTCAAATAACTCGTCTCTTGCTGTCTTTTGCTTTCAGCCATCTTATCTTGGATTGCAAGATGCCCTGTCCTTTCATAATTTATGGGAGCAGGAAACAATTCCTATTATTATTACTTCAAAAAACATAAGAACAGGAATCAGGGATATTCTAGGAGGCAATGTTCTGATAAAAAAGCTTGATAAAAAATATTTCTTTGGCATTAACTATTATCAAGAAAATAATTATGCCCTTCCATATTCAGACATAGAAAAAACTTTTATCGATATGATTTATTTCAATCAGCCCTTGGACAAAGAAACCATTAAAGAATTTAAAAAAAAGCTTGACAAAAAAAATCTCAAAATCTATTTGAAAAAATATCCAAAAATTTTCCAGAAGAAAATTCTGAGAGTTTTGGACTGATTTTAAGCTTACAAAAAAGATTTTAGAAAAAATGCTAAAATCTTAATCTCTTCTCAGCTTCCAAATTATAAAACCTAAAACAACAAGCCAAATTGCAATTAAAAACCAAACATAAGTTGGCAAACCAGTTTTAATTATTATTTCTGGAGCTTTTTCTCCAGCTGCTGTTGCAGCTACTTTTTCTAAAACCTGTTCTTTAACAATATCAGCAAACTCTTTAGCTCTATTATACCATAAAATAAAGATAGTAAATATAGCAGAAATTAAAACTACTGGCACAATTCCTTTTAACTTAGAATAAACAGAAGTTTTCTTAGGACTTATAACAATTAATTTATTTGCAACTTTATAATTTTCAATTTTCTTTCCCTTAGAACTCCAAAAGAAATTTTTACTTTTCTCAATTATGCCAGCTTCAATTAATTTATTTAAATTATATTCAACTGTATTTAAAGCCAAATTAAGCTGTTTACTTATCTCTGACTCACTTGCCTCTTTCTCAGCAAGAAAATTCACAATTTTTCTTGCTGTTGGATTAGAAATTACTTCTCCTAAATTTTTGGCTTTTTCATCTTCTAAGTCAAAAAGCAAATATTTTTCATTCATCTTAAATTTCTTTGAAATTTAATGAGGCTGAAAATATTAAAATTTTCAGGATCTTAAAGCATAAACAACAGCAACTCTTGCATTAATTTCTCTTTCACCTGGCTGTATATTGGTAGTAGCAGCTTTAGCTTCTGCTCCTCCTACAGTCATGGCATCATTTCTGTAAATAGACCATGGATAATAATCAAAGTCTGAACTTGAAACAGAAACAACTTTCCCAACTTCTTTCCCTAAACCAGAAGCAATACTTTCAGCTTTTATTTTTGCATCTTCTGTAGCCAATTTCAAAGCTTGAGCTTTATACTGATTTTGCTTTTCTTGAGATAATTCAAAATTAATATAATTAACTAAAGCTCCCGCATCAACTCCCGCGTCTATTGCCTCACCTATTTTTTCTGTTTTTGAAGTTGAAAATTGAACTCTTATGTTGTGTGTAGCTCTATAATCTTTAATCTCCTGCTTTCCATTTTCCCAGTTATATTCTGGATAGATATTAAAATTTTCAGTAACTATATCTTTTCTTTCAAAACCTTTTTTAATTAAAGCAGTTAAAACATTATCTACAATTTCTGCATTTTTATCTTTTGCCTCTTGTGCTGTTTCTGCTTCTGTCATAACATTGAAATAAACAAAAACCAAATCCGGAACTGCTTTTACTTGCGCAATTCCTTGTGTATTTACAGTTTGAGAAGGACTAATCTGAAAATATACCATAATTCCAACTAAAGCTAAGAAAATTATTCCAGCAACAATAATCAAAGTTATTTTAACTGAATTATCCATAATAAAGATAGAAAAACCATCTTTTTAAATCCAACGATAGGTTCAATTGCAATTGAACCTAAAAAAAATTTCTAAAACCGCAAAATTCTTAGAAGGAATTTTGGGGCCCCAGAAATCAAAACTAAAATAAGATTTCTGCGGCAACAGCTAAAATAAAAATCAGAGAAATTAACAAAATTATAAACCAGTTTATTTTCAAACTATATTCAGGCTTTCTACTCCCAAGCTTTTTTGCTTTAAAATTCATTAATAAAACTAAAATACCAGTCAATCCTCCTGACACAATACCGCCAAAACTCAAAATTTGCACAAAAGAAGCAAACTTGAAAAAATAAATTAATAAAAATAAAATTAAAGGCAAAAAAGTAGCAAATAGCCAACCTCTAAATCTACCCAAGCCAAAATCAAATCTAAACATATCTCTTATTGCTAAACTCAATGTAAAAAAAGCAGTAAACATAGTTATAATTCCTAACAAAACAAAAAACCTGCCTAAACTTAAAGTAGCTATTTCCTGGACTTGAGAACCAAAAACTCCTATGACAATAAAAGTAAAAATCAAATAAACAATAAAAGGAATTAAAACCCCAAGAAAAATTATTTCTTTCATTTTCTTTTCCTGAGCAAATAAAAGCCTTCTTACTTCAGGCAGGGCAGAAAAAGCAAGAAAACTAAACAAAATTACACCAAAAGGCATAAATATATTTTCTTTGTTTATATACAACAAATTTTCAGTCTTTATATTTTTAACAAAAAATACAAAAATCAGAAAAATCAAAGACAAGACAACAATCATTCCTATTCTTTCATATTTTTTTAATGCTCTTAATCCAATATAAGTTAAAAAACTCATTATAAGCCAGAAAAGACAAGAAAACAAAAAAGCATAACTAGTATTTCCAAAAAATAAATAACTAAAACTAGAACCCTCTGCAATTAAATAAGCAACTAATGCTGAATAAATGCCAAAAACCATAGCCAAAAACATTACTATCTTACCAGATTTGCCCAAATACTTCTCAGCATATCCAGTTAACTGATGATTTCCATTAGTTCTTAGTATAACCTCTCCCAAATACAACTTAACAAACAAAATAAAACAAGCAATAAAAATCAAATAAGCTAAACCTGGCAAGAAACCAGATTTAGAAACAACATAAGGTATTCCTAAAAATCCAGCTCCTATAGTGGTTCCTATTAGAACTGCCAATGCAGGAAAAAATTTGCTTTTCATTTTTTAATCCACATCCTCTATAAACTTATCACCAAGCCATTTAATTTTTAATAAAAAATTAAACATTTCCCATTCAACTTCAGTCATTTTTTTATTAATCTCTAAAGTTCTCATAAAATTTTCTTCTAGCTCTTTTATTCTTAATATATGTTTTATATTCTTGCATTTATATTCTTCATTTATAATTTTATTTGCAATATCCTCTCCAGATTTTATTGCCCAACAAATTCCCTCTCCAGTTAAGCCAGAAACAAATCCGGCAGCCTCTCCACATAAAAAAATATTGTTGAACTGGTATCCTTTGTAATCATAATTAATCATACAAGCCTGAAATTTTGCTTTATTAATTTCTAATCTTTTTTTACAAAAATTATCAAGATTGCTTTTTATTTCAGAAAGTTTTAAGTTTAAAACCGGCTGTTTTATTTTTTTCGATAAATCTTCTCCTGCTCCTATTGAAGAAGAAGTTTTATAAGGAAATATCCACAAATAAAAAGAGCCATATTTTTCAGGATCTATAAAAACTTCGAGGTTATTAAATTTCTTTTTTGTTATATATTGAAATGCTTGACCAAAATTTTCTATTTTTAGATTTAGGTATTTTCTTACAATTGAGTTGTGGCCATCTGCTCCAACAAGATACTTATATTCAACTTTTTCCTTGTTATTTATAATTATAATATTTTTATCTATTTTAGTAACTTCTGAATTAAGCAATATCTTGGTTCCTGCTTTTCTTGCTTGTTTCGCCTGCCAATTTCCCAAATCCCTTCTGAGTATAGTTGCTATAAATGGTTTTTCTTGTTTAATTTCTGCATCCTGTAAAGGCGTATGAAAAATTATTTTTTTAAATTTCCTTTGCAATATATTATCAGGAACTAAGTCAATAATTTTTCTTGTTATTCCTCCTGCACAAACCTTATCTCCAATAACTTTATTTTTCTCTAAAACCAATACCTTTCTCTTGTTTTTTGCCAGAATCTCGGCACATCTTAATCCAGCAGGACCTGCTCCCACGATGACTATTTCATATTCTTTCATTCTTGCCTCTTTTTATGTATCTATAAAAACAAAACATATTTAAAAATGTAATTGCTTAAATTTTAGACGGGCCTATAGCTTAACCCGGACAGAGCAGTCGGCTTCGGATATAAAGAAGAAACCGGAAGATGGGGGTTCAAATCCTTCTAGGCCCATTCGAGCATTTGCTGAGGCTTAAATAAATAATTAACGAAGCAAATGGGAGACTTCTATACGTCTACACATCAACCAAATTCTAAATAAATGTAGACGTACATATCTTACGTCTACTTTTTGAAAAGATTTATAAAGTATGTAGACACATAAAATTATGGTTTTTACAGAAATTAAAGAAAAAGCTAAGAAAAAATATTATTATCGAGTTAAATCCATAAGAAAAGGAAAAAAAGTAGATAAAAAAAGAATCTATTTAGGAGCTAATTTAAATAAAGAACAATTAAAACAAGCAGAAGAAAAAGCAGATAAAGAATTAACAACAAGTAATATAAGAACTGTAAAAAGTTTAAAGAAAACCTTCGGCATAGACAAAGAAAAAAATTTCTCAGAATGGTATACAGAAATAGTAAAGAAAGCAGAGTTAGCAGATATAAGATATAATGTAAAGGGTTTCTTGGTATTTCAGCCCTGGAGTGTTTTATGTATGGAGAAAATGTATGATTACTTAGAAAGAAAATTACAGGAAAAAAATCATAAACCTTATTGGTTTCCGACTGTAATTCCTGAAAAGAATTTTAAATTAGAAGGAGAACATGTAAAAGGTTTCTCTCCTGAAGTTTTCTGGATTACTCAGGGAGGAGACACAAAATTTGAAGAGAAGTTGGCATTAAGACCAACTTCAGAAACAGCTTTTTACCAAATGTTTTCTTTATGGATTCGCTCATGGAAAGACCTACCATTCAAAACCTACCAAAGAGCAAATATTTTTAGATATGAAACAAAAGCTACTCGCCCTTTTCTTAGAAGCAGGGAATTTTATTGGATAGAAACTCATTGTGCACATTCTTCACTTAAAAATGCAGAGTCTCAAGTCAAAGAAGATATGAAAACAACAAAAGAAATTCTTCACGACATATTTCTTCTTCCTTTTATATTTTTTGAAAGACCACAATGGGATAAATTTCCTGGAGCATATAGAACATTTGCAGCAGATGTATTAAATCCAGATGGAAAGCTAGTTCAGCAGCCTTCAACTCATCTTCTCAATCTAGATTTTGCAAAAGTATTTAATGTAAAATTTAAAGACAAAGATGAAAAAGAAAAATTCTGTTATATTACATGTTATGGGCCAGCTACATCAAGAATTTTTGCTTCAGTAGTAATTGTTCATGGAGACAATAAAGGTTTGAAATTTCCTTGGAAAATTGCTCCTAAACAAATTGTAATTGTTCCAATAACTCCTGACAAACAACTAATAAAAAAAGCTGAAAAAATAAAAAAAGAATTAGAAGAAAAAAATATTGACGTAATTATTGATATAGATAAAGAAAAAAGAATTGGAGAAAAATTTTATTTCTGGGAAATGAAAGGAATTCCTATAAGAATAGAGATAGGAGAAAAAGAAATCAAAAACAAAGAACTTACTATTTACAGAAGAGATTTGGATGAAAAACAAACAATAAAAGAAAAAGGTTTAATTAAACAGATAGAATCAATATCTAAAAGTTACGATAAAAATTTATTAAAACAAGCAGAATTGGTATTTAAGAACAGAATTCAAGATGTTTCAAATAAAGAAGAATTAAAAACAGCTTTAGAAATAGGAAAAATAGCAAGATGCGGTTTTTGTTCTGTTGAAAAAGAAGGAGAGAAATGTGCAGAAACAATAGAAAAAGAAACCCAAGCAAAAATAAGAGGAACAAAACTAATAAAAGAAATCCCAAAAGATAAATTAACAAAATGTATAATTTGTGGAAAAAAAGCTAAAGAAGTTGTTTATATTGCCAGGGAATATTAATTTTCAACAAAACTTCTCGCAACAACAATCGGAAAAATTAACCGAAAAGTTTATAAATAAGATATATCTTACTAATAAGATTAAACTTATTTAGGAGGTTAAAAATGTCCGAAAAAATTGAAATTGGAACAGTAAGCTCAAGAGGGCAGATTTGTATTCCTAATGATATAAGAAAAGATATGGGTTTAGAAGAAGGAAGTAAAGTTCTATTTGTCCTAACTGACGACTCTTTGTTAGTTAAAAAAGTAAGCACAGAAACTTTTGCAGAAATTACCAAACCACTAAGAGAAGCAAAAAAGAAAATAAGAGAAGACGAAGTAGTAGATTTAATTCATAAATTTAGGAAGAAAAAATGAGAGCAACATTAGATACTAATGTTCTAGTTTCAGGAACATTTTGGAATGGAGACTCTTTTAAAATTTTAGAGCTAATAGATTCTGGTAAAGTTGAATTAGTTCTATCAGAAGAATTAGTTGAAGAGTACATTAAAACTATAAATTCTGATGAAATTATTGAAAAGATTATAGATAAAGATCTTATTATCAATAAAGTAATTCAGAAAGTTATCACAAAATCTAGTATTGTTAAGCCCGAACAGAAATTCAATATGATTAAAGAAGATTCTGAAGACAATAAAGTAATAGAGTGTGCTTTTGAAGGAAAAGTTAATTATATAATAACTCAAGATAAACATCTTCTTGATATTAAACAATTTAGAGAAATAAAAATAGTTTCTCCTGAAGAATTTTTAAACATTTTATCTCAAAAAGAATAATTAATCACCAGCTCGCTCCTGATGGAGCTCGCTTACAAAACTCTTAGCAACAACAATCGGAAAATTAATTGTAATATCTCCAAATACCTTTATTGACTCACCTTTAATTCTAATTTTACCCCAACTCACAGCCTCATCTGGTCTAGCACCAGCATCGCTTCCATCTTCTTCAATTGCATTATTGAAATATACAGCATAATCAGCCCCACTTCTGTACAAGTTTGCATTACAAATTGAATGTTTAATTATTCCTGAACCTAAAATAATCATGCCTGTTTTTTCCCTGCCAATAGAAGAATTATTTAACTCAACTGCATCGTCTGAAATTTCAATTTTAAAATTTTTATTTTTACTCTTGAAAAAATAAATCATATCTCCTAAACTTCCATCCATAATTGCATAACAATATGTAGGAATATTATTCTTGTAAGCCCAATAATAAATGCTTTCTTTATTATTTATTTCCTGTCCTAAAATTTTTATCAGCTGAGAAGGTGTGAGAGTTTTGTCTTTGTATTTCTCAAGTATAGGCAAAACCCATTTTTCAAATTTAATATACCTTGAGTTTGGCACAAAAATATTTCCTATTCTGTTTATTCCTTTTTCCCTTAAAATTTCTCCTGAACTGGAGAAATTTCCTATTTTAAAATCATCTAAGCACTTAATCAAGTCTTCTTCAACTCCTCCTCCTGTAGTTACTAGCACATCCACAAGTTTCTTCTCAACTAAATATCTAATTATATCGCGAATTCCACTAGAAATTATGTTAGAAGTATATCCTAAATAAATAAAAGCTTTTTCTTTTCTCATTTTTCTAATAATTTCTATTGCCTTAGACAAATGAGTTGCCTGAAAACCCGTTGTTGCATAACTTTCAACAATTTTATCCCAATTAACTCCATTATTAAAATCATAGCCTTGAACTGACTTGCCTTCTATCTCTTTACTTTCTCTTAAAATTGCTTCTTTTGCAACATCAACATTGTTTTTATTTCCAAGAAAACCCTGTTTATTATTGGGTTTTCTGGACCCAAAATTCTGAACTTTTGGTGAAGAATTTTGTGGTTTCATATTAACTCCAGAAATAAAATTCTGAATACCTAATTAATTGGAATTGCTAAACATTCAAGCATCCACAAGATATTCATAGAAAACCTAGAAAAAGAGTATTTTTAAATCTTAACCAGCTTCTCAATTCTCTCAAAAAATCAAGAGTTTCTAATTATTTATTTAAATACTAAACTCTCGATTTTTTCCTTAAACTCAGCCAAATCTTCTAAACTGACTTTTGCTCCAGTAGCATCTTTATGTCCACCACCAGTTGCATTTTGCAAGCCAGAAATTGCTTTCAAAGTAATCTCCTTAACATTCTTCCCTCTTAAAGAAATATTTGCCTTATCACCAGAAATATAAGCAACTACTATAATCTTGTCTGGAAATCTGTAATTTAATTCATTTGCAATATCTCCTGATAAGCTTAAACTGCCACCATACTGAAAATAAATTAATTTTTCTTTTAATTTAGAGTCCTTTGTTTCTTTCTGTGAAAGAAATACTTTTTCCAATAATTTCTGATATTTTTTATCTACTTGCTTAAATCTCGAGAAAATTTTTGTGTCCTCATCTAAAATTTCTTTAGGCGAGCTAACTTTCAACAAAAATTTAATCATTTTTATTACATTAGATGTCCTGTCTTTCAAGCCAAAATTCAAAATTCTGGTTATCTTTCCAATTTCTGTTTTATATAAAGCCTGAAAAGCTGTCTTAATCTCGCTTCCTAACAGTTCAGGATATTCTTTTTTAAATTCATTAACAAATTCAGGCAAGAAATTATCCCCTATACATCCTATTAATGCTAACCACAAATCTTCTTTCTTGCCAGCAACCTGATAACACCAATAAGTAACAGGCTCTGAACTTTTTTTCTCCCCTTTCATTGAATTATAACAATAAATTCCCTCTATGTTATTATTATCCACTTCATGATGGTCTATCCAAACAACAGGCAAATTCAAGTTTATTGCTTCCTCAAAAAAATCTCTAGCAACTACTGGTTTGTCTAAAATAAAAACATAGTCTGGTTTCAATTCATATAACTTTCTTGCATAACTCTTGTCCAAGCTAGGAAAACTTTTTATCGCAACACCCTTACCTTTTCCATAAGCTCTAGCCAACAACAAAAAACTGCATAATCCATCAGCATCATTATCAAAAAAGAATATAGGATTTTGCGCCTTGTCAAGATGCTCTTTAATCTCATCGAGTTGTTTATTATCAAGCATTTTACAAATTTTTACCCATCATTATTTCTTCTTTTAGTTTCATAAGTTCCCTAATAAATTTTTCTGTTTTTTCTTGTGTCTTAAAAATTTTCTCCTCGCCTTTAAATTCAAATATTTTACTTAAGTCTGAAAATTTATTTGTTATTGTATTTGTCTCATCATCAGAAAAACCTAATTTTTCCAGTAACCTATAACCTTTCGGCTTAATATATTCTTGTTCTCTGCCATTAAAAATTATTTCTGAAATTTTTGATAGTTCTAGCAAAGAATCAAAATTCAATTTTTTCATTTCTTTAAGATATTTACTATATCTTCCTGATGTATAATCTTTAATGATTAATTTTCTATCTTTCTCCACGCCTTTTGTTAATTCTTTCAGTCTAATTTTAACTAAAGCTCCTTCATTTCCTAATTCTACCATATCTCTCTTTATCATTTCAGCTATCTTCAATATTATTTCTGCCCTCTGTAAAATTGAGGTAACATCATTACTAGAAACTAAATTAGCAACTTCTAAAGTATTTAAATTAGACAAAAGATTATTATAAATTTCCCTTTGTTTTTCCAAAATATTTAATTTTTCTAATGTACTCCTTAATATTTCTCCTGTATTTTTAAGTGAGTACCTTATATTGTTATAATAAAGAGTAATAGTGTTTTTTCTTTCTGAAATTGATATAACTAAAGTTTTAGCATGTTTAGCTGTTCTCTCTGCTGCCTTATGCCTTGTTCCTGTCTCATTACTCGGGATTTGTGAACTAGGCATTAACAAGCAGTTAGAAAACAAAATTTTTTTAAAGTCATTTGATAATATTATTGCCCCGTCCATTTTTGCTAATTCAGCTAATCTCTGTTGGGTAAATTTGCAGTTCAATTTAAAGCCGCCTTCAATTATATCTTGTAAGTTACTTGAATCAACAACAATTAAAGAACCTTTTTTTGACTTAACAATATCATCTATCGCTTCTCTCAACTGAGTTCCAGGCGCAACTAATTTTAAAGCATCTAATAAATCAAATTTTTCTTCTTTTGGAATAGAAATAAAATTATCTTGTTTTTCCTGGTTTGTTTCTATTGGCTGTATATCCCTAATTTCACTAAACTCTTTTTCTGCCTCTGTTATTTTTGCGACTATTGTTCTTTCTTCTTTTTGTTCTATTTCAGACATATTAATTTGAAGTTGTACTTATATTTAAATTTTCGTGAGAATATTTATTTTTGAAGTTTAAAAAACTTCTGGTTTTTTAGACCCCAAAAATCCGAAAAATAAATGAGGATTTTTGAAGCCAAAGAAAAATCAGAAATTTTTCTGGGCCCAGAAAGCTTTGCTTTCTTGGGTTTAAAAACTTATTGCCACTACTTTTGCAAGAAAAAGAAGATATGCTCAGAAGTATAGAAATATTTTTAAATACAACTTATATGAAATAAACATGAATAAATGGCTTGAATTGTTGTTAGGATTGATATTGGTGATAGCAGCTATTTTAGTAGCTTGGTACTCTACAGGCTGGACCTTATTTGGGTTTAGTCTAAACTTCAAACATGCAGCCTGGGAAGTTCTTAAAGGCGGTGTATTCTGGTTTGTAGTTGGAATAGGTTTGCTATTTATCATGCTTGGGATAAGTGACTTGAAAGAGTGAACTAAGAGAAATAACAACTTATAGAAAATTGTTTCTTAGTATACAAAACTATTAATATTTCCTTATTTTTAATTTTTTATGGAAAAAATTGGCTTGATTGATTCTGAATTATGTGTAAGGTGTAAAGGCAGAGGTTATTGTGGAAAACCCTGCCCTATTTTAGCAAGACTTATAATAAAAACAAGAAAATTAGACAGTTCACTAAAACAAGAATTTCAAGGTAGTTCTCCACCAACAGTATTTATTGGCTCTAAATTAACTTATCCTATAGTAAACGTAGGTATAATGAGTTTACCAGAAATAAAAAAAGATGCATGGCTCTATGACTCACCAAACTATTGGAGCGAACAAGAGATAAAATCAGAACAGATAATAAAATTCAGACAAAGTTTAATTAATTCAAGATTTCAAGCAAAGATTTTTGATATAAGAAAAGATAATAAGTTATTAAGATTAGTCCAAGAAATAGGCATGGCTTCTTTACAAACAGATGCTGAAATTGAATTAAAAAATAAACCAAAACCAAGATTAAGTCTAGATGAACATGTCTTACCTATGGGTCCATCAGCACAATTAAAAAACATAAAATTAATTTCAAATACTAAAATCCCAAATTATGTAGAAAAAGTTTATTTTGATACAGACCTAAAATCAGCTGAAGCAATAAAATATCTATATGAGAAGGGTTTAGATGAACACTCTCTTTCACAGATACTATCTATTGGAGTTACAGGTCTAAAAAAGAACAGAAAATTGGTTCCAACAAGGAATTCAATTACTGCAATCGATGACACAACAGGAAAATATTTATTAACAAAAATCAGAGATTATAAAATTATAGACAACTGCACTCTTTATTTTGGAGGCCATTTGGGAAATTTCTATTTAATATTATTTTTCCCAGATATTTTTAGCTATGAATTATTTGAGATGGTTTTTCCAAAAACAACATGGAATCCAAACCCTTTTTCAAAAATCCATGTGATGACTGACCATGAAACATATAAAGGAAGAAAAAATTACGCAGAAGAAACAGCTGGCGGTTACTATGCAGCCAGAACTCCCATCTTACAACATCTAAACAATATAAAAAGACAAGCAAGCATATTAGCATTAAGATTTGTATTGCCAGAATATGATATTCCTCTAGGTGTATGGGTTTGTAGGAATAGTGTAAAGAAGGCTCTTTTGGCCCAACCTATTGAATTTGAAACAAAAGAGGAAATGCTTAAATATGCAAGAAATTTAATAGCAAAAAATTTTAACTTTGATATCAAAAACATATTAAATCAAAGTAAACTCTTGAAAGAAATTAAAACTCAAGCAAAGTTAAGCTATTACTTTTAAGATATATCTAGCCCAAAACAAAAATCAAACCAGTCTCAATTATCCCGGCAATTATCAATAAAGGCAAAATCACATAAATAAAAATTCTAAGCGAATTTTCAAAATTTTCATAGAGATATTTTTTCTTGTTTTTAGAAAAAATAAACATCCCTAATTTTAAGCCTAAGCCTAAGCTTAAAACCAAAGCAGGCAGCTCAAATATACCATGAGGTATTAACTTAAACAAAACATTAAAACCCAATAAACCTACTGTTTTATTTGAAACAAATCCAAGAACATACCCATTGAAAATAACAAGCAACAAAGGAAAAATTCCAAAAAATACCCCTAGCAACATACCAAAAAAAGCAGTTGTCAGATTATTTTCTAAAATAAAAATAAGCAACTGAAAAAAATTCATATTTTTTGTCTTGTCAGCTAACTCTAAAATAAATTTTTTGATAAACTCAACAAAAAAAACAGGAAATAAAAATCCAATTAAAATAGAAATTATAAATAAAACAAGAATAATTAAAAAATAAATTTTATTTTTCTTCAGATAACCCCAAATTTTTTTATAATTATTCATCTTAACTAAAAAATTTGTCTTTTAATTTATGCCAATTAACATGCCTCTCAAACTTATAATT
>Ga0210057_1003358_pt1 | contig 22166 bp, 29 predicted proteins | sample CryGeyCG2114_010_2_FD_183968 | JGI IMG/M metagenome (GOLD analysis project Ga0210057, IMG submission 183968) | Groundwater microbial communities from aquifer - Crystal Geyser CG10_big_fil_rev_8/21/14_0.10 (SPAdes) (version 2) | ecosystem: Environmental > Aquatic > Deep subsurface > Groundwater ...
CCTGATTTCCTCAAAAACTCGCAAACACAACTTATAAAAACCAGAAACTCTTATTTCATACAAAGCGTTCATTTGATCACCAAAAGAATGAACGCTTTTCTCATTTATAAAGGATTTCTACAGAGCATTCTTTTCATTTTGCTTAACATTGACAGCCGGCGCCCCAATTCAGCTCTTTGCATTTCCAGATTAAATCTTTTAACAGAACTCTTTGTTGACTGCAATTCTTTCCTTAACAAAGCCAGTTCCTGTCTTGTTCTTACAATTGCTTCAGGAACCATTCTTGCTGCAGATTTCATCATGTGCATTTCCCTTGTTCCTTCTATTGCAGCCATATCCATTTTCTGCCTTTCTCTTTTAGCCATTCTTGTCCTTGCCCTGTCAAAAGGAGTGGATTGTTGCCTTTGAACCCCAGCCGGCGACACTGCGTCAGGTTCAGGAAACCAATTCACTGCACGCATAAAATCTTTTTCACTAAACGGAACTTTTCTTGTATACATTACCGCCTTGTTAGCATTATTTTTTTGCTGTTTTTTATTCACAACTCCGAGTTTTTGTGTTTCCCTTCTATATTCACTGGAAAAAATTCCTAAATAATCATCAAAATCTAATAACCATCTAACACTAACAGTTTTTTCTTTTCCGTCAGAAGTTCTTTTTCCAGCAGGAATTCTTTTAGCCATCTCACGAAAAGTTACCATAACCCCTTTTTGATCAAATTCTTGTTTTGCTTCAAACAAAAATAAAGCAGCATCCATACAAACTTCAGGGGCATGAGAAGCAAAAAAATATTTATGTTTGTTATAATAACCAAACACTTTTGATATTAATTCTTTTGGAACTTTTAATTCTTTTTTATTTCTTTCTTTAAAAAGAGAAAAAAAATCAGTTTTATTTAGTCCCCTGACAGCCCATTGTTTTGACCTAAAAACACCTGATAATTCAAAAATCCTTTTAACAGCAGAAGCACTTAATGGATTTTTTTCATTAGCCATTTCTTTAGAAATTGACTCCATAAAAGGCATTTCATTATTAGCTAATTTCTTAAAAACCTTATTAATTAGCTTAATCAAAATTGAAGCAGGCAAAGCATGTCTGCCTACCCCCTTATGATAACCTTGTAAATAATTTTTTCTCAGATTCCTCCTGATGCTTTTAGGAACCTCAGGAGAAAAAAGGGAATAAAAATCTTGTCTTGTTTTTTTTTGGAAAACAAAAGGTTTTCTTCCTGTAGCTTTCCAAGCATAAACAGGTTTGCTTCTCAATTTCTTCATTAACAAAATAGGCATTTAGACATATTTAAATTTATGTTCTATTAAGAGTTTATCAATTATAATTCACGTCTTAATTCATTCATTTTTGCTTTTAAATTAAATCTTCTAACAGAACTTTTTGTTGCATTTAATTCTTCTTGTAATAATTTTAATTCTTGTCTTATCCTTACTAATCTTTCTGAACTCATTGATTTCCTAACAGCCGCTCTACGTTGTTCTATTTCTCTTTGTCTAACAGGCATATCCATAGTTTTTATTGTTTCAAGAGACATTTCCCTTCTTGCATTTTCAAAAAGATCCGGGGATTTTGAGATTGCAGTATGTTCAACCTTCCGTTTTGTTAATTTTAAAAAAATTATTCTGGCAGGAAGTTTTTCCTTTTGCTTTGGAGGGCTTATTGGTTTTCTTTTTTTCAACTTTGGAGCCATAATATCCCTTAACTAAATCAAACAATATAATTAGGAAAAACTTGTATTTAATTGCTTTGTTTTTATGTTCCTGTTTGCCAAGAAGCTAAATATTTTCTTTGTTCTTCAGTTAAAGAATCTATTTTGATTCCCATTGCAGCCAATTTAAGTTTAGCAATGCTTTTGTCAATTTTTTCAGGCACAACATAAACTTTTGGATCAAGCTTGCCCTTGTTCTGAACAATATATTCAGCAGACAAAGCCTGATTAGCAAAACTCATATCCATTACATCAGCTGGATGGCCTTCAGCTGCAGTCAAATTAATTAAACGGCCTTCACCTAACAAATAAATTCTTTTGCCGTCCTGCAAAGTGTATTCTTCAACAAATTCCCTTACATGCCTTTTTGATTTCTTCATTGATTCAAGTGCCTTAATATTAATTTCTACATTGAAATGCCCTGAATTAGCTATAATGCATTCAGGTTTCATTAACTCAAAATGATGCTTGTCAATAACATTAATATCTCCAGTTAAAGTAACAATAATATCAGCTATTTTGCATGCTTCATTCATTGGCTTAACCCTAAAGCCATCCATTCTTGCTTCAAGTGCCTTTAAATGGTCAACTTCAGTTACAATAACATTTGCTCCCATTCCTTTTGCTTTTAATGCAAAGCCTCTACCACACCAGCCATAACCAGCAACAACAACATTTTTTCCTGCAATCAAAATATTTGTTGCTCTGATTAATCCATCTAAAGTGCTTTGGCCTGTTCCATATCTGTTGTCAAACATGAATTTGGTTGTTGCATCATTTACTGCAATAATAGGATACTTCAATACTTTATCCCGTTCCATTGCCTTAAATCTGATTACTCCAGTAGTTGTTTCTTCTGTTCCTGCAATAATACCTTCAAGGCATTCTTTTCTTTTTGAATGAATTGTAGACACTAAATCTGCGCCGTCATCCATAGTAATATTTGGTTTTGAATCCAAAACAGAATTAATATGCTTGTAATAAATCTCATTTGATTCTCCTGTAATAGCATAAACATCAATTTCATAATCTTTAACTAAAGAAGCCGCAACATCATCCTGAGTGCTTAAAGGATTTGAAGCACAAAGTTTTACTTCTGCTCCTCCTGCTTTTAATGTCCTCATTAAATTAGCTGTTTCAGTAGTTACATGCAAACAACACGCAATTTTTAATCCATTTAATGGTTTTTCTTTTTCAAACCTTTCTCTGATTTGTCTTAATACAGGCATGTGCTTTTCTGCCCATTCAATCCTCTGCTTTCCCTTAACTGCTAATTTTTCATCCTTAATATCTGACATTAAAAAACTCCTCCAAAAAAAAAGATATGTAATAAACAAATGAAAAGAGAAAACTTAATAAAACCTTTTTATTTATTTGGCTTTCTTGATAAAAACAATAAGTGAAACTGCTGCAATAACTAAAAGTAATGCAATCACATAAAGCAAATAATCAGGAGAAGCTGGTTTTTGATCCTGCCCTTTATTAAAATCAGTGAACTGATAATTTTCGTCAGTTGTTGTTCTTATTGCCTCAATATATTGATTTTGATTTTCATCAAAAACACCTATTTCAAATACCCCTTTATCAATCAAATAATCTAATTTATAACTCCAGTAATTTAAATTAGTATAAATTTCTTCAAAATTTCTTTTTTCAGCATAATAATTCATTTCATCAAAAATTTCCCTTAATTTTCCTAACTGAATTTTAACTTTATCTGTATCGCCAGCATAATAAGAATAATAAAATATTCTGTATTCATTTACTGCATTAATTTTCAACAAATTCAGCAGTGGAATTGATCTTTCTTCATTAAAAGAAATAATTTTATCCAGTTTTTGTTCAAATTGTTCTGCTGGATAAGGCTCCTGTTCCATTGCATTAACTAAAGAAATCAGACAGATTATTATTAATAATAAAATTATTTTTTTCATTTTTTTCTCACCACAAACAAAACCAAAACAATAATCAACAAAATAAACACATAATTTGTTTCAGGCAAACTCAAATCACCTGAATATTTTACAGTAATCACCTTACTTATTGAATTATCAGAAAAATCATATTCAAAAGCAACCGGTTCAACAGTTGCCTCAACAACAAAAACATCCTTTGAAGGAATAACAGGCAAAATACCGGTAAAATAAATAATCTGCCCTGGATCAATTTTAGTGTTAGCAGGGGCAGTAAACACCACACTTGAATCCATTGAAGAAACAAGTCTAAACTGAATATTTCGCTCTATTCTGCTTCCGGTGTTTCTAATGCCAAAAGTAAATTTAATTGGCGGGTCACTTAAATAATATCCATCTTTTTCAGGGTCAAGCCTTAATGACTCGGCTTTAAGGTTATGCGCATTAGTCGTGAACTTAATCCATACATTATCCCAGATAAAAGGATAATTAACTGAAGTGGTTTTAATCAAATAATTTGAGTCACCACTTAAAATTCTTGGATTAGTTAAAATCATTTTAGCATATTTTACGCCAAATCTGTTAGGACTTGAAGCATAATCAAAACCCGGAATTAAATTTCTTTCAGGGTCAAACTCTAACAAAGCTTTTCCTAAAACCTTGTTTGAATCAAAACTCAAATCAAAGTTCTCGCTGTCATCCAATGGATTTTTTAACCTTAAAATAAATTCAGGCATGCTGTTTGAATTAACATCAACTTGCATTACATCATAAGAAATAGCACTCCACCAACATTCTTCTTCTATAGACTCATCAGTATAACAGTCACTGCCATGCTCTTCAAAAGCAGCAGGATCAAGAATTGCAATTAACCTGCTTTCCAGAAAACGAAAACTGTCCTCGTAATCATAAAACCATTGATAACCGTCCCTGAAACCATAAAGAGTGATTTCAGCATAATCAGCTGTCTTGTAAGTCTGGTAAGTCACGGCATCAACAGGAAAATCATGATAAATCCACAAAGAATCACCAGTGTCAATACTTCCATAATAAAGACTGGGAATTGAATAAGTAATTGTATCAAGGGCATCTCCTTCTTCATCATAAATAGTCATGTCAACATAAACAAAATTTTCCAGAGCAGAACCATCCCATGGCTTGCCTGTATTAACAATATCAGATTCTAACCTTATATCAGAAAAAGGCCTGACAAAAGGAGTTGAAAGAGCAGGGTTTTCTAAATAAGATTCATGCCCTTCAAGCTTGATTGTCTTATAAAAATCAGTGTTTTCATTCCAAACCATTATTTCCCTTGAACCATCATTATATGCAGGGGACTCAGTATTGGTTGAATTAACAATCATTTCCTGAGTAAAAGAATTAATTTTATTGTTTCCTGAATCATACAAACTGTATTCAATCCAGCCCTGGCACTTAAAATTTCCTCCTGTAGCATTATTAGAAACAGTTCCCTTAAACACTTTTTGGTCGCCGGATTCTAAAGTGAATTCAGATGGATTAACATATCTTTTAAGCCAGAAATAATTTGAATTATAATAAACATTATTATCCTGAATGCAGTCACCGTCACCATCACAACTGGATAATGCAGTTGAATAATCAGTTGGAACAGAATATTCTTCTGCACTGCTGCCGTTATAAATATCAATAATGCAGTCAGTGTGCCCTGGCTGGATTCCATTAGCAAAATACATAAAATCACAGGTTGGAGGAAAACCATAATATTGTATTCCTGAACTAATGCTCCCTAAATGAGAATAATGCATTTCTCTTCTGCTTTTGCCAAAGCCAACAGGGTCAGTTGAACAAACCAAATTAATTGCATCTACTTTTACTTTGTGACCTGTTTCTGCTGGAGTATGATCTGAATTAATATCTTCAATCATTACCTCATAATAAATAGTGTCAGAACTAACCCCAAAACCAGATGCATCATCACATCTGATTACTCCATCTCCATCAACAGGAACAGGAAAAACAGGAGATTCAGTAGCAGTGTTATAACAGGTTATCGGAGCAAGAAAAACATTTAAGTCAGCTAAAGGGTCAGGAACAGAAGGAGGAAGCCCCTGAAAAGTTTTAACATTTAAATGATAAATCCAGCCAGGCCTGCTCATGTAATATAAAGGATAAAAATCTCCTGTTCCATCATACTGAATCCAGATAGGAATATTTTTTATTTCAACACTTTTGCCATTAAAATTAGTTATACTAGCCAAAAACTCTATATTAAAACTCAGAGTATCCCAATTATCTTCAAAATTTCCTGAATTAAGAGCAGTAACTGTTGCGCCTCCACTAACAGAAGTAATTCCGGAATTATAAGTGAATTCAACATATCTGTCATCAGATGAACTAACCAGCCCTTTTCTGTCAATACGAATAGTAAAAGAATCTGGGTCGATTTTACCCCCGGAAGAATTCAATGAATAATCCTGCAAAATAATATATAATGTTAATGGATCATTGCTACTGATCATTTCCCCTGTTGTATTTGGGTAATTGAAAATTATATCTTTTTGAGGATATGGCTTGTCTTCTTTTGCAACAGCGCCTGCCAGAATAGTGTTATATTCAGCAAAAGCATTACTTGAAAAAAACAATAATAAGAATAAAAATAATACAACAAATGTTTTTGATTTCATCTAATAAAATATACTTTAATAATTTATATTTGTTTCTATGAAAAGAAAAAAAGAAAAAAAAGGAATTAAATTAAATCTTCTTCAAGAGAATCCAAATCTTCCATTGAATCCAATTCATTTAATTCATCTTCAAACAAAGAATCAATTTCTTCATCATTTGTTTTAATGTCTTGTTCGCCTGTTTTTTTAGTGATTTCTTCCTTGGCTTTTTCATCAAATGGCTTGTTAGTGCATCCAATAAAAACAATTCCAAGCAACAAAAAAATGCTTAAAATTAATATTCCTGCTTTCATTCATTCACCGTTCCTGCAGTAGTTTTCTGTTTAACTGCTTCTTTATTGGTTGCCTGCACTGCTTCCCTTACTCTTTCTTTTGCATTTGAAATTACTTGACTGCATTTTTCTGTATCAACATATTTATTCAGTTTGCATAAGGCAGTTGCTGTAGCCAAACACTTTGGTGAATCAGGGTTTTCTTCACAGAAATCAATTTTTACTTCACCACATAAATCAGCTGACGGACTATATTCACAAAACTGTTTTATTATTGGCGCACAATTTTCTGTAGAAGGATTTTCTTTGCAGTATCTTAGGGCTTCTGGTTTGCAGTTTAAATCCCTTGGATTCTTGCTGCAGTAATCAGAAAAAACTTCAGTGCATTTTTCGTCTTCAGGATTTTCCTTACAGAAATCAACTGCTTCACTATTACAATAATCTGCTTCAGGATTTTCTTCACAGTATTCTTTGATTTCAGTCCTGCATCTTTCATCCTTTAAGTTTCCTGCACAAAAACTTCTTATAATATTTTTGCATCTTGAATCATCAGGATGGTCTCCGCAATAGCTTGCAACTTTTTCCCTGCATTCTTCAGTGTTTTCTTTACACAAATATCCTGCTACTGATTTACAGTCCTCATCATAAGGATGAGTATAACAGTAATTTTTTGCTTTTTCTGCTGATTCCTCTGCTTTGAACTGCCTTTTATGCACAATCAAATAAAAATTGTATTCAACTGAATCCAGAACCATTGTTCCTGCCCAGACATCAACTAAAGGTTTTGCTATTTTAGTTAATTCAAGAGAACCAACAACTCCATCAGCAGAAACAGAACTTTCAGGAGAAACAATTTTTGCTGTTGCGGTGTCACCTTCAACAACCAAATCAGTTAACCTGTATTTTTTGTCATCCAAAACAAGAATTCCTTTTCCTACAATATTCTTGTCAGCCAAAGCAACTTTTGCGCCGACAACCTTAACTATAAAGAAATCCATTGAATCAGTTTTATTGGCTGTGATTCCTGTTCCAGAAAAAAACAATGTCCTGATATAAGCTTTATCGCTTGCTTCAGCTTCAGAAATTACAACCTGCTCGGATTCAGCCAATACTGCTTCATCAGTTACATCAACCTCATCAGAATCATTTTCTGTTGATTCAGCAAAAACAACAGAAGAAAGAAGAATTGCAATCAAAGCAATTAAAATTAAATTAAATTTTTTCATTTATTACACCCCAACCCCTAATTAATCAAGAGATTGATAATAATAATTTAATTTCTTTTTTTAAGGATTACTATTCCGGTTAAATTTTGTTTTCCTTAAAAAAATCAATTGTTTTTTTTATTGCCTGCTTAAAATCAGTTTCTGGTTCCCAACCTAATTTTTCCTTGATTTTAGTCGTATCAGCAACTAATTTTTTCGGGTCACCTTTTCTTGGATTTAAAAAATCAATTTCTGTTTCTTTTTCCATTAACTCAAAAATAGTTTTAATGCATTCATTAACTGAATGACCTTTGGCTGAACCCACGTTAAATGAATCAAATTCAATTTCATCAATTTTTTCTAAAGCCAAAACATGTGCTTTAGCTAAATCCTCAACAAAAATAAAATCCCTTACCTGTTCCCCGTCACCAAAAACACTGATTTTTTTTTGTTCAAAAACTGCATTAATAAAATTAGGGATCGCATGAATTTCAGGTTGATGCAGTTCTTTTGGCCCAAAAGGATTAAAATAACGCAATGAAATGCTTTTCAGGCCGAAAGAATGAAAATATAATTCAAGGATTTTTTCAATTACTTTTTTTGTTTCTCCATAAGGAGAAATCGGATTTAATGGATTTGATTCAGGAACAGGAATAAATTCAGGTTCACCATAAACAGAACAACTGGAAGAAAAAATTATTTTATTAATTCCTTTTTTTCTCATTTCCTCAAATAAAATCACTGAATTAACCACATTGTTTTTGTAATACAATTCAGGTTTTTCAATTGACTCCTCTGGATAAATAAAAGAAGCAAAATGGATTACTGCATCAACTCCATTCAAAGCAGTTTCAAGAACTTTTTTGTCTCCAAAGCTTCCTTCAATGAATTCAGCTTTTTCATTAACTAATTTCTTAAACCCACGGGAAAGGTCATCCAATACAACAACATCAAAATTTCTTTTAATTAAATAGTCAACTGTATTGCTTCCAATAAATCCTGCCCCACCGGTAACCAAAACTTTCATTTAAACCAAATAAAGTTATGCAGGAATAAAATAAAAAACAGTGTTTTAGTTATAACGGGTTCTTAATCCTTTAAAGTAATTTATTAATTCAGAAGGCATTCCTTTAAGTTCATTGACAGAAGGGCAATACCTGAGGTTTTCAGGAACATTTAATTGTTCTTCAAGAGAGATTATTGAATTCAAAAGCTGAATCCTGTTTGCAGTTTCTTCTGCCTGTCTAAAAGAAGTAATTGCTTCATTTCTTGCACTTAACTTTTGCTGCACCTGCCTTATTTCCTGCTGCCTTGTTTCATTTACTTTAAGCACTTTATTTTTTCTTCTTCTGTCTATTCTGCCGGACTTATAAAGATTCCCTGAAGAATCCATAATAGCATTTCCTTTCAAAATTCGTTTTTGAGCTGAAACATTTAATTTTCTTCTTTCAATTCCTATTGCTTTAGTTGAAACCCTTCCAAGCAAATCAACTGAACCAACTCTCCAAACAGAATGAAGTCTGTCAAGATTTCTTCTTCTGACTCTATTTTTAGGCACTGGTTTTTTTGGAATTCTTACAGCCATTTAAATCAAAGCTTGATTCCTTCCCATGGAACTTCTTCTTTGCTTCTTACTACAATACCGTTTTCGGTTATTTCAAATGGATGAGGAGACATTGATTGATTTGTTCCACGCATTTTTCTTATAAAAATAGTTCTATGAGGAGGATGCAAATACAATACCATTACTCCATCAACAACAAATTCTTCTACCCCAAAAGCACTTATTTCTTCTTTGTTTCCTTTGGTTTCAGAAGTCAATAAAGTAGTGCAGTCTAATTTCTTTAATCCATCAGTGAACTGAAACAAAGTTTTTCTCATTGCAGCAGAACCTCTAATCCACATTGCCAAAGAAGTGGTTGAATCAACAACTAATCTTGTTGCACCGACTTTTTCAATATATTCAGAAATAACATTTAATTCTTCTAAAACTTCTTCTTCAATATTATCTGAATCCTTTTCAGCTAAATTTAATTTATAAATCTTGAATAGTTCTTTTTCCTGTAATTTTTTTATGTCCCATCTAAAATTTTCCATGTCCCAAGTAATGTTCTTCAAATTAGTTTCTAAAGTAACATATAATCCAGGTTCATTATATTTTGTTGCACCAGCATACAAAAACTGGGTTGCAAAAATTGTCTTTCCTGTTCCTGCCCCCCCAGAAACCAAAATAGAAGCTCCTTTAGGAACCCCGCCTTGAATCAATTCATCTATTCCTTCAATACCTAATGGTACTCTCTTCAAATTAAACCACCTGAAAACAATTTCTATTGTAATAAATATAGTTTAAGCATTAATAAACTTTACTTGTTTAAACAAAAAAATAAGTGTTTTTTCAGAAACAAAGCATTAAATTAAATACTATTCAGACGTATTTTTGTAATGCAGGAATCCGTTATATTAGGGGATACTAATTTAGTTACTTTAATTGACATGCCTGAATGGAAAACCATTTTACTGGATTTAGTTAGTTCAGAAAAAATGGATCCATGGAACATAGACATAATAGAATTATCAGAAAAATACCTCAGGAAAATCAATTCACTGGATAAAATAGATTTAAGGGTTCCGGCAAACGCAATTTTAGCTTCATCAATCCTGTTAAGAGCAAAAGCAAAATTATTAAAAATCAGTTCAATAGAAGAAGATGAAGAAACATCAAATTCAACAGAAAGAATAATAGAAGAATTTATTCCTGAATTAAGAGATGCAAGAACACTAAGAGAAGGAAAAATTTCACTGGATGAATTAGTTAACGCAATAGAAAGCATAGTAGAACAAACCAAAACAAAAAAATCCAAGTTAAGAGAATTACCTGAACTGAAATTTCAGATTCCAATAACAAAAGAAAACATTAATGCAAGAATGGAAAAAGTAATGAAAAAAATAAAAGAAAAAGCTGATTCGCAGGGAATGCTGTTATTTTCATTATTAATTGAACAAAACACCCCACAAGAACTAATAGACACATTTATCCCCCTGCTTTTCCTCAACAGAGAAAACAAAATCAATTTATGGCAGGAAGAATGGTTCGGAGAAATATTCATATCTGTAGTTAATCCTTAAGTTTAAGAAACTTTAGTATCTATAACTAAATATGAGTAAAGATATAGCTTCCCAGCTGGGAAAACTTAAACAAACAACATTTGCTTCAATTAAAAATGAAAAACAATTGAAGTCTATTAAAGAGTTTATGGAACATAAACAAGCTATTGGCGTAGTAAGCCATGCCCCCTATTTTAGTTTTTTGAGAGCAGCCAAAAAACTATGTGAAATGTATCCAAAAACCAAGTTTTTGGACTTAACTGAAAAACAAATGGTCCAATACATTAACACTCTTTCCCAAACAAAGAAAGCGTACAAAGGAAGAATAAATGAAATAAAAAAACTCTGCATCAAAAAAGGCGAAGTCAACACTTTGGAGGTGTGCAAAGAATTAAAAATTAAGAATCGCTTTGATGCAAGAAACTTAATGAGAGAATTGTCTTACAGGGATGAAAATTTCAAATACACTTGTCCACCTAAAGGTTTTAGAAAAGGAAATCCTAGCACACTTAAATTCGTTGGGAAAAAAAGCGAACAAAAATTTGCAACACCAAACAATGTTTACAGCAAAAAAAGTATAGAAAGTTACATGCAACAAATCAAAGCTTTTTTCAGATGGCTAAACAAAGATGAAATTCCAAAAAATCTAAAATGGTTATTCAAAAGAAATAAAAACAAAAAAAATTCTATAGTACTATTCATTGAAGGAAGACAAATAACTGCAAGCGATTTAATTTCTACTGAAGAGCTTACAAAAATGACTGAAAGCCAAGACAATCCAAGAAACCAAGCCTTAGTTGAAACATTATGGGATTCGGGTGCAAGAAACACTGAATTCAGATTGTTAAAAATAAAACATATTGTAAAAGACAAACACGGAATTATCTTGAATATTCCTTTTGAAGGGAAAACTGGATTTAGAACAGTAAGACTAATCAGGGCAGTTCCTTATCTTGAACGCTATTTAAATGTCCACAAAGACAAAGACAATCCTGAAGCTCCTTTGTTTTATAGTCACAGCTCAACTGCAAAAACACTTAAAGCATTAGAAGATAATTCTTTGAACGCTTTACTTAAGAGATTTGCAAGAGATGCTAAAATCAAAAAAAATGTTTTTCCTCATTTGTTTAGGCACAGCAAAATAACAGATTTGGTTAGAAGAGGGCTAAACGAAGGACAACTAAGAAAATTTGCTGGTTGGGGTTCAGACAGTGATATGCCAAAAGTTTATGTCCACTTATCTGGAGTGGATACAAGCAATGCAATACTTGAAGCTCATGGAATAATCAATGTTGAATCTGAAATAGAAAAAAGAAAAGGAATGCCAATTTACTGCGAAACTTGTGGGCAAACAGACAACACATTATACGCTCCAACAGACAAATTCTGCAAACATGGACATTTCCTTAAAGTAGGGGATGCTATGAATCAGTTGAATAACCTAGAAGAAAAAGAAAATATTGGTGCAATGGTTCAGAAACAAGTAATTGAAATGATGGAAAAATACAAAAAAGTATTGAGTGGGGACATGACAGCAGAAGAATTAGTTCAAACCCTTCCAAACTTGGATTCAGGCTCTAAAAGACTGGGTGAAACACAATATCCAAAAGTCACGGTTGCTTCAAACACAACAAGCCAAGAATAAAACCGAAAGTGAAAAGGGGGAAAGTTATTTTTCTATTAGATTGCAGATATATTTTGCTCTAATCTTAATATTTTCTCTTTCCTCTTTTTCAGTTCTTATATTATGTGCAACTAAATTCCTTATTGGAACACATTCTTTTATCCAGGTGCTTAAGTCCTGCAAATCAAAAATTTTTTTAAATCTAGGGTTAAAATTCTTTTCAATAATTTTAAACAAGTGTTCAAGATTTACGTAATAAATGGGATGTGCCCCCCTGCCCTTTCCTAACCATGGATGATTTTTTTCTGCTTCTTGTATTTTTTTCGCGTATTCTTGAATTGGTACACTAACAAATTTTTTGTCACTCCACCAGTCTTCTTCATCTTTAAATGTTTCTAGAATTAGGTTTCTCAAACTGTTTTCAAGAACATAAAGATAAGGATAAATTTCAGCGTTGCGATATGCTTCCTGCCAAAACCGTTTACCATATGAGTGATTTAAGTTTTTTTTAATTTTTTTTGTTCTGACTGAATTTTGCCTAGAAGGAATAATATGCTCTGGTGATTGAACTAGACTTGCCCTGTCTTTTGGCTGTAAATACCTAGAAACATTTATTCCATGGTGTTCCGCAAAAATACTGGCTGCTGCGTTAAGTGTTAAACCTTTATTTTTATTACGTACATATGTTATTGCTGTTCTAACAGCCCCTCTTGTTTTATTGATTTTAGGACTTTGCATAATCTTCTTGAGAATGCGTTGATCCATTGAATCTGAACTGTCTTTTTGCTGCATCAAATCACTGCAAAGCTTTTTTGTAAGATTTTCCTTCTTTTTTCAATAACCCCTTCAGTTCCCAATCAGCCCATAAACCGGAAATTTTTCCTTCACTAAAACCAGTCATTTTGGCAAGTTTTGGTCTAGGCACACCTGTTCCGGTATTGTCGTAAAGTAATCTTAGCTGTTTAGTTTTCAATTCATTTTCCAAAATAGGCATTGCTTGAAGTCTAGCTAAAAATTCAATTTTGTCGTGTATTTTATTTAGGATTTCTACTTCTTTTGACATTTTTTTTACCTCCTTTTTTAATGGAATTCATTGTTACAGCAACGTTGTTCTCTGTTTTTCCTAGAATAGCTGCTATTTCTTTATACCCCAGCCCTGCTGTCATCAGCAAACGGACTTGTTCGTTGTACTCCATTTTTTTTACAGCATGTAGTGCAAGTAACCTAATTACCACATCTAATTTACTTTCTAAAGATTCATCTTGCATAAATTTCACCTCTTTTTTTTAGCCTTACTTTTTATGGATCTTACGGTTACATCTTTCAGACCCAACACTCTGGCAACTTCTGAGTCCTTCAAACCAGAACCAGACAAAGTCATTACTTTTTCATTTAAATTCATTGCTTGAACTTTATCATGATTCATAAGAACCGCCATTATGCCATCCAACCTTCTTAAGACTGCTTCAAAATCATTGTCTTCCATATTGACCCCCAACAAACACCAGTTGCAGAATGTTTTAAAACGTTTCCTTTTTTAAAAAAAAATAAAAAATATGTCAAAAAATACATATTTACGTATGTAATTAGGCATTCTGTTTTGGGGCTTGTTTAATTTTATAAACTTTTATAAAAACATTTTGTAACCAGTTTTAATTGGTTTTTTATTGGAAACCTCTAAAATTGATGATTAATAGCCAAAAGCCCTTGTTTTTTAAAAGAAAAAAATTAAATATTTATTTGAGTACAGAATAAAGTATGAGTTGGAAGAAAAAGAACTGGAAACCAAGAAAAAACTGGTTGGGCTTTACTTCTCATTGGGCTTTTTGGGTTATAATTTTTGTTTTAGCTTATTTGTTTATTATGAATTTTAATATTGAACAACACAGAGAACCATATGTTCCTAATGTGGATTTAGCTGGAGCGACTTGTGAAAACGGAAAAGTTTCTGCTCAAGGTTTCGCGACATTTAGCGGTTTACGTACTTGTTTAAAGTATAACAGTCAAAGAGTAAGTTTTATTTGTGAAAAAGACCAAAATGTGACCTTAATTTGTTATTCAACTTTATGGGAATTATACTTTAAACCAAAACCAACAATGGAAGATGTTTTATTGAATTAGTTTTCATGTGTTTAGCAATAATAATTAGTCATATTTTTAGAAGTTTTTGTCCTTTTGTTGTGATGCCGTACACTCTGTAGTTTTTGTTTTTTGGTGTTAGGCATTCAACTATTTTTTTCTTTTCCATTTTTATTAGGTTTTGGCTTATGGTTGAGCGATGGTTGTTCAGTTCTTTTGATAATTCTGTTGGGGTCATTGGTTTTTTCTGGAGTGCTTTTAATATTGCTTTCCTGTTCTTGCTGCTTTTAATGAAAATTATTTCGTGCCAGTCCATATATTTGTGTTTGAATTGTGGCTTAAATAAAAGCGTAGAATTATGGTAGAAGTTTTATAATGCTTTTGTTGTTTTATAGTAGTATGCCGTTTTGCAGCAACTGCGGAAAAGAAATAAAAGAAGGCATAAAGTTTTGTTCTGATTGTGGAGCTAAAGCTGGAGCAGAAGAAAAAAAAGAAATTGTTGTTGAGTTTAAAAAACCAAAAACTGCAATGAAAATTGTCGCAATTATTTTGTCTTTGTTTTTGCCTGGCTTAGGACACTTGATTTTAGGGAAACCCCACACAGACAAAGGAATAAAATTATTGATTGGAGCAGTAATTTCAGCCGTGCTTTTCATTATTTTAATTGGCTTCATTTCTTACTTGGTTATTTGGGTTTATGCAATTATAGACTTGGCTAAAGTTGAAACAATCTACTAGAAAGAGAACTGTGGAAGTAGGGTTATCAATAAGTATAGCAATCCAATAAACAGAGAAATAAAAGATAATAGCGATATCAACAAAATTATTTTATCAGAAATAAGAAAAAGTTTGTATTTTTTTGAATTATCGCCAATATACCCAAAAGAGTCATGTTCAATCCAAAATATTATTATACTAAAAATAAGGTTTCCTGCAAATAAAGTTGCAGACAGAACAAAAGAAATTTTTGTTAAATTATTTGGGATATTTCCGAAAGTTAACAACAAAATAGTCATTGTTAAAATATTAAGCTCTAAGATTCTCGTAATCCATGAAGCTTTTTCCCTCTTCCACTCTTCCAAGGTGTCACTCATAAATTAAACTAGTTTCAAAAAAAATAAAAACATACTCTGCCTTAATTTTGAAGGGTATTCAATGTTATCTCGTTTTTTAAATTATCTTGATTCTAAAAAATTTCATGAAGAGGGAATACTTAGTAGGAGCTACAGAGAAAATAAAGAACTTTATGAAGAAATTGATAGTTTGTTAATGAATGCAAGAAAGGTGTTTGGAAATAAGTTAAAAAAATTAACTCCACTTCCTCAGGATAATATAAGTTGGATGACAATAAGCACTTTGTGGAGTGATATGTTTATTGATTTTAGTATGGCTTTTAGGTTATTTTCAATGGCTTATTATAAACAAGGACAAGCCACATTAAGGATGGCAATAGAAAACTGGTTTAGAATTTTATATTTATATGATAAGCCTGACAAAGTAAAAGAATTTACAGAGGGAAAAAAATGGTGGGCACCATTAAGACAAAAGGAACTTGACAAGCACTATAAAGATTCTTTTATGAAAGACAGAGTCAAAAAAGTTCATCAAGAACTAAGCGAAGCTGCACATTCAATTATTTTTAATGAAAAGAACCACAGAATTTATTACTACGACTATTATGAATATAACCAAGAAAGATTTGTAAAAGGAATGAAATTAATTAAGAAAACTTATTCACTTTGCAATGAAATGCTTGATTTTGAGTTAGCTGCCAAATCAAAATTTCTTTGAGCTTGTTTCTTCTTGGCATTTTGGGCATAGTCCTGTTGTTGTTGAGTATACTCTGGTTTGGTTTTTGCATTTAGGGCAAATAATTCCGCCAACTCCTAAGCCGTCTTTTGGTGGTTTTTTTTTGTTTCCCATGAATCAGACCAGCGTTCATAACATTTATCACACCGCAGGATTCTTTGGTTGTTGATTATTTCGCATATGTGAGCTGTTTTTAACCCACCTTTACCGCATTCACTACATTGCATTTTACATCACCTCAAAATTCATTTTTTTGCATGTAAGCATCAACACTGTTTTTTTGGGCTTCAGACCAACATTATTTTTTTTCTTTGGGAGGAAGACAAGAGGAAAGGTTATGCCCAGGGAATAATGTATTTGTTTTGTGGGGGTTGGGGTTTGGGTTTAAAGCGTTTATCCCATTCTTGTCTGGGTTTTTCGTTTTTTTTGCTGTAGCATTTCAGGCAGTAAATGTTGTGGGGGTTTGGCTTAATGTTGGAGTCTTTTTCAATAACACAACCTGTTCCTGTTATGGTTTCTTCGCAGTTAGCACACTTTAAACCTCCAGAAAAACTCAAACCTTTGCGTTTTATTGACGCAGAACAAGGCAAAACCATTATTTTAACACCAGCTTTTCTGGTTTCTTGTTTGGGTTTCGTGAAATTAAAGCCTTAAACCCGTTTCTTGGAAAACGCAAAATAATCTCTTCTTCTGTTAGGGTTAAACCCATTACAACCTTAAACTCCAACATAATTCTTCCTCCTTACTGTTGATACCCCCAAAGGTTTTCGCTGCCTGTTCGTCTGGGGGAGAAAGAAAACCAGAAAAAAGACTTTTAGACCGATTAGAATTTCTACTCTTTATATATTTTTTATTTTTTCCTCTTAATAATAGAAAGTCTATCAGGTCTATTAGCCCATTATTTCCAGCCTTCTTTAAACTTTATTCCAGTGTAAAACATTATTCTGGATTCATCCCCCTTTGTTGTATATTTTCTTTGCCCAAATTTAATGTATTTAGCCAGTTTTCTTGTAAACCATCTTGGATGGTCAGGCACTTCTCCGTGGTCTTTGCAAACCTGTTTGTATTTGTTGTAAAGTTCTTCTACAGGTATTCTTGCCTTTAAATCTGTTTCCAATTTTTCTCTAACAAACAAGGCAATAACAGAACTATTGTCTCTTTCGCCTTTTTCTGCTTCTTCTCTGTATTCGTCTTCTATGTCTTCTTCTGTTCTTCTATCCAAAAACCTTTTGTTTTCCAGTAAACGATTTAAACCTTCTATTGACCACAAGAAAATGCCTGATAATTCTTTTTCTGTTGTAAGCTGTTTTATTAATTCGTCTCTATCAACAGCATTAACTCCAACAACAAATTTATTTCTGCAAGGAACAAGTATCCATCTAACATAATAGGCTTCTTCGTCTTCTTCTGGTTTGGGTAGAATATTTGCTGAAAAAATTAATTTGGCACTATTAAAGAAATCAAAAGCATCTTTAAATTTTTTTTCAGACCTCATTACGTCCTGTCCAACCAGCATTTTAAACACGCTTGTGTCTTTAACAGTGTTTTTTGGCAGGTCACCACAAATATTTGCTGCTTTTCCAAACAGGTCTGAACCAGCAAATCTATCAGCAGACAATTTCTGTAAAGGAACCGCAGAACAGTTTTCTTTTCCCAAAAATGTTACTAAAACATTTAACAAAGTGGTTTTTCCGCTGTCTGGTTCACCATAAAATAAAAAGGCTTTTTTTATTGGGTAGCTTCTGTAAAGACAGTAACCAAAAATTTCTTGGACTAATGGAACAAGTTCTTCTCCTACAACTTCTGCAACAAATTTTAAAAAATTTGGGCAACTTGCTTCGGAATCATAATCAATAGGCAATTGCACAATATTAAAAAAATTAGGGTCATGTGGTTGAATAGTATAATTGTCTAAATCAAACAACCCATTCTTTAGGTTAATTAAATTTTTTTTGTCTTTTATTTCTCTTAAATCAATTGTCGTCAAATTTGTTATGTAAGACAAAACTTCATTAACATGATTCTGGTGAAAAAAAGGTTTAATTGTGTTAGTTATTTCTTCTGATAAAATATTTTTTCCTGTGTTTTTATAAACACCGTTCTGATAAACAAAAATTGTTTTCTTTTCTTCTCCAACCGATTTAATGCAATACATTCCTAGCAAGTCATCCCCTAATAAACTTGCCTTGAATTTTTTTCCTTCATCGTTGCCAAAATATTTTCTCCAATAAAAGTTTCCTTCAGAACTTTCATTCATTCTCTCACTTCCTCTATTATTGTGTCTTTTCTGACCTTGTATTGCTTGTTGTCTCTAGATAAAACAGTCATGAAATGTTCGTCTTCGGCAACCAAGCGACCTGCAATAAATTTGTTGTAGTTTCCCACAGAATAAGACACTTTTATTTTTTCATTCATTCAATCACTCTCCTTTATTTTTTAAGTATTGCAGGAGAGGGACAAGCTCTCCTGCTTTCTGGGGATAGTTATGTCTGACGTTTCAATTGGCACGACAGCAAATCAGCTAAAGCGTGATGCCCACAGAAGCCTGTTGAAGAAATAACGTCATTGGCTTCTTCTGGCGTCATTGTTAAGGTAATTAGCATTGGTTCGCAGTCTATTTTTTTACTCATTTTTTCCCCTTAAATAATTTTTGTTTTTGTTTTCCCCAATACTCTTTTTCTCTGTTATTATTGTAGACAGATGGACGCTGTAAGGTTTCATACTCAATTTTTTTCAGTAACCCACTGAATTCTTCGTCAAGTTTCTGTTGCCTTTCTCTCTGCAGTTTTATTAAGCCGTTAGCAATCAGGTTGTTTTGCTGTAAGGCACAAGCAATTTCTCTTTCGACTCTGTGCTTTAATTTTGGGTGTCTTCTATTAAAGTCTTGGGCTGCTTCAACAAAAGGATTTCTTTCAAAATCAAATCTTTTTTGCACGAAATCTTTGGCACAACTATCACAGGCAATAATTTTCTGTCCTGTTTTTTTATTGAATAATTCTGCGTAGTTATTGGGATTAATAGGACTATTGCAGATAGGACACAATTCAATTTCTTCTGAATCCTGCGAGTTTTCTTTTGACCACATTTTTTCATTAATGTCTTCTTCATCGCCTTTGTCTTTGTCTTCATGGATTTCACTTAACTCTTTTTTTCTTTTTTCAATGATTTCTGCAAAAGTTGGCTTTTTTGGAGTTTCCGGAATATCCTGTTTTGGATTCTGCGTTCTGTAATTCTGTTGGTAGGCTTGCTTTTCTCCTTCAAGCTGCCTGTCATTATTGTTTTTGTAAACTTGCCTGTCAATCGGTGTTGTGCCAGAAACCTTGACTTGATTTTTTGTTTTCATTAAAGAAGTATCGGCTATTTCCATGCCCCAAACCATCAGCTTTCCGTTACTGTCTCTGCACTTCCATGTTTCCATTCAATCACCTTTCGCCAAAAAAGTCTTGTACAAATTTTCCTGATACCTTCTCTGTCGTTCAGCAGACTTAATTTTTTCTTCTTCTATCTTCTGCATTTCCTGCTCTTTTCTCAACTGCTTTTTCTTTTCCTTTTCTTCTCTTTCTTTTTGCATGAAAACCTCAATGCTTTCCTGCTGTCTTGCCAAAGCTGCTTTTCTCTCCATTGCCAAAATCTTCTCTTCTTGAGCAGCATGAATTGCAGAAATACTCTGCTGAAACTTCTGCACAATAAAATCAAGAGACTCGCTCTGGCTCGTCTTTAATTGCCCAGAAATAAAATCTATAATCTGTAACGATTGCGGAGAAAGAGTGAAAGACTTGATTACTTTATTTTCTTTTTTTAGACTAGGCTCGGCATCAACAAAATCCTGCATAGGCGACAACCTCTTTTAATAGTTTTTATATTATATACTTGCGTTGGGGCATTTATTACTAATAGAATAAGAAATTTCAAATCTTAAAGAATCACTTCCAAACCGCAATATTTTTCGGCGAGATTTTCATCTCTGTGATTAATCATCAGGAAAATTAATGCTTTAAACAAAGTGGGGTGTAGAAATCCTCAAAATTGAATTTTAAAATTTAGTCAACTGGCAAATAAAAGCATTCTATGAAACACTAAATTCAAGTTTATAAAGGATTTCTACAGAGCATAAACAAAGCAAAGTTTTTTATTCGGGGAAAACGTATTAAGTTATATGAATTCAAAAAATTATGGAATTGTTTTCATTGTTTTAGCTGTGGCTTCTTTTCTTTTCCTTACAATGGTCTGCCCGATGATTGTCACACCGCAAGAATCTGACGGAACCTCAGTAAACTACACCTGCATAAACATTCCTTACATAGAAATAATCCTGCCAATAGTTTTCCTTCTGGTTGCAGTTTATTTCTTTATGAAAGAAAAAAGGGCATGAAAACAGAAACTTCCTAAAAAAAACAATCGCTTCCAAACCGCAATATTTTTCGGAGAAATATTTATTTCGCTACTGGAAAAAGTCAAACAGCAATAAATTTAAATAACAATTGTTATTTATAAATTACAAATAAATTTTACTGCCTAAACACCACAAAAAACAACCATTTTTTACTGCCTAAACACAACAAAATAAAAGAAAATAATGCAGTTTTAGAGGAGAAATTGATTAAAAAACCGAGAAAATTTTACTGCCCAAACACAACATATTTAAACTGTTTTGCACAGGTTTATTGTATGAGTTTTATTGAGCAGAAAGAAAAAAACGGGGAAATTTACGCGTATTTTGTGAAAAAATTCCCTTTTATGGGAAAGCATTACAAAATAAACAAGTATATAGGAAAAAACCCGCTTATTTCAAAGGAAGATTACATAAGGAAAAATCTGGAAAAAATAACATTGCAAGAACTTGAAATAAAGAAAAAGTTTTTTCCGAAAGAAATGGTTTATGGAAAACTGCTTGAAAAAACAGAAAAAAACGCAATTTACCTGAACAACCTGATGGAAGCAAGACAAAACCATTCAATTGTTGAAAAAGAAATAGCCAAAGAATTTGTTTTTAATTCAAACAACATTGAAGGGTCAAAACTGCCAAGAAAAGAACTTGAAAAAATATTTGAAAACAAGAAAAGTTCTTATGCAAACAAAAACGAAATACTGGAAGCAGAAAATTCAATTAAGGCATTCAAATACCTGAAAAAGGGATTCTATTTTTCAGCGCCGAAAATCCTGAAGCTTTACAGGATTCTTACTAAAGAATTAACAATGGAAACAGGCGATAAGTATGCAAAAGGGTTCAGGAAAACAGAAATAGTTGTCGGCAACGAAAAAACAACTGAGCCGGAAAGAATCAGCCAAGAACTAAAAAACCTGCTTGAACAATACAAGAAAAACAAAAGAATTTATGGCTTAAAACAGGCATTTGATTTCCATCTGAAATTTGAATCAATTCATCCGTTCAGGGATGCAAACGGCAGAACCGGAAGATTAATAATGAACAAAATACTGCTACAGAACAACTATCCATTAATGCTTGTTTTCAAAGACAATAAAAAAGCATACTTCAACTCAATAAAAAAAGCGAGAGAAGGAAAAAACAGGCAATACTACCAGTTCATGATGGAACAACAGCTCAAATCATACAAACTAACAAAAAAAATAGCTGAAAAATGAATAATTAAAATAGGACAACAAAAACAGGCTTCTTGAAAACCATGCTCTGTAGAAATCCTTTATAAATGAGAAAAGCGTTCATTCTTTTGGTGATCAAATGAACGCTTTGTATGAAATAAGAGTTTCTGGTTTTTATAAGTTGTGTTTGCGAGTTTTTGAGGAAATCAGG
>Ga0210057_1003360_pt1 | contig 22145 bp, 32 predicted proteins | sample CryGeyCG2114_010_2_FD_183968 | JGI IMG/M metagenome (GOLD analysis project Ga0210057, IMG submission 183968) | Groundwater microbial communities from aquifer - Crystal Geyser CG10_big_fil_rev_8/21/14_0.10 (SPAdes) (version 2) | ecosystem: Environmental > Aquatic > Deep subsurface > Groundwater ...
TACTGTTGACTCTTGTTGTACCCCTAACGGTAGTATCCCTCCAGATGTAGTGGGTGATACTTGTCAGTATAATTCCTTTTGTTGTAGTGGTCTTGCTGAACTTGGGGAGTGTGTTCCTGAAGGTTCTTGCAACCCCCAATAGATATAAATTTTTGTAAACTCCCTATTCTCGTGTGCTATATAATTAAATTTATTAACGATTTTTCCTTTTGTTTTGGATGGTTGAAAGAAGCGGTGATGGGTTTTGTTTTGGAGATAGCAGCATATCCAAATTTTCAAAACATGGAGAAAGATATTCTGGTTCAAAATCATTTGGGTTAAAACTAATTTTTTTATTTTTATTATTCTCTATTTTTGTTGTAGCCTTTTCAAATTTTGTTTCTGCAGATGTCATTTCAGTTAATGGTGGAGGAGATGCGACTGGAAATGTTATCGTTAATCCAGATTCTTTTATAGAGAATTTTTTTAATGACGTTACTTATTGCGGTGATGGAGAAATTCAAGATCCTAATGCTTATGGTGTAAGTGAACAATGTGATGATGGAAATGTTGTTTCTGGAGATGGATGTTCTTCCACATGTCAATCCGAAGCTGTAACGCCTCCTGATGGCGGTGGTGGAGGAGGCGGAGGTGGTGGGGTTTCCGCGACGAACATAGTAGCTAGTCCAACTGAGTTTAATATAAATCTTGCAGTTAACACAAACGTCGAACAGACGGTAACAGTCACAAACGCGGGAGAAACCCAGGCAGCTATTTTGGTAAGTCAACAAGGATTGGATGGCCATGTTATTCTTGATACAAATAATCTAACTATTAACGCAGGGCAAAGTCAAACATTCAACGTTGTGTTTGTGGCCACAAATGAAACAGGAATTTTCACAGGAAAAATAATTGTGGGGGATAAGCAAATCCTCGTTTCTATAAATGTGAAAACTAAACTTCTTTTATTCGACTCGAACATAGTTGTTTTGAATAAGGATTTCCAAGTCGAACAGGGAGGGGAACTAAAGACTCTCGTGACTTTGTTACCTATGGGAGATCCTGAAAGACTTGATGTAACTTTGAATTTTGTGATAAAAGATTTCCAGAATAAAGTATTCTTGACCAAATCTGAAACTCTTCTCGTTGAAAAAAGAACGGAACTTAATAGAAATTTCGATACTGGAATCCTTCCTACAGGAGATTATGTTATTGGGCTTTCCTTAGTTTATCCTAATGGAGTTGCGCCTTCCAGTGCTCATTTCAAGGTTGTCTCAAGAAGCAAATCATCTCTACTTGGAAAAATAGTCATCTTCTTGATAATACTTATAATTTTAATAATAATTCTCATAATAGTCTTGATGATTATCAGGCGTTTGAGGGAAAGAAGGCAGCGTATGCAGGCATTATCTGGTTAAGGCAAAATAATTAAACACATGAGGTTGTGATATAAAATGCTATTAGGACTTGTTGGAAAACCTTCGGCAGGGAAAAGCACGTTTTTCAAAGCGGCGACTCTTGCGGAAGTGGAAATCGCATCGTATCCTTTCACGACGATAAAAGCTAACAGAGGTGTGGGTTATGTTAAGGTAGATTGCATTGATGAAGAATTTAAAACGCAGTGTCATCCAAATCATGGATTTTGCATTAATCACAAGAGATTCGTCCCTATTGAAATTATGGACGTTGCGGGCCTCGTGCCGGGTGCTTCAGAAGGAAAAGGTTTGGGAAATCAATTTCTTGATGATTTAAGGCAGGCAGATGTTTTCATACATATTGTCGACATGTCTGGCACAACAGATTCTGAAGGAAAAACTTTGGACGAAGATAAAATTGGTTCTCATGGCCCTGAACAAGATATAGAATTTCTTGAAAAAGAATTGGATCTTTGGTATTATAATATTTTTGTGAAGGTTTGGAAGAGTTTTTCGAGAAAATCTGAACAGGAGAAACAGAAGTTTACTGAGGCTGTCGCTAAACAATTTTCTGGTTTGAAAGTTAATGAAGAGCACGTCAAGAGTGTTTTGTTGAAAAATGATTTCCCTGTGAGGCCCAGTTCCTGGACTGATGAGCAGTTGATGTCTTTCGCTTCTAAGTTGAGGCATGAGAGTAAACCTACAATTATCGTCGCTAATAAAGTTGATTTGGAAAAGGGCAAAGAGAATTATGAACTTTTGAAAGATAAATTTAAGGATTTTATTATTGTGCCTTGCAGTGCTGATTCTGAGCTTGCTTTGAGAGAGGCTTCTCGGGCAGGGCTTATAGACTACATTCCTGGAGAGAAAGATTTTGAGATTAACGCTGAAAAAAATTTATCTGATAAACAGAAAGAGGCGCTCGAGAATATAAGAGAAAATGTTTTGAATAAACTTGAACAAGGGACAGGAGTTCAGCATGTTTTGAATACTGCTGTTTTTGATTTGTTGGGGTACATCGCGGTTTTTCCCGCTTCAGCGACTAAGCTTGGAGACAGCAAGGGGAATATCCTTCCTGATTGTTTCTTGTTGCCTGGCGGTTCAACGGCACTTGACTTTGCATTTTTTCTCCACACAGATTTCGGAAAAAATTTCATCAAAGCAATTGACGCACGCACAAAACGTGCACTTGGAAAATCTTACGAATTAAAAAATAGAGATGCTTTAGAAATTGTAACTAAATGAAATTAAAAGTTAAGGTTCATCCAAATTCTTCAAAAGAGGATGTAAGGAAAACGAATGAATTTATTGAAGTTTGGATAAAAGAGAAACCCGTTGAAAGCAAGGCAAATGAAAAGCTTTTGAAACTGTTGAAAGAATACTTTAAGAAACCGGTTAAAATAAAATCAGGATTTACTTCGAGAATAAAAATAATAGAAGTGGAAAAATGAAATACGAACCGCGATTGGGCATACGCTTCGCCAGAGAGTCATTAAAATGAATTACGAACCCGCTCCAGATATTCAAGCAATTGCAGAAGAAATCTCTCGTTTGTTGTTTCCTCACATAAAACTTGATAGAGTGAAATGTTTTAGAAGTTTTGGGAGTTCTAGCAGAGGCACTATTGCGCGATGTCATACTATTGGAAAGCTTATGCAAAAAACCATTGGAGTTCCAGCTTATTATGGACTAGAGTTTATATCAAAAAGATTTGACAAGCTGAGTAAGGAAGATCAAATTAAAGTCATCATTCATGAGCTTATGCATATTCCCTCGACCTTTGGCGGAGGGTTTAGACATCATGATCATGTTTGTGATAAAAATATAAACAAAAATTATCAAGAATATAAAATAAAAAAAGAGGGCCTAAATGAAAACAAAAAAAATTTCTTTCGGTTTTAAAAAGAAAAAATTTAATTTCACATCAAGGGTATGTGGTGTTTTTAGTTCAGGATTGATGTTAAGAACTCGTAGAACCTTACCTTGTCTTTTTGAGTTTCAAAGGCCAACAAAATTCAAAATCACGTCGCTGTTTGTCTTTTTCCCCTTCTTGGCTGTTTGGCTAGATTCAAAAAATAAAGTTGTCGATTTTAAGGTAGTTTGGCCTTTCACGTTTGAAGTTTCTCCTATAAAGCCTTTTTTAAAACTTCTGGAAGTTCCAATTACCGACGAAAATATGAAAATTTTGGAATTACTCGTCGCTGGAGAAAGATTTAAATAGAGATTTGCATTGAAAATAGTAGAATACTAAAAGGAGGTAAAAAAATGGGAAAAATTGTTGTTAAAAAAGTAATAACAAGGAAGCCAGGACACCTTTACTATGTTGACGGACAAGGAAACGTATGTGAGGCTGTGATGGCTCGTGGTGGTAAGAAAAAGAAAGCTGGTAAAAAAGCTGCTAAGAAGACCACAAAGAAAAAGAGAAGATAAATTCTCTTAATATTTTTTATTTTTGTTTCTTATAATTAGTTTTTGATTTCTAGCCTTACTCTTTTGAAAGGCATGACTGAATAATTTTTTCTAGTTTTTGTGCTAAACTTGGATGGATGCTACTGATGAAAGAACCTGTTTGATATCTATATTCTAAATCATCCCCTTCCCTTTCGTATGAGCTAACAATATAGGCCGGAAGTTTTTTCCAATACAAAATTTCCCCTTCTCCAAAGTATTCTGGCCAAGGGATTATGAATTTTTGTCGACGACCAGAGTCTTTAAACTGAACTACTACCTTAACATCACTTTCTTTCTTTTTATATCGTCGGAAATCTATTGTCGCTTTGCGGATCGGAGAGGCAGATTCTTCATGCGCCTTTGTTAGCCTTTTTACCACGATTTTTCTAAGTCAATAGATTTTATAAATATAATTCGTTTTTAGGATACATGTCAATTGTACTTGGAATCGAGAGCACTGCGCATACTTTTGGAGTGGCGGTTGTGAAAAACGGGAAAGTTCTTTCAAACGTTAGAAAAACTTACACGACGGAGAAAGGAGGGATAATCCCTATTGAGGCTGCGAAGCATCATTTTAACAACAAAAATGAAATTTATTTTGAAGCTCTTTCTGTGTCTAGAATAAATGAAACAGACATTGACGCAATTGCAATTTCGCAGGGGCCCGGTTTGCCTCCTTGTTTGATTGAAGGAATGAAATTTGCCAAGGAACTTTCAAAGAAATTGAAAAAACCAATCGTGCCTGTTAATCACTGTATTGCTCATTTAGAGATTGGCCGTCTTGTAAATCCTAGGCCGGCGAAAGACCCTGTCATGCTTTACGCTTCTGGTGCGAACACTCAAGTGATTGCTTATGCATCTGGAAAGTTTAGGGTGTTTGGAGAAACCTTAGATTTGGGGATTGGAAACTTCATAGATACTTTTGCAAGATACGCAGGAATGGGATTTCCCGGTGGGCCCGAGATTGAAAAATTATCTTCCAAGGGTAAGAACTTGATTGATCTTCCTTACAAAGTTAAAGGGATGGACATTGCTCTCTCAGGAATTCTTACGAATTTAAAGCAGAAGCTTGAATCGGGAAAATATTCAATAGAAAATCTTTCTTATTCTTTGCAAGAGACTGTTTTCGCAATGCTCGTTGAAACTGCTGAGCGTGCTCTGGCCCATACTGGAAAAAAAGAACTTTTGCTCGGCGGTGGCGTTGCCTGTAATTTGAGGCTTCAGGAAATGTGTAAGATTATGTGCAAGGAACGGGGCGCAAAGTTCTTTTGCCCAGAAAAACAATTCCTCGTGGACAACGCGGGAATGATTGCTTTCCTTGGAGAGATAATGTTTGAGAAAGGCGTTAAAACTGATTCTAAAAATTTGTCTAAACTAGACATCAAACCTAGGCAAAGAACCGATGATGTTGAAGTTGTTTGGAGATGATTAATCTTTTTCCAGAGAAGATTTAACTGAAGTATAAATTTCTTTTCCTAGCAAATAGATTACGGCCCCTCCTATTGCTATTGATAGCCCTTTGCCTAATAAGTTTCCTTCGCTATTCTCCAACAATCCCTTTGTGAAATAGTAGTTATTTTCAGAGTAAGCAGTGTGAGTGACTTTTGCAAAAACTGTAGCTATTTCTTCTAACATATTTTTTGGTACAATATCCAGCTTAAAATAATTTCTGTTTTCCTAACAAAACATTTTTAAACAAACTTTTACCCTAATATTTATCCTATGAACGAACTTGGGTCGTGAGGACTTAATTGTTCTAGGTATGGGTTAAAATGGCGGACATTTATTCAATAATAGAGAAGGCGAGAAAGACCGGAAAGGTCGAGAAAGGCACAAACGAAGTTACAAAATCTATCGAGAGAGGAACTGCAAAACTTGTAGTTTATGCCGCTGATGTAGAACCAAAAGAAATTGTTCAGCATCTTCCTGTTTTGTGCAAGGAGAAAAATATTCCTTGTCATGAGGTTGACAGTAAGCAAAAGCTCGGAATTGCCGTCGGCATCCCAGTTTCAGCGTCAAGTGTTGCAGTCATTGAAGCAGGCGATGCACAGAAAGATATTGCTTCTTTGAAATAAACTGATTCATACTCAAATGGCAAAGCAACAAAAACAAAAACAAGGACAGGCCCAATCTTCTAAGGGTAGTGATAAAATTCTTGGAGAGACCGTTCCTGCAATCGTGGAAGAGTTCGTCGGAAGAACTGGTTTCCGAGGCGAAATTACTCAAGTTAAATGTTTAGTTCTTGAAGGGCGTGATAAAGGAAGAAGTATGAGGAGAAATGTTAAAGGTCCTGTGAGGATTGGTGATCATCTTATGTTGAGAGAAACAGAGATTGAGGCCAGAAGGATAAAATCAAAAGTTTCTAAGGGGGCGTATACTTAAAATGGACGAAGCAATGGAAAGAATAGTATCTGGAATAGAAAAGGAGTTAATTGGTGTCCCTTCTGCTTTTTCAAGTGAGATTTCTCATGAAGATTTGAGGTCTGTTGGGAAAGTTGCTGTTGAGAACTATCTCGCTGAGAATGGATACAAGCTTGATAAGGCCATTGCTGATAAGGGTAGAGTTGTTTTGTTTGGCTCGTATCAAGGAGGAAACAGGAATGCCTAAATGCATTTATTGTGGGAATATGTATGAGATTCCTCGGGGTCTTACAATGGTTATGAATGATGGCACTGTGAGAAACCTGTGTTCTTCAAAATGTAGGAAGAACATGCTGATGAAGCGTAGAAAAGTTCGTTGGGTTTCTAAGAAGCAGAAAGACACAGAAGTTAGTGTTGAAAAAAAGTAGTTCTTGAGTATCATAATTTTTATAAATCTTTGAAGAGTGGTTTTTGTATGGCGATAGTTTTTGAAAAGAGTCTGATATCTTACGAACCTAATGCTGAAAGAATTCTTGATGAGTACTTTGTTGGAAGAAGATTTGATTCTTTAACGGAGGCTTTTAGTCAGGAAGATAAAAATGGCCACGAATTGGGTGAATTTTTTGAACCGGAAACTGTTAGTAGAACCTTGAGAGTTACAGAGTTGCCTGCTAATTACGACCCTGTTAATAAGGTCAAAATTCTTTGGAAACAGGTTGAAGATTATGGAAGATTTCGAATAAATTTGCCTGGAGTTCCAGTTCTGACTGCAAGAGTTGTAGATTAATTTTGACTTTTTGGGTTTTTAGAGAAGTTTCTAATTTTTGTGTTTTTACCGTCGAGAAATGAATTTTTTGCTAAGAAAGGTTTATAAAGGAAACATGTGTTTTTTCAATGTAAATTGGACAGAACTTCTGAATCCAAATTAAAAAATTTGTCTGAAAAAGACAAAATTTACGCAAACAAATGGCTGAAAAATCAAACTATAACGCAAGCGAAATTAAGGTTCTTGAGGGTCTTGAAGGTGTAAGAAAAAGGCCTGCAATGTATATTGGTGGAACCGGGAAAGACGGTTTGCATCACATGGTTTATGAAATTGTAGATAATTCTGTTGACGAAGCACTTGCAGGTTATTGTAAGAAAATTAAAGTTTCTATAAACAAGGATGGTTCTGTGACTGTTGAAGATGACGGAAGAGGAATTCCTGTAGATATTCATGAGACTTTTAAGGTGCCTGCAGTCCAAGTAGCTTTAACAAAACTTCACGCGGGCGGAAAGTTCGACAAAAAAACTTATGCAATTTCTGGAGGACTTCATGGGGTAGGGGTTAGTGTTGTAAATGCTTTGTCTGAAAAACTCATCATCGAAATTAAGCGTGACGGAGAGATACATCAACAAGAATATTCCCGGGGAAATCCTACGACGAAATTAAAAGTTATTGGAAAAACTAATGAAACCGGCACTACAATTACTTTTTGGCCTGACCATGAAATTTTCTCCACCGTGGCCTTTGACTATAAAGTTCTTGAAAACAGATTTAGGGAAGTTGTGTTCTTGAATGCGGGCCTGAAAATCAATCTTGTTGACGAGGGAAAAGGTAAGAAGGAAGAGTTTTTTGCTTCTGGTGGTTTGATGGAATTTGTAAAGTGGTTAAATAAATCGCGAGAGGTTTTGCACACTAAACCTATCTATTTTAAGAAAGAAGATAAAGACTTGGTTGTCGAGGCTGCAGTCCAGTATAATTCGGGATATCAAGAAAATATTTTTGGTTTTGTTAATACTATAAATACTGTTGAAGGTGGAACGCATGTTTCTGGTTTTAAGACTGCTTTAACGAGAGTGATAAACGATTATGCTAAGAAAAAAGGAATGTTGAAAAATGATTCTTTGTCGGGAGATGATGTGCGTGAAGGGATTACTGCAGTTATTAGCTTGAAGATGGGTGATCCTCAGTTTGAAGGTCAGACAAAAACTAAACTGGGAAATTCTGATGTTAAAGGATTTGTTGATTCTATTGTCATGACTGCATTGTCTGAATTTTTTGAAGAAAATCCTGCTGTCGCTAAAAAAATAACTTCGAAAGCACTTGATTCCGCTAAGGCAAGACTTGCAGCAAAGAAAGCGAAAGACTTAGTTAGGAGAAAAAATGCTTTTTCCGTTGGTGGTTTGCCTGGGAAACTTGCTGATTGTTCCGCCAAAAAATCAGATAATACTGAACTTTACATTGTTGAGGGAGAGAGTGCTGGTGGTTCGGCGAAGATGGCCCGTAATAAAGAAACCCAGGCCATTCTTCCATTGAAGGGAAAAATCTTGAATGTTGAAAAAGCAAGTCCTGTCAGAGCATTGTCCAGTGAGGAAGTTGCAAACATAATAACTGCTGTTGGAACGGGTGTTGGGGATCAATTTGATTTGACTAAGTTAAGATACAATAAAATAATAATTATGACTGATGCTGATGTTGATGGTGAGCACATTAAGACTTTGCTATTGACTTTCTTTTTTAGATTTATGCCTCAGTTAATTGATAGTGGAAACATCTACGCTGCGATGCCACCCTTGTTCAGGATTAGAAAGAAGAACGATCATTATGTGTATTCAGACGCGGAGCTGAAGAAATTAACAGAGGGAACTTCAAACCCCAATGTGACGCGGTTCAAGGGTCTTGGAGAAATGTCCTCAAATCAGCTTTGGGAGACCACTATGAATCCTAAGACAAGAAAAATAAAAAAAATTTTTGTAGAGGATGCGGTTGAAGCTGATATGACTTTTAGTATGCTTATGGGTGATGACGTTCAGGGAAGAAAAAATTTCATAGCAGAAAATGCAAGGGAGGCAAATTTAGATATTTAAAATGGACAACGAATTAATTTTTGTAAGACATGCGAAGACAAAAATAGACAAGAGTATTCCTATTGAGAATTGGGTTTTGACAGAAGAAGGCCAGCGGAACGCAAAAGAGATTGCGCAATCAAGAGAGTTTGATGATGGGGATATTCTGATTTCTTCAAGCGAGAAAAAATCCTATTTGACTTTGAAACCTCTTGCAGATAAACTTGGTAAGAAGATTATTCAAATAAAAGATCTTAGTGAAATAAAAAGACCTGATTCTGAAAAACTTTCTTCAGAAGAATATATTGAAATGAAAGTTAAAATATTTAATGATAGAGATTTTTCAATGCACGACTGGGAAACGGCAAATCATGCACTTGAAAGATTCAGAAATGCTGTAAACCAAATTGATAGGGGGTATGAAAACAAAAAAATTTTAATTTGTTCACACGGGACTGTAATGTCTCTCTATTTTGCTTACTTGCAACATCAGTTAGACAACTTGATGGAAAGATGGAAGAGTTTGAAATTTGGGGCTGTGGGCATAGTTAAAAATAATGGGGTAGTGAGGGATATAGTTTAAAATGGCAGAAAAAGATTTCAAAAAAGATGCTGTGTTTATTGTAGGGGTTGTAATTGTACTTGCTGCTGTTGCCTTGATATTAGCTCGTCAACCTCCGTCCTTGAATACTGGTTCATCAGACCAAGTGGTTTCTGGGGGAAACCAGGATTATCCTGATGTTTATCATGAAGATTCCTGCAGATGTGTCGAAAAGGAGCGGTCTATCTGTCTTGAAAATTTTTACTACAACTCTACAAGAGAACTTTGTGTAAATCCTACTGAGAAGACAGTAACTTATGCTACTTTGAGGTGTTCTGTTTATGAATGTTCAGGCACAAGCCATGTTTTTGATGTTGAAAATAAAGAATGGGTCTCGAGAGGTGCTGAATAATGGGAAAGCTTTCCACACCTGATTGGATAAGAGAAGGATTTGACAGCAAGGCTGACTGGGAAAAATCCCAAGGGAAATCACAAAGTAAAGACCTTAAGAAATCTGTGGGAAAGAAATCTAAGGGCGGAAAAACTTACAGAATAAGAAAGTGCCCAAAGTGCGGAGGCAACGAGGTCAGTGTTGTGCTCGTGGGGGAAGAAGGAAAAAAATCAGACAATTGGCAATGTGCAAAATGCAAATGGGTCGGAAAAGATATTGTCGTTGAAGAAATAAGCGAAGAAGAGTTTTTGAAACTCGGGGAGGCAGAATAAAGATGGCTGAAGATAAAAAATCAGGAGAGAATGCGAAAGAAGAAAAAAATCACAGGCCAGAAATCTTGAAAACAGACGATAAATCCGTAGTACTTACAGAAATTTCTGGAGAAATGAAAAAATCTTATCTTGACTATGCGATGAGTGTTATCGTTTCTCGTGCAATTCCTTCTCTTGAAGATGGTTTGAAACCAGTACAGAGAAGAATCCTTTATTCTATGAGTCAAATGGGGCTTAAGCCGGGAACTCAGACAAAAAAATCGGCGAGGATCGTCGGAGATGTTATTGGTAAATTCCATCCCCACGGAGATAGCGCTGTTTACGACGCTCTTGTGAGAATGGCTCAGGACTTTTCTTTAAGATACCCCCTTATTTACGGACAGGGAAACTTTGGTTCTATTGACGGCGATCCTCCTGCTGCTTATAGGTATACTGAAGCAAGACTGATGCATATTTCTTCTGAACTTTTACAGGACATCGACAAGGAAACTGTGAACTTTGCTCCAAATTTTGACAACTCCATGCAAGAACCTGAACTTCTTCCAGGAAAGCTTCCCGCTTTAATGATTAATGGTGCAACAGGAATTGCTGTCGGTATGTCTACAAATATACCCCCCCATAATCTAACAGAAGTCTGTGATGCAATTGTGGCTTATATAAAAAATCATGAGATAAGTATAGAAGAGCTTTCCCAAATCGTCAAGGGTCCTGATTTTCCTACTGGTGGATACGTGACGGGAGATATGCTTGAACTCTACAAGACAGGAAAGTCTCGGTTGATAATGCGTGGAAAGACCACTACTGAGAAAACAAAGAACAAGGAAAATATTGTAATCACCGAAATTCCTTACATGGTAAACAAATCAGATCTTGTTACTCAGATTGCAAAATTCATTCAGGCGAAAAAAATAAGAGATGTTTCAGATATAAGAGACGAATCTTCGAAGGGAAAAATAAGAATTGTCATTGAATTAAGAAAAGGCGCAAATTCAAAGTTTGTGACAAATGCGCTATACAAATATACGAGGCTTCAGGATTCTTTCAATGTCAATTTCCTCGCTTTGGTTGGTGGCCAGCCTAAAGTTTTGACTCTTAGGGATGTTGTCAAAGAATACACTGATTATAGAAAAAAGATAATCACTAAGAGGACAAAGTATGAATTGAAGAAAGCAGAAGAAAGAATCGAAATTGTTGAAGGACTTCTTATCGCGTTGAAGAATATCGACGAGATTATTTCCTTAATCAAGAAATCTAAAACGACTTCAGAGGCTTCAGAAAATCTCATAAATAAATTCAAGCTTACTAAAAGACAAGCCCAGGCAATTTTGGAAACAAAACTTCAGCAACTCACTACACTTGAGCAAGACAAGTTGAAAGATGAACACAAAGAGTTACAAGGAAAAATTTCTGATTATCAGAAAATCCTCGGAGATATAAAAGAAGTTTTGAAAATTATTGTAAAAGAGGTTAACGAAATCAAATCAAAGTACGGCGACGAAAGGAGAACGCAGATTCTGAACAAAATTTCTGAAATTTCTGAGAAGGATCTTGTCCAGAAAAAAGAAACAATTATCATGATAACTGAAAAAGGATATTGCAAAAGAATGGATGTAAAGACTTACAAAGAACAGAGGCGCGGAGGAAGGGGTGTGATTGGCAGCAATCTTGCAACAGGGGATTTTGTAAGGCAGCTGATTACCTGTTCAACCCATGACTATCTTATGTTTTTCACTTCAAGGGGAAGAGTTCTTTGGTTGAAAGCTTATGATATTCCAGAGGCAGAAAGATACAGCAAAGGCAAAGCTCTTGTAAACCTTTTGAGCCTAAAAGATGAAAGAGTAACGAGTGTCATTTCTGTAAAATCTTTCGAAGACTTTTTGTTCATGGCTACAAGAAAAGGCCAGGTTAAGAAAATTTCTTTGAGCAATTTTTCAAAGCCGAGAGCATCAGGTGTAAGGGCAATAAATCTTCCTAGCGACAATTCTGATGATTTGATTGATGTTAGGGTGGTCAAGAAAGGAGAGGAGGTTTTCTTAGCAACAAAGAAAGGCCAGGCAATAAGATTCAACAGCGATGAAGTTCGAGATATGGGAAGAGCGAGTTACGGGGTTGCAGGAATCAGGCTAGGAAAAGAAGATGAAGTTGTGAGCCTTGAAGTTCTTGAGAATAAATCAATTTTGACAATTTCGCAAAACGGCTATGGAAAGCGAACGGCTGTTGAAGATTACCGGAAAACGGCCCGTGCGGGAAAAGGTGTCATAAATCTTAAGGTAACAGACAAAACAGGAGACATCGTCACCACCTCTTCTGTCTCCGAAGAAGATTCGATAATTATGACGACTGCCAAAGGAATGGTAATAAGAACTTCTTTGAAGAATATAAGGACAATGGGCAGGGCAACTCAGGGTGTAAGAATCGTAAAGCTTCAGCAAGGAGATCTTGTCACAGATCTTATCAAGGTTGCTGATGATGAAGAGGGGAATGGGGATAGTTCCTAATCTTCAATAAATTCTTCTTTGCTGAAATCTCCGAGCTTTGATTGTTTTGTTTTTTTGTATTTCCAGTATCTACTTGGAGAGGGGTTATCTGAGTTTTTCCATACGGGACAAATGTCTTTGTATTCGCACCATTCGCATAGTGCAGATTTTGTAGGTGGAAATTCTTTTGTATTTTCAATTTCATTGATTAGAGAAAGGGTTTCTTCTTTAAGCTGGGCGAGCTGTTCGTTTGTTCTTTTTGAAATTATTTTTTTGTTGTGTGCGAGAAAGTGCCAGACGAGTTTTACTTCCCTGTCTGAGCCAAAAGCTTCTTTTATCGCAATTGAATAAAGGGCGAGCTGTCTGTCTTTTTCACCATGGTCTTCTTGCGGCTGAGAATTTGCAGTCTTGTAATCATGTATCTCAAAATTTCCAGTTTCCAAATCATGCACGAGCCTGTCGATATACCCTATAAGTTTTATTTCATTTTCATTATCTAGATTAATGAATATCTTCTTTTCGAGTTCTATCGTATTGTCATCAAACGGCTTGTTTTCTTGATAGTAGTCTATTAAGAATTTCATTCCTTTTTCCAAATAATCTTTTTCTGTAAATCCATTTTTCACAATTAAAATTTCTGGACGATAGTCTTTTTTCCAAACTTCAATATAATGGATTATTAAATCGTCTAAAGAAGGGCTGTGTCCCTGTTTTATTTGTGCATAAAGCCATTCTAATGCTAGATGAACAGAGCTTCCAAGGTGCGCTTCAATGCTTTTCTCAACTTTTGGAACAATCTTGTCTATGTATTTGAACTTGTATTTAAGCTTGCATTGCTCGAATGTAGAAAGCTTTGAATGTGAATAAATTTTCATTAAGGTGAAAATTTTCTGAAGTTTATATAATTTTATTGTTCTTTTGAGAGAAGTTTTTCTAATTTTTGTCGCGGATGAATTTTTAATGCCCTGTATATTATATAATGGTGCTCTCCAGTCAGTAAATCTCCGAGGCCATCCACGATTAGTGCTGCTGAAGACAATCCAAGTAGAAACGGAGAAGTGTAAAATCCAAGGGCCCCAAAAGCAATGTGTCCTAAGGCGTACAACCTATTTGTGACGTTGCCTAATAAGGTATGACCCTCTATTTTTGGTAATATATGTTGATTGTATGCAATTTCTTCTTCTCTATTCATGAAAATTTGAGAATTAATGGATTTTTAAGCTTTTTATTGCTGAGAATCTGTTTCATTGACAACAATCATCTCGTCAACACCTTCAAATCCGGGAGCAGGATATCCAATTGATGTTGAACCTTCTGTTTCCGTGCTTGTTTCTTCTGAAAGAGTTTGATCGCTGTCTTCACCTGCAACAAGGAAAGCCCACCATGGCTTGTTTACATTTAGCAATTCTCCTGTTTCAGGATCAACGTGGCTTTCGAATTTTACTCTTGTTTTGAAAACCCCAAGGAATCTTCCCTGCTTTTCAGCTTCAACGCTGTAGACAGCCCTGACTTCATTTCTTTCACGTACTTCTTTAAGCTCTACGGTAAAATTCATTGCCCTAAGTCTTTCAAGAGCTACTTCCGAAGCTGTGTTTGGCATTATTTTTATTTCTGCCCTTCGCCCATTTGACAACATTGCACCGATGTTTGTTTCGTTTCCTTCAATCTCATCATCAAGTTCAAGTTCTGTTTCTACTTCAACGTCTTCCTGTCCCTCGACTTTAAGAATTCTCTTGATGCCGTCTTCGGATTTCTCTATTATCAATGTCTGCTCTATTTCCGAACCGTTCACGTCAATAATCTTTCTTTTGATTTTTATTCTAATTTCGCCGTCCGCAGTAGTTTCAATCCTTCTTTCTATTTCAATTTTGTTTCCATTTGAATGGGTCTCGGCTCTTACTCGTTCCCTAAGTTTATTTTCTTCAGCCTCTCGGATTTCAATTCTGTTTTCTTCCCTTTCTCTGACTTCTGATTCAGAAGTTTCTTCAGATTCTATTTCAATTTTAACTTCTGAATTCTCTGAGTTTGTTGAGACGTCTGTGCTTGAAGTTGTGCTAACAGTATCTGAATCGTTTCCTGAATTGGAAATATCCGATCCTTCTTCGGCCATTAAAAATGGGGCGTGCATAGATACAATTCCTAAAACCAGAAATGCTGAGAATAAAAACACCAAGCTTTTTTGCATATACTATTGAGAAAATACGTATTTATAAACTTTGTTTTTTCTGAATTTAGAGTTCTAAGAAATATGGTTTTTTGATTCACTTCTCTTTGATAGCGTATTGTTCAGATAGATTTTAAAAGTCAAACATTTTCTTCAGTAATTAAGAGGGTGTATGAAAAACGGAAGCTATCTTAAAAGAAAACTTGTCAGCCATAAAAAACTGGCGCAGGAAAGAACGATTCTTGCCAACGAAAGAAATACTCTGGCTTATGTAAGAACTGGATTTGCCTCGTTTGGGCTTGGCATAGCGTTAATAAAATTGTTTGAGGAGCACATAAAATATGTTTACGCAGGATATGGTGCTGCTGTTCTTGGAATCATTCTTGTCGCACTTGGATTAATTTATTATCCTTTAAGGAAAAAGAAAATTTTATCTTATTGATTACAGAACCTCTCCAAAGCCAATAAGTCTCCAATGGCCTTCAATGTTTCTCGCAATTCCGACATTATCTCCTTTTAAGGCAACTACCGGAATGTTCAACTGGAGCTCTGCTTCATTATCAGAAATCTTTTCGACGCTTCCGACAGTGATTGTTGTGTTAATGCTCAGCATGAGAAGTTCTTTTGTCTTCAGGGGATCAATGGCCTGTTCTTCTTTCAAGCCAAGGACTTTTTTGAAGATTTCGAATTTCATTTTTAGCCGGTGAGAAATTTCCGGAAGAACGCCTTTTTTTGAAACAATGCATCCAGTCAAAGAATCTGTTTTAGTCAGAAAAGGATCAAGTGCAGTTTCAATTGAAATGCTTGCTCCTGGAGTGACTTTCTTTACTGAAGAATTTCCTTTGTGAAGGGAAAGAATTTTTGTTGTTAGAGTTTTGTATTCCATTTGGCCGTGTTTTTTTATGTTTAATCCCGGCTTGATTTCTATTTCATCTCCCACTCCAAGCGTGCCTTTTTTCAAAATTCCTCCAAGAACTCCCCCTCTTAGATTGGGTATGCTTGTCCCTGGCTTGTTTATATCGAAGCTTCTGGCAACAAGAAATATCGGATTTGCTTTTTCATCACGTTCAGGAATTTTTATTTCGGCAAGATGCTCGAAAATTTTGTTTATGTTTACTCCTTGCTGTGCTGATACTGGAATTATCGGAGAATTTTCTGCAATTGTTCCTTTGACGAATTCTTTTATTATCCTGTAATTTTCAAATGCTTTTTCTTTTGTCACGAGGTCTATTTTGTTTTGGACTATGATTATGTTTTTGATATTTTTTGCTTGCAGGGCCACAAAGTGCTCTCTTGTCTGGGGCTTTATGCCCTCGTTTGCAGCCACAACAAGAATTGCGGCATCCACTATTGCAGCTCCTGAAAGCATAGTTGCCATGAGCATCTCGTGTCCTGGAGAATCAATGAAGCTTACATATCTCACTGGCTTAGAGTCTTTTTCTGGTTTGTTTGTGTAACGTCCGTCTTTATCTTTGTAAATTGTGGATTCTGCATAGCCCAACTTGATGGTGATTCCTCTCTTGAGTTCTTCTGAATGGGTGTCTGTGAATTTTCCCGAAAGCTGGCTGAGAAGAGTTGTTTTTCCGTGGTCAATGTGTCCTACTACGCCGACGTTCAACTCTGGGAGCTCAAGCTGTTTTGTCATCTGTTCTGTTGATTGTTTTGAAGATTGCTGTGCCATGAAAATATGTCGCTGTTTAGCTTTTTAAGGTTTGCCTGACGATTTTCCTTATAGAATTAATTAGGCTGTTTTCTGTATTTCTGGAGCTTCGGTAAAATCGATTAATCTGTTTCTTTCATGTCCTTTTTCTTTCCAAGTTAAACAATATTCTTTATTATATTTGAGCTCCTCTGTAAAATTTCTTGGGGAGGCCAAATGAAGCATGTTTTGCTCTTCTCCAAATCCGGGGTTTGGTCCTCCGAGATTATAGCCTCTCTTAAATCTGTAAACGTTAACTCCTTCATCTGTTTCTGTAGTGTGACTCACGTAGTTCCATCCACATTCGCCGACAATTCTCTCTGGGTCTCTGTTGAGTATAGGTTTTGCAACTAAAGCGCCTGCTGTTAAAGCGATGCCGGCCAGCATAGCAATCAGAGGGTGTGAAGTTGATTTATTGTTCATTCTTTTTCTCCTGAATTGTCTTCAATTTCTCCGCTTGCAATTTGCTCTAATCTAGAGAGATTTTGCTTTATGATTTTGTTTCTTTTGTGCTTGTAGATTTCGTGGAGGCCGTCAATGGCGTTTACTCCTAAGACTGTCGCTGTGTAAAATAAAGATGTATTAATAGGATTCTCGGATAAAAAAAGTATCCCTGTTACAGTTAAACTATTTCCAGTAATCCACAACTTTGCAGTTTCAACATATCCTTTGGAAGAATGAATTAAATTTTTCCTTACATCTTCATTAACTCTTCTTGAACCTTCTCCGAAAGGTCTAAACATAGAATCTATAAAAGACTTGGTAGTAGATGTTATTCCTTTATATGTTTGTCCGACCATCTCTCCCAAAGCACTTCTTCTTGCGCCTTGATAGGCCAAAACTTCTTTTATAGTTTCTTTGTCAAGTCCAAGCTCTTCAACATCTGAAAGATTCATTATCTGTCTTGGAGAATAACCTTTATCTACGAGACTTCTAACTAAACTAACCTGGTGCTGATATTTCTGTTGTTCTTCAGTTCTTTTTATTGGTAAGTTCATTTTATTCTTGTTCTCCTTGATTTATTGATAAAAACTCGTGGACATATCTTCTCATTGTGCTCACAGAAATCATTGCAAGATCTCGCCCGTTATTTCTTATCGAGGGATATTGGCTAATCGTGGTGTATGCATAAAAATTTTGGTCTGGAGATAGAAACGTAAAATCTCCACAAGTAACTCCTTTTGCATCTGTAAAGCCATTTGTTTCAAAATATTTTCTTACATCGTTCCAGATGCTTTTAGGGCCATTTCCCGAATATTCTGCAGGAAGAGGATCTATAGTAAAACTGGATTCAAGATTTGCAGGGTCTTTAGCGATTCTTTCCCTTGCATCCCTTCTAAATAAAAGTGCAGGAACTGATGCACCCTTTCCTCCTAACGATACTTGATCTAGACTCATTTGTGCTACTTGGTCTGCACTATGCTCGCTGATAGGATCCCCTATACCCATTTCTCTCATCAAATAATCATATAATCTTTCCATACAAAACCTACTACCTTATTCCTTATAAATCTTTCTATTTTGTTACTTTTTAAGAGTAGACACAAAAATTAAGGGAATTCGATGCGGTTTTTTCCTGTCCGCCCCATCTAAAGAGTCGTATTTGTCGGTGCTCACAGTTAGGCGGCTACGCAATTAACTTGATCTAATTGCTCTATCTAAACTTTTAATGTTCAAATTTAGAAAAAATTATTGTTGATGCAGGAGATTCATATTATCTAGAATAAATTAAAAAATCTTACTTTTTTTATGCAACGGCTTCTTGTGGTGCTTCTGTTTGTGTTTCTGCTGGAGCTGCCGGAGTCTCAGCAACTTTAGTTTTTTCGGCTTGGGCCGTTTTTCTTTTGGCCAATCGATTTTCTTTTGGCTTGCCTTGTGCTTGGCCTTCAAAAATTTCGCTTAATTTTTTTGTCCCTTCTTTCACAACTTTGAGATTTATCTGAACAATTGCAGGAGAAAGAACTTTACCCCGAACAGTCTTTCTTAACCTAAGCCCTTTTGGATTTGGGTTTGAAATCTTTTTTTTACCTTCACGCTTAGCTCTTTTATGCATGCCTTTTCCATAGGTGAGAAGAACTTTTTTTAAACCGACTCCGGGCACGTCTTTCATTGCTGTAAATCCTGCTTTGTCTGACATTCCTGTTATTTCTAATTCGTATCCTTCAAGTGCTGGAAGGAGTTCATTCCCCTTGAAAATCTCATGAAGTTCCTTTCCAAGAATATCCTCGGATTCAAGCTCAAACTTGTAAGTACGTCCTGATTTTTCTGAAATGTTAATTTTAAACGGCATGATAATCTACATTAAATTTTGTTTTTAAAACTATTGGTCTATATTTTATTACGGTTTATGATTCTCTTAGTCCTAGTTTTATAAAAAGAAGCGATACAATGAAAACGATTCCCGCAAGAATTCCTGAAGAATGAAACGTGTTGTTCACTACTGAAAATCCAGTCAATGATGATGTGCTTAAAATAATTGAGGCAACCAAACCGATAGAACCTATTGTTAGTAGCATCTTTTTTTCGGGATCTGTTACTTTGTCTTCTAGGGGAGAAAGAGTCGACGTTAGTTGATGCATCTCTTTTCTAAGAGCTTCAATTTCTTCAGACAATTCAAGCCGCTCTTGTCTGTCTTTTGTTCTTTCAAGACTCTCCTCAAGTCTTCTTACTCTGTCCATGTGGGCACTATAACCTTTGACTGCTTGTTTTCCTGTTCCGTAACTTCCACCTAAAATTGTTCCTGCCCCGACAGGATGTTCATATGCCAAATTCAGTAAGTTTTTTAGAAAACCTCTTCTTGAAACTTCTCTTGATTCTGGTTCGGGTGGTTCTGGCAAAGGTTCAGTTCTGCTGTTTCCAAAAATTTCGCTGATTTTATCGCGAGTTCTGCCGTAAATGTCTCTTGGTTTGTTCAGAGTATCTAAAGCTTCATTAACCTTGTCGCGAGTTGTTTCGTATGCATAAATAACGTTATCAGCAATTCTCCCTCCAATATTTCCCAATGCACCGTAAGCAGCTCCTGATGCGGCAACCTTTCCAATATAGGCCGATTTATTTAGAAATTGTCTTCTTGTTATGTTCCTTGCATCTTCTTCCAATTTGGCCAAACTTGTTTTCTTTTTTGACATTTTAGATATTTATTCCAATAAGAAGTATTAGAAGCGCTATAATTAGTTCGATAGTTGCTATGCGTTTTAGAGATTTTTCGCTTCGCATCCATTTCCGCACTGTTCTTAGGGTCCAGTTTGGAAACAATAGAACAACCATGCTGTCAAGAAGAAAAATAATCCCAACAATCATGAAAATTATATTTGAACTTACCATAATGTAGGCAGGAGATTAATATTTATAAAATATGTGTTTTGGAGTGTAATTAATTATTTAAAGTTGGAAAGGAGAAGAGTTTTATGGTTGAAAGACTGGAAAAAGCAAGACTCGAATCAATCCATCAGGGAAATATGATTTATGAATCTGAAACCGGAAGCGGAGACATAGATATTTTTGTAGCCGTTGTAAAATCTGTAAATGTTGATGAAAATTATGTTACTGCACTGGATATGAGTCTTGGCGGAAAAGAAAGAAAATATTTTGTTTTCATGACCGAATCTGAATTGTTGGATCTTAAAAACGGTTTTAGTGAAGGACGATTTACTCGAGAAGATGTTCAAAGAGATCGTGAAAGATATGCTGAAACAGTAAAGGCTGTTTTGGAGGGGAGATTGTAATGGTAAAACTTGATGTAAGATTTGTTGGAGTCGAAAGAGTTTATGAAGTCAGACAAATTGATGGTAATCATCAATATTATGCGGATTTGAAAGGTGGATTTATCGGGGAAGAGGGAAAATTAAATGAAACTGTTACTATCGCATTATCTAATGAAGAATATCGGGCATTACAAAAAATCTACAGTGAGAGGGTCGACGACACTGCGAGATTTGTTCTTTCAGGTTCTTTAGAATTTAAAATAAGTTATCCTAATGGCGGTCATAGTCTTCAGTGCCCTTAACAACTAACCCTGTCCCCCACCGTCTTTTGTTTTTTCTTTTATCTGTGCAAAACAACCATGCTGTCAAGAAGAAAAATAATTCCGACAATCATGAAAATTATATTTGAACTCACCATAGTGTATGCAGGAGATTAATATTTATAAAATATGTGTTTTGGAGTGTAATTAATTATTTAAAGAAAGAAGTCCTGGATTGTTAATGGGATTGAATTTAACTAAAGAAGATGCTGAAGAAATAGAGAGTAGGCTTGAGGAGCTGACTGAAGAAAGGATACTAATAATATTTTCTACTTCTCCAGGAGAAGAGCGAACGGCTGCTTTCAGCGAGATTAAAAGTAGGGAATTTAACGGAAAATTATGGTTGCTTCAATATCATTATCCTCATGAAAAAAACTGGAAAACTTACGGTGAATTATACCAGGGAGAGAATCCGCCTTCGCGAGGACCTTTTAGATGGGAAAGCCCTGGCGGCAGAGTTTATGAATGGAGGGCCATACCTCTTTCGATGACTCTTAAAATCGGGCCATTTCCAGATTCTCTTAGAATTCCTACGCCTCTTGCACTAAATAATACTGGTTATTCTGACGGATTTGCTCTTTGAATCAACTCCCCCAACCGTCTTTTGTTTTTTCCTTAATCTGTGCAAGTTCTTGTAGGAGTGAAAGTTCGGCCCTCGTCAGAAGATCTTTGTTCTTTTTGAAATTTTTAAATTGGCTTTCAGAGATGTCGCTGTAAAGAGATTTGACATTGTCATCTTTTAACCGCCTTTCGAAGTTTATTCCTGGAATTGAAATAGCAACTTCCATTCCTTCAGATGCCTCGTTAACAGACTTTCCTTCTGATTGGATATTTTTTATTTTTCCTATTTTCTCGTTTTGGTCGTCAATTAAATTGAGGCCAGAAGTAATTTTTCCTGCGTCAACTTTAACTCCAAAAATTGCGGGATTCGTATTCCTAAAAACATATTGTTTAAGAAGTGTGACTTTGCCGAGGGAAGTTAAACCCATCAAGCGTTTCTTTTCAATTTCTTTTGCCTTCTTTGCTCTGAACTCCTGAATATTTTCAATAAGTTTGTAAACCACATCTTCCATTATTATTTTTGTATTACCTCTTATTTCGCGGGCTTCTTCATCGATGTCCACGTTGAAACCTACAATTACTGCGTCAAGTTCATTTATTTGCAAGTTCGCTTTTGCACGGATTATGTCTGTCTTGTTGATGTTTCCTATTCCTGCTCTAACGACTGGAATTTTTTCTTGTGCTAGAAGGGTGAGAAGCGCCTCAAGACTTCCAAGAGAATCTGCTTTGGCAATTATCCCTTGCTTTCCTAGCTTGGAGCCAAGAGAACTGGAAATTTCTTTTTTGAAAAGTGTTTCCACTTCGGAGAGATTGTTTTTGTAAATTACGAAAGGCATTCCAGGGAGAATTTCTTCTTTTGTCACAAGCTGAAGCCGGAGGCCTGTCGCGGCCATGACTTTCTCCTTTGGTTTGAACTTGGAT
>Ga0210057_1003361_pt1 | contig 22132 bp, 18 predicted proteins | sample CryGeyCG2114_010_2_FD_183968 | JGI IMG/M metagenome (GOLD analysis project Ga0210057, IMG submission 183968) | Groundwater microbial communities from aquifer - Crystal Geyser CG10_big_fil_rev_8/21/14_0.10 (SPAdes) (version 2) | ecosystem: Environmental > Aquatic > Deep subsurface > Groundwater ...
CGCCTTGGCCGGCCAGCATCACCGCCATCAGCGGCTCGAGGACCTGCGTCAGCAGGGTGTACAGATCAAACTCGGCTTCAACTTCCAACCAACAATGACTGGGCCGCTCACTCAGTCTGCCCAGCGGCAGTTCCGCCCAACAACCACGGGTGTCAGCCACCCACATCCGCCGGTGATGGAACCGGACAGCGTCTTCCAACTGAAAACCTTTCGGGCCCGGGGCAGCTTGGTTGTTAGTGGTGGCGTCAGCTCGGCCGCTAACCACTCGCCGGAACCTCACCTGGATGTTAATAGCGGCCAGTGGTTGCCGGCCGGCCGGGCCCTGCTGGTCCAGCTTGAAAAAAGTACTGTCTAGAAACCGCCTGTGCCGATCGTCGGCGTCAGAAAACTTGAGCCTGACAAAGGGGAAATCAAGCTGGACGTTCATAGTAAATCATCCGGCAGTTGCGACAGCGGCCCCACCGTGACCAGCGCGTACTCTGTCTGGGGGAGCTTGAGACTGGTCGCCGCCAATCTCAGCTGGGACAAGGCGGTCAGCTCGACCGCCTCTCCGTGGACACGCTGCAGGTGCTGTACTGTTTTGATGATCTCACGAGCCGACCGTGGTTGACGGTCCCAGCTCGATCCTCTGATCAACAACGCTACTAGGCCAACCGGCAGGGAGCGCTGGTCGCTCCAGCTCGATGTCTCGAGGTAGGTTTTACCGAAGCCAAATGACGCTACTTCGGAAACATGACCAGGCAAAGCGGCAGCCTGGTCTTCCTCAAGCCGAACAGTGTCCGGGGCCAAAAAAGCCCGGTGAGCATCCATCAACAGATAGTTGTCGGCGAATAATCGATAACCTTTCGCCACCAAGCTGAGCGCCAAGCTGGTCTTACCTACCCCATTTAAACCGGCCAGCACTACCACTTGGCCGTTTTTCTCAATGGCGGCGGCGTGAAGGCACAACAGGTTGTGCCGCCACGATAAGTACCACAACAGCGTCTGCTCCACGTACAACTTGAGCAACATTTGGTAAAGCTGCCGGCGAAGCTGGTTTTTAGTGAATGCTGAGGCGGCCCGGAACATCATCGATGGTTGGGTCACTAGCTGGATGCTCTCCAGAGTGTCGCCCGCTAAAGTAATCTTCACCCTGGTGAGCGAACCCAGGTAAACGTGATCAACAATTATCTGCTCAGCAGTCGTCCAAGTAGTGGCGCTCAGCCTCAGATGATGACTGGTGTCAGGCCAGTCACCGCCGAACAAAATCTGCAGCTGGGTCTGCTCAAAGACATGAGTGCGGTCTGGGTTAAAACCAGACCACTTGACTGCCACCAGTTCGTTCATCAGCGAATCGCTTGACTCGAAGTAGCACCGCAAGCCATAGTACTCAAAACTAGTAGTTGTCACTGCGCTCCTTTCGGGGCGGACAACAGTCTCTGCCACCATACTTGACTGCCACAGCGGATTACTACCCACACTGCTTTGAAAAAATCTGCCGGCCCAATTTTTTTACCTTCCTGATAGGTCCTGCCATGATAAGAAATGCCCACCTCGTAGATTCGCGCCCCGCTGGCCGCCACTTTAGTCGTTACTTCTGGTTCGAAACCGAATCCCGGTTCATCCAACTGCACCGACTGGACTAACTGACGCCGGAACGCTTTGTACCCAGTCTCCATGTCAGACATGTTCAGTCCAGTAAAGATGTTCGATAGCAAGGTGAGCAGCTTATTGCCCACGAAGTGACTAAAGTAGACTACTCGGTGAGGATCACCACCGATAAAGCGCGAGCCGTACACCGCGTCGGCTCGGCCGCTCAAGATAGGGTTGACCAGCCTGGGATACTCCTGGGGATCGTACTCCAGATCGGCATCCTGAATGATAACCACCTCTCCTCGGGCCCGGGCCACCCCTGTTTTGACTGCCGAACCCTTGCCTTTGTTGAAAGGTTGAAGGACCAGCACATCGATCAATCGTCGCTGCCGACGCAGGATAGAGCGGGTGCCGTCGGTTGAGCCGTCGTCGACCACGATCAGTTCGATACCCTTGACAGGCGAGGTTTTGACGCTGTGGATCACCTGGCTGATAGTGGCCGCCTCGTTAAAGACCGGGATGACTACCGATACGCGTTTACGTCTTTTTCTGGGAGTTCGATTGGGAACGGCTGTCATACTTTTTTAACGCTATTTGGCGGACAACGTCCTCCAGCTTGCGTCTGTTCTCCTTTTGTACCAAGTAGTTGCTAATCACCAACACGGTCTGCACCATCATCCCGACCACCACCAGTAAATCAAAGACGCGGGAGAACCTGAGGATGCCTGACAGTTCCAGTAGCAGGTCGGGGAACAAGGCAATGACGATGAACAAAAACCAAGTACTGTACCAAAAACTAACTTCCACACCGGACAAACGCGACCGGCGGCGGTGGATGTTGACCACGTAGAGCATAAACAGGGCAAACAGCACCGCGATGACCTGAAAGATGCTCATACCACTAACCTCCACCCCAGTAAGTTGAACAGTACTCGCATAGCGTCAAGCGACGTCATCCCCCGGTCCAAGTCATGGTAAATGGTGTTGACGTTGACCGTGGTGTAGCTTAAGTCGCTGGTTGCCAACCGGACAGCCAGCTCCAGCTCCACGTCGTAGTGACAGGCCCGCCACTTCAGCCGCTGGTAAGCCGCCCGGGTGACGGCTTTGTAGCCGCACAATATATCTGGCAGGTACACACCGAACAGTCCGCGGACGGCCAGCGAGATGATGGTGTTGCCCCATCGCCGGCCGGCCGGCATGGTGTTGTTCAAGTCCCTCACACCGAGCACCACCTGGTAGCCTTGTTTAAGCTGGTAGAAAAACTTGTCCAGGTCCGCTGGGTCGTGCTGGTCATCGCTGTCCATGAACACCACCGCTTTGGCGCCCAACTGTCCAAAAGCATACTCTGCCCCTGTCTTGAGCGCGGCGCCCTTTCCTAAGTTGACGCAGTGCCTGAGATTGTGCCGGTTGAGGTTGTTGGCGATTCGCCACGAATCATCACTCGAGCCATCGTCAACCACGACGGTCCGAGTGCTCACCTGATGTAGTTTGGTCAAGAACCGACCAAGATACTGAGCTTCATTATGGGCAGGGATAATGATCCAGACTTGAGAGCGGGTGATAGAGCCGTTGCCCACCTCCTTGACTCTCCCTTCTTTTTCCCGATTAAGCTACCCAATAACCTTGGGAAAACAATAATGTGTTCATCACCAAAAGTAAACCTGAAATCGACAAGATTGTCCAGCGCAGTTCAGGCCGCGACTTGGTGACCAGCGCCAAGCCAATGTACAGCGGGAACGCCACTAAAATATAGCGCGGCATGCTGGAAAAGGTGCCGGTCAAGGTAGGCAACAGGATGGCAATGCCAGCGAACAGTATGTAGGACCACCGAATTTTCAGGGCCGCCAAGCCCAGCCCGACTACCGCCACTACTCCGGCAATCATTTCTTGGACCGTACTCCATAACCTTACACCGGAGACTGAGCCGGTGGTCAAAATCTTGGTGTACCTCCAAACCACTTGCGGGTACGCTACTAAAGATTCCTGCCGCCCACCACCAAACTCCGCCTGGACAGACAGGAAGTAGAGCGGGTCATTAAACTGAATTGACAAAAAAAGCATGAACCCCAACACGCCTAAGCCACCGGCCGCTATCCACCACAGCGACCGCCAGCGGCGCTTGAACAATCCCTGGACCGCTCTGGCCCAAGCCGCCGGCCGCCACTCAAAATGGTATCCGTATTTAGGTAGCAACCGTTCCTGAATAGCCAGCTCTACCAATAAAGCCGGCACCAGGGCTATACCCACGATCCGGGTGGCGCTGGCCACCCCGGCCGCCAGCCCTGCCAACCTCCATCGACCTTGCCGGGCTTGATAGAGCGACACTAGGGCAGCTAACAGAAACAGTGACTCGCTGTAGAAAGAGCCGAAAAAGAAACTGGTGGGAAAGGCCAGTAAAAACAACACGCTCCAACGGGCGATCTTGGTCGAGAAATCCAGCCTGATCAACCGGTGGAGAGTGATCAGCGCCGCCCATAAGCTCAAGTGCGAGATCAACAGCGCCGCCGCCAGCACCGGTACTCCCAGCTGATGGAGGGCCCGGACCAACAGCGGGTACGCCGGAAAAAAAGCTTGGACCAGCCCAGTACCCAGATAACCGCTGGTGGCGATGGTGTAGTAGTGGACGCCGTCGAAGTTTGCCCAGGCCGTTACCCAGCGCGGCGCCCCAAACCACTCAGGAAAAAGCTCAGCGTACGGAAAGCTGGGTTGGTACGCCAGCACCAGCGGGGCAGCAGCAGCAGTGAGCGTCAGCAGTAAACGCCAGCCGAGCAGTTTTACCAAACTGGATCTAACAGTCACCACTCAGGGACCCTTCTCGGTAGCGTCTAGCTGTCACTACTCCTACGCCAACCACTGCCAACCCAGAAACGCCATTGCCGAGCATCCTGGCTGGAGTGCGCTGTGTAAAGCGGCTTTCTACGGTGTGGCGGCCAGCCGGCAGTTGGAAAGCTATCCTGCCGGCTATCTGCCGTGAGTCACTGTACTCCACCGGCTGACCGTCGACCCGAGTATGCCAGCCTAGAAACCGCATCGTCGGTTCGGTCACCACTACCGGTCCGTCTGCTTCGAGCGAGTAGCGGTGGCGGTGGGTCCGCCACTCCTCGACTGTCACGTTGGCGCTGCCTTCAAGAATGCTAGGTGCTGGCTGCCAATCGGCGATGTTACTGTAGCGAAACGTCCGCGGCAAGTTTTCGTTATTGGTAGAAGTGCTTTGGGCAAACGCCTCGTACGCTTGGTTGTTTTTGGTAAAGTAGTCTACCGGCCGCTGGCCGCTGAGCAGTACAAACTGGCCAACCAGCAGAGCAAGTAACGCCAGCCTCAACTTGGTGCTCAGCGCCGCCGCGGCCCAGCCAACCAGCGGTAATAAAGTGATCATTATCAATCCGGTCAACCTCCATGGGAACTGGGTGAACTTAATCAGCGGTAGGTACTCCCAAACAGGTCCGGCTGCCGGCAGCTGGGCCAACAGTAAGAGCAAGGTGGTCGACGCTGCCCACCAACCAACAATACTCAGGGCCGGCGGCTGAGTTTTAGCCGGTCGGACTGCCCGGATCAGTGCCACCAAGACTAATCCCAACACCAGCCACTGGGCCAGCCCCAGGCTAAAACTGAGCGAGTCTACCGATCCAATATAAGAAAAACCAAACTCCACTGGGCTGCTGATCAACTGCTGTAGTCGCGGCAGATGGTAGGCGGCGTTCTGGACCAAGTTGTCGTTGCCGAGAACTACCTCGCCTTTCTCGAACACCGCCGGTAGCCAGAACCAAGCGGACAGCGCTACTGCCACCGTCCCAGCTCGGACCAACCTCAACCAGGCTCTTTTGAAGTCTTGACCAGACAGGCGGCGATAGCACGTGACCACGTAGCTGGCCAACAGCGGAGAGGCCAACAGCACGGTGATGTTGTGGGCCAACAACCAGGCTGTCATCACCCCAACTAGTCCCAGCCACTTTAGCCAACCCAGTGGTCGCCCAGCGCGGTGGACGTACCCGAACATCACTGGCAGCAGCATTAGTCCCCAAACTTCACCAATGTTGCCGCGGAACAACACCAGCGACAGTAAGTACGGACTGCTCACCAAGCTCAGAGCCGCCGCGCTGGTCGACCACCAACCGGCCGGCCGGACCGGACCGTAGTCGCGGCGCAGCTGATCCACCCACCAGCCTGTTGCCCATACTCCCAGCGACACCGCCATCAAGACTTGGACTTTAAAGATTGTTTGGTAAGAGATCCTAGCAAAGCCCGGACCGACGCTTAAAATGTTGGCCAACGGATAGTTGTAGTTAAAGACCGGGTAGCCGTAGCGATTGAACAAGCTGGGCGCGATCCGGGGAGGGAACTGGCCTTCTCTGATCGCCAGCTTGTAGTTGGCAAACCGGGCCAAGTGATTTTCACCATCGTGGGTAAAGGGCATGCCACTTACCCAGTAAGCTCGCAGCGCTACCACCGATATCAGCAGTGCCGCCGCCAGCCACCGCCAATTTAACTGGCCTGCCAAATGTGCGACTGACCGGCCCGTCTGCCTGGCAGAAACGAGATACTTAGTCATGTCAATACTTGCCGATACACCGCCAGTGTTTGTTCTACAACTTTGGGCCAGCTAAAGTTATTGGCCCAACTTTTGGCAGCCAACGTCCACTGGTTTCGGTGGGTTGTGCCCCAGGAAAGAACGTCCTTGATAGCCTCGGCCAGTTGTTCGGCCGACGGGTCGGCGTAAACGGCATGATCACCGCCTACCTCGGGTAAAGCCGAAGTGTTGCTGGCGACCACCGGTGTGCGGCACTGCATCGCCTCCAACACCGGTAAGCCAAAGCCCTCCGCTAAGGACGGCTGGATGTAGACCGCCGCGCCGGTGTACAAAGCAGCTAAGTCGTCCGGCCGGTCGCCACCGATGTCGTTGACGAGGATCACTTGTTCGGTAACGTTGCTCATCGCCAGTTGCAGCTCGATGGCCTGCCACTCAGGTATATTTTGCGCCACAAAGTGCTTCCCAAATAACACCAGCGTGATGTTATCGTCGAAGTACTTGAGGGCTTTAATTAACTGGGGGATGTTCTTGTTGTAGTTGATGTCGCCCACGTACAACAAGTATCTGGGCGGAATGCCGTATCGGCGGCGGACGGTGTCAACGCGGGAAGGAGACTGTTCGACAATATCCGGATTGGCGGCCAGCGGCACGACCCTAATGTGTTCGGCGCTGACTTTTAAGTGCCTGGCGATGTCCATTTTGGAACTGGCCGAGTCGGTGATAACCAGCGCCACCCGCCGCAGGGCCAGCCACTGTCTTAAGTAACGCCCCCAGCCTTTGACCCCGGGCGGGTAGTGCTCCGGGAAGAGCAGCGGAATAACATCATGGATAGTCACTACGCTCGGTACCGAGTGGCGCAGCGGCAAGGTAGAAAAATATAGATCAAAGTATGGATAGTGGATGATGTCGGGGCGGCGACCGTCGGTGAGTAGTTTAACTGCCGAGTGATGCTTGAGACCGTTGGCTAATAGCTGGGTATAGATACCGATACCGCGATGAGCGTGGGCGTTGCCCAGCGGCGAAGTATCAAGTTTAACGCTAATGGGAGGTTTACTCATGCTGGGGCAATCCGCTAGCACTCTGTTGTGGTGACTGTTGACTTAGTTCCCACAGCTTCAAAAAAGCGATCGGCTGGTGAAGAGCGCTCATCAAAGCGAACACTAGGCCGGCCACTCCGTCCACGTAGCCGCGGTGGCGCCAGTAGAGACTAACAAATGTGCTCACTGGCCGGATGGTAAAGGCAACTACTCCGTTGAAAAAAGTGGCACTTAAACCAGCCTGGTGGTACTGGCGAGCCATGAAACTGGTGTAGGTATTTAACTTGGTGATTGCCGTCGTCAGGTTTGGCATGCTGTAGTGCAGCAGGTGACCATCGGCCCAGCCTAGTTGCCCGTCAACTGCCATTTGCTCATGGACGTCCTGTTGAGGAAGCTTGGCCCGGCCTCGCCGGTACAGCCGGATGACCGGATCGGGGTACTGGCCGCCCTTGCTCAACCAACTGCCTAAGTAGAAGTTCTGGCGCTTCACCCACCAAGCTGCCGGTTGCCGAGAGCGATCACTGGCCGTGTGGCGAATGAAGGCGGCCAGCTGATCATCGACAACTTCGTCGGCGTCAAGTTGGAGCACTAGCTCACCCGTAGCCTTGTCCATGGCTAGCTGTTTGTTGATGTGGAAGTTGATTTTATTGCTGACCACGGTCACTTCGGCGCCCAAACCGCGGGCCAGCTCCACGGTTCGGTCGCTGGACTGCCCATCGACAACGATAATTTCCTCAGCTATACCTAGTACGGAACTCAACGATCGCTTAATGTTGGCTGCTTCGTTGTGGGTAGCCATCACTACCGAGACTTGGGGTTTCATTCGAGACTTACGGCCAAATAAAGTAATAACTAACTTTGTAAATATGGGTGCATCTTCGCCACATCTTATCCCCTACTTTACCACCATTTTGCGCCACTACGGCACCCGAGAGCGCCATTCTTGGCCGGTCCACTCAACCAGAACTCGCTCATCTTCACTCCGGTCAGCGGGATGAGCAATGAAGTGGTAGCGGTCCAGTCTTTCACCATAGCGCAAACCGATCTGGTCTGGCTGCTGCTTAACTACCGTCGCAAAGAACTCATCAGGTGGTAAGCGCAAGTACCAAGCGGTCAAAATGTACTGGAAGCCCTGACTATCAACCACGGCGATAGGCCCGTCGGGATAGCGCTGCTCAACTTGCCGAAGGTGACGGTCAAATCCTATCTGTAGCGAAGGCGGGTGGCTAGTCTCGAAACGGGTAAAGTATGACTGCAGGTACTCCACAGAACTGATCAGCACCACCAACACCGCGCCGCCAACCAGCAGTTGATCCAGCTGGGCGGAAGGCAACTGGGGACGCCACTGTTTCAGCCAACCGGCCAATTCCTGTAAAGCGTAGGCGCTCCAACCGGCCAGCAGCACAAAGAACAGCAACGCCCTGGTGGCGTGCGGAGCATCGACAGTGATGATCCCTGGCAAGATCGCCGCCGGCGTCATCACTATCCACAGCAACTGGGCACGGCTAGGCTTATGTCCTAAGCTCTGATCGGTCCACCGCCAGCTAACCAGCCGCCAGCCCGCCACCGCCGCTCCACCCAAGCCCAGTAAGTAACTGGGCCAGTACAAATGGCCTCGGCCGGGCAGTGAGTGCCAGGGGTGTTGTCCACCATTGGTAACTAAAAAGCCGGGTGAAACGTACCCGAGGGTATTGTTGAGCAATCTGGGTAAGACGAACACTAGCTTTTGGCCCAGCCACGGCCGCAGTGGCTTGGCCAGGCCGGAACGATACTCGGCCCACTCCAACTGAACGGCTTCATCCCCCAGCAGTGTCACCGCTTGCTTTTGAGCGGTAACGGGCCGCAGCAGCCCATACACGCCGCCGGCCAGCACAGTTAACAGAACTACCGGCACCAACCAAGCCTTGAACTGGCGAGCCCCTCTGACCAGCACCAGCGACAACATTAAGAATGGCGCTAACAACAGCGGGGCGTTATAAGTTAACATAGCCATCAACCACAACCCAGCCGCCGCGGCATCTAGCAAGTGACGTTTGTTGGTGCTGGCAGACGGCCACAAAAAAACCACCAAGCTAGCCACCATCAATGCTAGCGCCAGATTGGCCTCGAAAGCAATCCGCGAGTAAAACATAAACACTGGCGAGATGGCTACCGTCAGTGACCACAGTAAGGCATAAGGCCAGTAAAGCCCTAGCCTGCGCCCCAGTAGGTAGGTCAGCCCAATCAGGCTGATACCGGCCAGCGCTGACGGCAGCCTGACTGTCCAGTCACTCGGCTCAAGTATCCCAAACACACCCGCTAGCACTGCCGGGTAGCCTACCAACTTAAAGTCACCGAAGGACTCCAGCGCCAGCGGCCAGTTGCGCTGCCACTCATCAAGACCGGTTTGATTAAGCAAGACGGCGTTGTAAGCCAGGGCCGCCTCGTCACGGTTGAGAATCAATGGAAGACTACCCAACCGATAAAAGCGCAGCCCAGCACCTAGCACTACCATCAGTACTAGCATCACGAGCGGAGAAAATACGCGGCTAGTCTCCATCATTTTCCTAACACAAATTTCAACAATCGTACTTTAAACTCATCCATTAGGCTTTAGTATAGCCGACTCAAAGTTTAGTCAACTGAAGCTGCAACACGCAGCAGCTGACTTGCCAATGTTGACCCGTCATCGTCATTTCCTTCAGCTGTTTGAGGAAATCCTAGTTTGCTCCTACTTCCTCCACTCCCAGGCAGGGTAAGTTTTCTTAAGCGTTCGTCTTCACGGATACGACTTTCAACATCGTAAGACCGACGAACTTTTTGAAGTGCTTCGTCCCAGTCTCCTACGTTAAAACCTTGACCTTCTAAATCTAACTCAGTCAAACCATCCAAACGACATTTTTCTAGAGAAATTCGAAGCATAAAATTACCAATTGCCTCAACTACAATGTCTTTTAAAAACCGGGGAGTGAAACCCTCCGTTAGCTCTGCCAGAGCTTGGAGTAATTTGTCCCTTGCTTCTGAAGAAGAAATGGATGTACCACCAATCGTTACCTGGTTAAATAACGGCAGTTCTTTGGTTCTGCTCGCCACGACTAGGTGTTGATCCAAGATTAACTTTCGTGCTGCCGCAGTCGGCAGGCCGCAGAATACCAGTCCGCCTCCCAATCTTTCAGGTTCTAGTAATTGGGGATTAATTTTTTCTAGATGGTTCGTAGTCCATAGCACTCGGTAACCGCTGTTGTGAATTCCAGCCAATTCATTCAGGAGTAAATTGCTGGCTTCATTATCAGAGTTGGCTAAAAACTCTAGGTCCTCTATGACCAACACCACGGGTTTCTCAACTTTGACAGCTATGTCACGCACCCTGGGTAGAATCCTCCTCCGCTCCATAGCTTTATGTAGCTCTGTTTCAAGATCATAAGCACTTACCGGCACCATCATGATGCCATTGTTTTGTCTTAAAAAGTGTTTAATAATTTGAGTTTTCCCGGTCCCAACTTGACCGATTAATCCCATAGATTTAGGCGTACCACCCAAAGCTTCTGTCAGCTCCGGGCTAGCCAAAGGTAAGATCATTGTTTTTTCTACCAAGCGAAGTTGCGGTTCCAAACCTGGTAGTTCAGTGTCCGGCCCTAATCCGATTTGGTTCATCCGGTGATAAATTCGATACGTTAACCCGGGACGAACCGGAGGTAGTTTTTTACCAGTCAACACCATTGAAACGTAGATGGCCAATTCAGCTAAATCAGTTTGGTAGAGACCACTGTTTACTACTCCTCCGTTCGGGTCGGTATACTTGCCGGATTCTCTTATCTCAATAATATACGAACCGCCTTGATAGGTCTGACCAGTGTTGTCTGTCAACGTTTTTTCAGTAAACCAGTCACCATCCTTGCGGGCCGCTACACCAGCGGCAATATCTGTTTTACCAATGTGGCGGTACACAAAAATTCCCAGATACGATCTGTTTGGAGTGCCTGTCTCTGTTCCCAAGTACCAACCAATCGTGGAATCAAGAGAGGGCTTTTCTCCTCTCCCGGCATCTAGCTTTGGATAAAAGTGAGTTTTTGCCGCTTTTCCCTGCCTAGTCTTTGTTCCTCTGACATCATCGCTATATACCCGTACAGCAACTTCCTCGAGTTGTGCCAGCTGCTCAGCATCGAGTTCGTCTACCCTAAAACCAATCACTATTCTGGGAATCGGGAAGCCAGAGCGAGGGTCGTCCACCTGAACAGTTTCAATTTTTGCTGGTAGTCCGCCTACTTCCGAGATCACTTTATCAACTACTGACTCGAAAGCTTTAACCACCCGCCTGTCATCCAAATCAACAGGATATAGTAAACCATTTATTGGCAGCGGTGGTTCCCGGTGGGTATTCTCACTTTCCAACCAGTCATGCTCTAAGGATGATGGCGGCGGTTGTCCTGTCAATTGTTCAGCTTTTGACATACCTGTTCTTGTATAAAAATACCCTTCCAAATAAGGGCAAGCTCAAATCGTGCCATCCACTTTCAAGCCTCACAAGGTAGGTTCGAATTGGTTTTGATGGACCGTACAACCACCCTATTGTACCTTAGAGTGTTATCTTTTTATGAGTGTAACCACTTGAAGTGGCTGCTGTCCTGGGATATCGTCAATAATTTCCTGATGTTCAATCCTAAAGTCGTCCCGGAGCATCTTTTCCACTTGCTGAGACAGCCCTATCACCACCAAGCTGTTGGACTTATCTAGATAATCGTCTACAACTTTGATCTCATCAATAATAATGTTGTCGAAGCGGCGGAACTTAAAGTTTTGAGACTCCCAACTGTGGAAATCCCTGGCAGTGAAAGCATCCTGAGCCATCAACCATAAATGGAACCGGTCGTCAAACTCGATCACCACCACGTGGTCAACCTGGCGGCGGCGCTCCACTGCCGCCACAGCCAACCGGTTGTAACCACCCTGCCACCACTTGCCAGACAGCACCGGGTACGGCCCAAAGTAAAACCAGCTGAATTGCCAGACTGACAAGGCGATGGCTGCCGTAACCGCAACCAGCGTCAACTGTGACCACCCTAAAAAACATCGACCGCGACGATGACGCAAGTACTCAAGCGATGCGGCTAGTCCGGCGGCAATGATCAAACTGGTTGGCACCAGGGCGTTGAGAGAGCGCAGGGCGTGAGGTGTATCCAGCGGCACTGAGGCCGGCAGCAGCGACCAAGCCCACCAACTCATCAGAATTACCAAGGCTGGCCGGTAATATCGGCCCAAGTAGTACAAGCCAGCCAGTAAAAATGGCAACATCACTGCCAAGTGTAGACCGTGTTGGCCCGTACCGTGGCGCAAGTTGTCGTCGCCAGTCAAGAACAGATAGGAAGCGTCCAGGTGGTCGGCTACGTTTTCCAGCAGTGATCTGAGCAGTAACCAGTGACGGTGGAAAATCAACCGGTCAACAAAAGTGTTACCGGCCAGCTCGCGTAACTGATTTGAGCTGACAGCGTAATTAGCGTTGAGGACCGACGGAGTAGACAGCCTAAACTGATTACTGGGTTGGTACCAAGGTGACCGCAGCATCGGCACCAACAACGCCAAGAACACCGCCGTCGGCACCAGGATGAGCGTCGTCCCCTTTCGCCCCAGGGCCGACAGAGAGAGTCCGGCAGTAGCATCACTGAGCTGCCGCCAGATCAGTACTGCCATCACTACCAGCAGTACACCCGGCCATACAAAGCGAACCGAAAAGTAACTGTAGGTGGCCAGCGCTCCCAGTACCCCGGCTACTGCTCCCCACCACCAACGCTGTGATGACTTGAGCATTGCCCAGACTGACAAAGCCAGCCAAAACTGACCGAGATGGCCTTCAAATCCTGTCCTAGAAAAGGTAATGCTCCACGGGCTGATCGCCACTGCCAGCATGGCAAACAACCGAGCCACACCCAGGAACCGACCAGACTGCGCCAGAGCGCGGCTCTGGAAGCGGCTGAGCTTGAGCAACTGCTCTGTCAGTACCCCAGCCAACACCACCGTGGCTAAGCCCGCCACCAAGCTCGGCAGCCGAACCGCCCAGTGGACCGGACCGACCAGTTTGACCACCAGGGCTGTCAACCAAATCTGGACAGGCAGTTTAAAGTCACCGTAGGAAGGAAAGATTGTCTGCAGCCAGTGATTGCCGTGCATGTCTAAACCTGATTGGGCGACCGACTTGGCGTCAACCAGTATCGCCATCTCGTCCCAATACAGTGAGGTCGGCACACTGCCAAATCGCCAAGTTCTTAACACCACCGCCAGCAGGATGATCAAGCCTGACGCCAACCAAACCAAGCGCGCTTGGCCCCGTTGGCCCCGACCACGCTTGGCAAGCCAGTCGGTAGCGACAGTCGGTAAGTCTTGAATAGTACTTGGCATACTTGCTATTAGGTAGTAACTAGGGCACCTCAGCGCTCAACAGTCCCACCGTCCAGACCGGCTGGTCAGCGGTGTCAACAATGATCGACACCGGCTGAGCAGTCACCGGCTGGGAAACCAGCCGTTGTTCCAGTCCAGCCCACTGTTGAGGAGAGGCCGCCACGATGGCCGGGCCGACGGGAACCTCGTCCATAGAGCGGACAAACGAGAACTGGTTAAAAGTAAGAAACTCTCCTTGGTCAAGACGGGCGGTTTCTTGAGCAGTCTGGACTAAGCTGGGGTCGGTCCTGGTATAGAACCAGTAGTACATGGCAGGTCTGCCTTGTTCCCTAGTGACGTACAACGGCAGCTGCTGGTGGTCGGCCCTTAACTGCTCTATCGCAATCACCATTTGCCGGTACCCCACTTGCCACTCGCGGCCGTGCTGTTTGGGGTAGACACCACTGTACACCCGCCACCACCAACCTATCTGGACCAGGTTAGCAAGTACCACCGCCGCCGCCAACACCCCTAGGGCGGCCCTTTTTGGCATCGCCAGCCTGGGTAGTGCCGGCAGCGAAGCAATTAGCTGATGCGCCAGTCTGAGCACCTCGGTCATGCCGATGGCTATCATCAACATCCACACCGGCCAGCTGGGCAGGATTCGTAAAGCATGAGGTACAGTCCTGGTCAAGCTAGCCGGCACAATCCCGGCTACTAACCACCAGCCCAGCAACCAGCCAGCCCAGCTGCGCCGACGAAGTATCACTACTGCCCCGACTGTCAGCCAAACTACGTCGCTATAGAGAAGCTGGCCAAACAACTGGACGCTGTGGCGGGGATTGACATCGCCGCTTAAAAACAAGAAATCAGGCCGAAAGTGGCTCAGGAACTGGCCGGCAATCACTCGGCCAAACACTAAGTAGCGATGGGCGAACAGCCGGGAAAGCAAGCTGTGGCCGGCGGCTTGCTGAATGCTGTTGCTCGTCTCGATGGGTTCAAGCAGATGTAAAACGCTAGTCTCAGTGAAGCGCTGGGACACGGTTGGGCTGTTTAAGTCGATGATAATCGGGGCAGTCATCACCAATCCGGTCACCACCGCCAGTAGTAGCTGACGCCGGTGCCTAGCCAGGAAGGCTTGACCAAGCTGGAGCGGCCGAGGCGGGTACAGCGATCCGTGTGAACGCCACCACCAGATCAGCACTAGGCCTGGCACCATCAACGGCACTATTAATCTGGCTGCCTGGTAGGTATACATCGCTAAGCCTAAAAAGGCGATGCTGGCTAGCAACCACCGCGTCGAGACACCCTCCAGAGCCTGGTCGCTCTGTTCAGCCAACTGTCGACCGGTAAACTTCAGCCAGCTGATTACTCCTAAAATGATGAACAAGGTAGCCAGCGTCACTTCCCATCCCCCCCGCGAAAACTGGACTCCCCAAGGTGAAGTAGCTGCAGCCAGCACGGCGGCCGCAGTCAGTCCCATGCGCCAGCGCCGCTCAAAAAACAAATCGGCCAGTTGCCAGGCCAGCACTCCCACACCAATCACGCTCAGCCAACCGGCTACGGCAGCCGGTAGACGGACCGCCTGCACCGACAGGTCCAGCACGGCGATGAACGGCACTAAAGCGTAAAAGTAACCCGACGGCTTCCAGTCCCCAAACGACTCAAATGCCACCAGCGGCCAGCTGTGACCGTGGTGGTCACGACCGGTTTTAAGTATTGAGTAGGCGTCGTACCCCAAGGCTACTTCTTCCCAGTAAGGAGCCGGCGGCAAGCTCGATAAGTTTGACAGTCTCAGCCAGCCGGCCAGTAAAACTAAGCCAATCACCACTACTGCCACCCTTTTGTTTGCAGTGAGGTCATTAGCCAACCGGTTGAACAGATTTCTCCATGTGGTCATCTTTACTTTTCGGCTTTTTACTCCAATATGAAAATGGCAAACCTGACGCTTGAGTCACTGCCTAAGATCAGGTGGTCGGCCTCTGATATCGGCAGGTTGTCGCTGCCCGCCGCCACCACTATCGCCTGCCGACGGCTGAGGTCATCTATGTCCACGTCCGCAAACTCGTACTTGATCAGATCACCGGCGTGGTACTGGTAGGGACTGGACTCGCGGGCCAGCAAGGCATAAATGTACGGCTGGCCGTAGCTCGACGAGAAAACTATCTTGGTGATATCTGATCCTCGTTGTCCTGTCTCAAAGGGAAGCACATACTCAAACGCCTCCAAGTAACCCTCCTGGAAAGCCGCCGCGGACTCGGCCGCAAACCGAGTGTAGTAATCGTGCAAGTACGACAGTGTTAACAAGCTGTGCAGCAACAGCATCATTCCCAACACGCTCAGCCCAGCCAGTTTGGTGCGGTGGGGAGTCCAGTCCAACTGGGTGGCCACTCGGCGGGACAGACGCTCTACTAAGGGTAAACCAGCGACTGCCAGTAAAATCACGCCCGGCAGTCCCAGCAGCGTTCGGTTACTGTGAGGTACCTCCAAACCGATGGCAGCCGGCAGCAAGCTTACTCCCACCCAAACTAAGCCTAAGCCCAGTGTTCGTGGTATGCCTTTGCCTTGCCGCCAGTGCCAAACCAAACCTAGCAGAGCCGCCACTACCAACAGCAAAGTGGTCACCAACAGCACCCCCCATCTACCGTCGCCGTGACGCAGGGTGGTAGTTTGGCCAAACACCAAAAAGGCGGGGGTCAGGTGGCTGGTAAAGTTGCCGGCTGCCGTCAACACCAGCTGCGCAAAAGACAACTCTGGCGTGAAGATTGAAGTTTGGCTCAACCGAGCAATGCCTTCCTTGACCACTGCGTCGTGAAGTAGGGGCAGTAAGCTGACCGCGCCTAGTCCGGCCGCCGCCAACACCTGTTTTGGGTGGTGCTTCACCCATGATCGCCACCACCACCCAAGTGCCAAGCCTAGTAAGGGAACCACAATTTTAGCGCTGTGGTAGGCGTACATCGCCAACGAGGCAGACAGGGCGCTAACCGTTAACCACCCCAACACGCCCCAGTAAGTGCGATGGTCGTCGGTAGCTTTTAGCCATCCCCAGACGCTGGCCAGCAGCAGCGTTAGGGCAAGTCCGGACTCAAACCCGGCACGAGAAAAGTGGTGGTGCCACGGTGACACCGCTAACAGCAGCGCGCCGACCAACGCCAAACTATCCGGCTGTACCAAACTGTGGCTACTCAAAGCGGGATCGTCAACAGCTAATCGCCGCAAAATCACTCCCATCAGGGCCACTGCCGCCACCCCCGCCAGCGCAAACGGCAACCGCACCGCCCAGAGCTCCAGGCCCAGTACTCGAGTTACAGCCCCGTTGAGGTAGATGGCTAGCGGGGCCTTGTAGTCGCCAAACGACCTAAATGAAATCGGCAAGCGTTCCAGCCACTCGTCCCGATAAGTGGTCACTACCGAAAAGCCATTATAGGCAATAGCCGCTTCGTCCCACGTCATGCCTGCCGGCACTCGTCCCAACTGGTACAACCGTAACACTGCCGCCAGTAGCACTACGCCTATCAGCAAGCCCGAAAAAGTTGGGGCTGATCGGGAAGTACTGGACTGGAAATTTTTCATCATCACTGCGCTGCCGGGGCCAACTCCATTTTACTTCTAGATCTGAGCAGCCACCAGTACGGTTGCCAGATAACAAACAGTAGCCGCTGCCGCCAGCTGGCGTGTTTCCAAGTGAAGTACAGCCCATGCCGCCAGCTGAACCGCTCTATATGGTCACCGAAAACCGGCCTATTGGTAGTCTCGTGCAGGTGGTGGACTACGGACCTGGACTCAAACCAAACTCGCCAACCTCTTTGGCGGGCACGGAATGATATGTCGATGTCTTCCCAGTAGGCAGGGTAAAATGCTGGGTCATAACCGCCCAGTTCCAGCCACTTGGGCCGGGAAAACAGGCCACTGCCGCCGCTCACCCAAGCTGTTGGCCCGGGGCCGAACTCCCTAGCGCGGCTGTGCCGGTACAGTCCCCGCTCGAACCATAACCGGTTCTTGCCGCTCAGCCGCTCAGTACTGGTACCAGACTGCTCCTTTTCCAGACAGCCCACCGCGAACATTTCAGGGTGTTGGAAATGCTCAAGTAGTGGTTTGAGAAAATCCGGCTCGGGCCGGACGTCGTTATTAAGGAGACACACCAGTTTGTAGCGAGCTAGCTTGACTGCTCGGTTGACACTAGCAGCAAACCGTAAGTTTTCTGTGTTAGCTACCACCAGCAACTCCAAGACCTGACGGTGGTAGCGATACTTGCCCATCAAAAGTTGGGCGGCCGGTGGGGGCGAGCCATCACCGCGGCGGGAACTCTTGAAACGCGGCCCCAGCTGTTTAGCCGGTGGTTGTTCTCTTGGTTTGAGCCGATAGGTCTGCGTCAGCCACTCTACTGTCCGGTCACCGCTAGCGTCATCAACGATGACAACCTGGTCGCGGCTTCGCAAGGCTGCGAACACTGCCGGCAGATGGCGTTTGAGAAGTGATTTGCCATTGAAACTGGGAATGACAACGCTGATCGGCTGGTCGGGAAACAAAGCAGGGCTAGTCATCGGGCCTCGAAACCATCAACTCAAGTGTGCTGGCAAACGACTTCAGTGAGTACTGGCTAGCCCGCCGTCTGGCCAAGTTGGTCATCTCCTGCTTCAGCTTTGGTTCGCGAATTAGCTGGGCAGTTAACTCTATTGCTTGGGCGGGGTCCGTCCATAACAACTGGCTGAGGCGACCGGCCATGATCTCGCGCTGACCTCCCTTATTAATTACCACTGGCACACAGCCATAGGCCATTGCCTCCAGAGTAGTGATGCCAAAGTGCTCCACCAACTGAGGGTGTGAGCGCTCGTCCACTTGGTAACCGGTGGCGTGCCAGTACAGGCTTGCCCGGCGGTACCACTGCTCTAGCTGCGCCCTGGTCACGTCGTGGTGTACTTCCACCGGTAAACCGCGGGCCAGCTGGGCCACTTGCCGTGCATAGTCACGGTTTTCGACTGGCCCGATCAGTACTAGTTTCCACCCCTGGGTAAGCCGAGAGTGCTGCTGTTTGAGCCGGCTAAACATCTCCACCAACACGTCTTGGCGTTTGGTGTGGAGCTGGCGAAAGAACCTGCCCACGTGGAGAATAATTTGCTGTTTATTGCCGGGCAAGCTGGCCGGTAACTCGATAGCCGGCGGATGGACGTAGTTGATCTCAACCGGCCAGCTGGCCGTCACTACCTCCTTGGTAAACTCTGAGTTAGTGGTCTTGACGTGCCAGCGGCTGAGTTTGAAACGATCTATCCAGCCGCTTTTATCAAGTTTGAGCGGCAGCTGGATGTGAAGTATGTTGCGGCCGGCCAAGCTCCAGAACAAACTGCCGTCCGTCAGGTAGTAGAGCAAGTCAAACTGCTTAGTCCACCACAGTTTTCGCCACCAGCTTGCCCGCGAAAACAATGGGGTAGAAATCACTTCAATGCCCTCTAGCGAGTAGCCCAAGAACTGCTGGTAGCGCTGTCTGATCTCGTTTTCTTGCCAATCTGTGCCGGTAAAAGCCACCTGGACGCGGTGGCGGGACCGTAAACACCGGGCTACGTCGAACAAGTAACGCTCGCCGCCGCCGGTGTGTTTGGGCAAGTATGGTGAGTAAAGACAAATTCGCATAAGACATCGACTTGATAACGGCTTGATATCAACTTGATAACGGCTGGCCGTCTCAACGCTGTCTCCACTGCCGAGCAACGTCTTGTTCAACACGGTCATAAACTTCGGGCAGCGTCGGCCGTCGTTGGAGTTCCCAAACCTGGATGTAAATCAAGATTTTGTTGATGCCTTGGACCAGGCTTTCCACTAGTCCCGGCGAACCGTCGCGCCAGCCGCCCCACCACCAAGCGCGGCGCACAAACTCGATTACCCCTTTGCGCAACATGGTCAGAAATCCTACCGGCGCTAGTTCAGAGCGATACAGTAACTCGGCCTCCAGGGCCGTCCAGCTGATGGTTTTGCGCAAGTTCTCACTAGTCGAGCGGTGGGTTAGGTGAATGAGCGGTTGCGCCAGCAGGCAAGTATCTCCCTGGTAGCGGGGGCTCTCATGGACAATGCCGCTCCATCCCTGGAGAGAAGCGCGCCTAAATGCCCGAGTGACTAGGTCTTTCTGCCAGTTACCGTGGCGCATTCGTCGGCCGTACATGATGTTATCACGCTTGAACTGCAGGGCCTGAACGGCGCTGTCCGAGAGTTGTTGCTTGATTTCGTCTGCCAGGGCGGGAGTGACTCGCTCGTCGGCGTCGATGTAAACCAACCAATCGGTCTTGGCCCGCTTCGCACCCAGCTGCCTAAGCTCGGCAAACGAGCCGCTTTGGGCAGCAACTACTCTGACGCCAGCTTGTTGTCGGGCCAAGGCTACGGTGTCGTCGCTGGAGCCGTTATCGACCACGATTATCTCGTCACACCACTTAAGCGTTGCTAAACAGTTGGCGATCATGGCGGCCTCGTTGCGGGCCAGCACGACCGCCGTGATAGAAACCGGGGATGGATGGGCTACCGAGTGCGTCATACTACTGAGCGTTTTCCCATTCTACCGATCAGCATGTCAATCGCTCCAGCCCGCTCGGCCGAACTGCCGCTCGTCAAAAACCGCCATCCTAACCGAGTGGTATTGATCCTGGTTAAGAGGCCGCCGTACTTGGCCCCAAAGTACAGCCTGTTGCGAGTTTGGTAGTAGGTAGACAACTTCGAACCTGCCCCATCGCTGCTGCCGGCGTTGTCGTGCCAAACTTTAGCTTGAGGACAGAAACGAATCTCGAAGCCAGCCGAGCGGGCCCGTAAGCTGAACTCCACATCTTCCAGGTACAAAAAAAAGCGCTCGTCTAGCAGTCCGATTGTCTCCAGCACTTGGCGGGACACCAACAAACAGCAGCCAGTGGCAAAATCTGTTTGAGTGTCCTGGTCAAACTGGCCCCGGTCCAGCTCGTCAACGCCTCGGTGAAAAGCGGTGACGTGCTCCCAGTCGATACTACCGCCGGCATACCACAGCACTTTACCTAAGTCTGCTTGCCGGTAGCTTTGGCCGTGGAACTCACGACCGGCCGTAAAGTAAACTTTGGGGTTAACGATGCCCACCCGCCCAGCTGTCTGGCCAGCAGCCAGCAGCCGTTTGGCACAGTCGGGTGCCAGCCGGGTGTCGTTGTTGAGCAACAGCACCCAATCTGATTTGTAGTGGTCAATGGCGTGCCGTAATCCTAAGTTGTTACCGCCGGTGAATCCCAAGTTACTGTCACTGCGAATTACTTCCACGCCTTTAGACCGCAAAGCTTTAGGTAAGCGCAGCGCTTCTTTCGAGCCGTTATCTACCACCACTACTTGGTGGTCAATGCCGTCGGTCTTGAGCTGCTGGAGCGAGCGCAAACAGATTTGGGTCAGCTCATCGGCGTTGTAGTGAACAATAATAGTGGAAAGATGGGTCATGATAAGTTGGAAGGGTACTCAAAGTTGTTTAGGCAGCTTTGGGTTAGAACTTGAACTTGCGGCGCAGCCGCCACCACCAGGCTGTCGAAGCGGCGCTGTGGCGCAGCTCCCAGTCTGCCAGCCAATAATTTAAGTCCCGTTGGAACTCGCGCAGCTCGGCGCTCAGTTCTGAGCGCGACAGCTGGGTCGGGACGAACTCGAACTGCTGCCACTTCTTGAGCTCGACCGCCATCTCGCCACACGACTGGAGCATGGCCAACGCCAGTCCGTGAGCGCCGTCTTCCACTCCACGCTGGGCAAACAACCGCCTCAGCCACTCTGCCCGAAACTCCTGCCAAAACCTGATCGGTTCCGGGACTCTCTTAGTCTTGACTACCTCCAGCTCGCCCCGGGCCTGAACAGTAGAGTACCGGTTCATTCTGTCTAGGTACTGGTCAACAGATTGGTAGTTGTGATGGACAATGGCGTTTTCAGGCTCAGCCGCCAGTTCTTTGACCACGCCGGTAGTGATCGGCACCGAGTGAATTTCATCGAGCCACTCCACGTGCCCGGCCCGAAATAACCTCAACACCAGGTCCGGCCACCAACCAGTATGCTTGATCCACTGTCCAAAAATGATGTTTTGACGGGGTAGATAGTAGCAGTCGGCCGCTTGGTCGTCAGTGATGATCTGCCGGATTTTCTTGCCGAGCGATGCTGGTACTTCCTCGTCAGCATCGATCACCAAGATCCAGTCGCCGTTAGCTTTACTGAGAGCGAAGTTGCGGGCCGGCTCGACGTAATCGAGAGGCCGGTGTGAAAAGATCTGGTCGGTGTAGCGCTTGGCGATCTTGACCGTGCCGTCATCACTCTTCATGTCCACCACCACGATCTCGTCAGCAAACTTGACTGACTGAAGAGCTTTTTCCAAGCTGGTGGCGGCGTTCTTGGTGTTGACCACCACCGACAGAGATGTCATGGTGACATTGTCCTATATTTGTTAGGTCAAGTAAACACTAGCGGTGTGATATACTTCGACAACGTTACAAAAACAACGTGAGGTGGTCACGAGATACTCCATGGCTGAAAAACATCAAAGATATACTTACGCTTTGTGCTAGTTCATACAGCTAGATCAGCTAAAGCAAGTTTAGATCTTCCTAGAGTCAGGTTGATGACTTGACCGATAGTGTGTGCAGTAATTTTGACTGATACTCGAGTAATGAAACCCCAC
>Ga0210057_1003362_pt1 | contig 22130 bp, 13 predicted proteins | sample CryGeyCG2114_010_2_FD_183968 | JGI IMG/M metagenome (GOLD analysis project Ga0210057, IMG submission 183968) | Groundwater microbial communities from aquifer - Crystal Geyser CG10_big_fil_rev_8/21/14_0.10 (SPAdes) (version 2) | ecosystem: Environmental > Aquatic > Deep subsurface > Groundwater ...
CCCGATCCCCTTCCGACCGCTTTGCTTTTTCGGCAAGGCCATGGAATTATTTGATTCCTGATATTGATCACCCTGTTTTTGGTGATTTAGCCGTTCGTGTAAACTTCTGGATTTGGCAACATCCTCCGTATTATTTAACCGAACCGTTTTTCCCAAAAGAACATACTTTGTTTTTGGGCTATACACTTATAGCTCTATCAATTTATACAATTTGGCAAACATATGTTAAAAAAACTATTACAGGAGACCAAAAATTTAATGTCACTTTCTTTTTGATTATTGCAGTAACTGCTTTTATTTTTAGCATGCCGCCATATATTGGCTTGAATAATTTCAAGATATACTTCCCCTCTCATTTTATTTATGACTTTTTGCCACAATTTAGAGCATATGCAAGATATGGAATTTTTGTATTCATAGGAAACACAATCTTGGCAGTTATTGGACTTGAACATTTAATTTCTAAATCATTCATTAACAAATCGCATCAAAAACTTAAACAGAATTTGCTGATAATCACAATCTCCGCACTCGCAATTTTTGAATTTATACCTGGAAAACATTTAATATCAATTGAGCCAACTCCACCATACGAATGGCTTCGGGAACAAGCATTATTACAACAAGAACCATTAAAATACATTGAAATTCCATCACGCGCAGATTATACCGACCACCTTTACACATACGACGCAAACATAGAAATCATAAATCCATACCTCGTAACAAGAGGAGACGCAAAACTTTTAGAAGATATAATATTAAAGCGTGAAAATGCCTTGATACCAATAGATTTGGTGGAACGAGAAAAGTTATTTTGTGATCTTTCTAACAAACTTGATGTCAAATACCTCTTCTACCACGAAAAAGAACTAAACAGACAAAAGTATGTTCAAAAATTCATGAAAACTGGAGTCGTTACACCTCAACTAAAAGTCGCTATGGCAGAAAGTTGGGGTTCCCCTGTATTTGGAAATCACGTTCCTAAAACAGACCAGGACCTCGAAAAAGAACAAATTACTAAAAATATGAAAAACTTTTTATTATATGATCCTAAACTAAAATTAATAAAGGAATATACAAATGATGAAATAATCGCGAGCAGACCAAACAAAAACTTCTCTGCCGATAAATTTGACACTGTTACTGTATTTGAAATAAATTGCAAGTAGTTTAATATCCGATATTAAACTAATCCAAAACCGACATCATATACTCGCCGCTTTTTAAATAATTCTCGCCATGATGAAACTCATCGCCGAGAATAGAAATCTTATCAATAAAATCAGACTTGCCAATAATAATTAGCTTTGGAGCATTTGCGACAGAAATAGCGTTCTTGTTCAAAACATTAATATCACATGAATTCAGGCTAAAAACACCATCCTTCTTACTCATAGAATCGCAATAATAATGAGCCAAAGGCAAATCAACGCTTGAATCAACCCAAATAGAAGACTTCTCAAAAAGCAATCGATTCGATGCAAGCTCAAGCAAAAAAGACAAATCACTATCATACGAATACTTCTTGCTATATGAATTTGCAGAAAACATCGCTAGCAAAAAAGACAAAATCAAAACAAACGCATAAACTGATTTATTTGCCCACTTCAAATGACAAACAAAATGACCCGTAAGCTTCAAAAACTTCATTCCAAACGACATAAGAACTAAAACAAAAAAACAAACAATCCATTTCGTTGAAACATAAACACCAGGAACAAAAATATTAATCAAATTAAAAGCAATAGCCGTTGAAACAAGTGCTCTTTTTCCCTTGCACGTCTTTCTAAAGATTCCGAACAAAAGTAAAATGCTACCGATATAAAAAATCAAAGAAAAAGATCTATCCGTAAACGAAAAATTTCCTAAAATATATCTAAACAAATCTAAAAAATACAGACTTTTTTCTGAATAAATTATTAACATCTCATCATAAGTTATAGGAGACATAAGATAAAAAAGTGGCAACAAAAAAGAGACCCCTATAAAAACATAAGTAGCAAAAGAATAAAGTGTCGGTAGATTAAATGTCGGCAGTTTTAAATCAATATTTTTGAAGTGATACGTTACATAAGCACACGCAATCACGACGTAAATCCAAAAGAATTCAGATTTATATGAATACATAACCCCACCTACTAAAAATGAAATTATACCTGCAAAAAAACCGACTGAAGTAAGATTTAGGGTCTTTGCCGAAACTGATCTAGAAAGCATGTAAAGTAACAAAACCCAAAACAAAATAAAGCAAATTAATGCAAAAACACCAGTTTCGGCAAAGACCTCAAGCCATAAATTGTGAAGTGGCAACTTATAACTTAATGCCGCTTTATCTATATAGTAATAAGCATTTGCCCACTTTGATGTATGAAAATAAGCGTGAAATGAATTCGTTCCTATTCCAAACAAAAAGTTTTCAAGTCCAACATTAATTCCAACTTTCATTAAAAAAAGATGAGAAAAAAATGATACAGATCTATATAAAAATGATTGCCTAATTATATCCTGAAATAGATATAAAATAGACAAAGGTAATGTAACAAAAGTTATAGCAATTCCGGCCCAAGTAAATGTTCCAAATTTAAATCTAATCTTTTTATAAATTCCAATATAAATATACATGAACGATAAAAGTCCAAATGCAAATCCGATCGTTGCACTTCTTGAGCTTGTAAAATATAGCGAAATACCAATTAGGATAATTAGCACAAAATCAAAGTATTTTCCCGCCCGCTTTTTTGTAGCCAACAAACTTGCCAAAACAATAAAAAATAAAGATGAAAGATAAGCCGCAAAATGATTTACATCCCAAAATACAGAACCATACCTTGTTGGATATCCAGGGACTGGCCAAACTCCACCTGTTGCAATGCCTTTTGTTTCCTGCAAATACATTTGATAAAGTAAAAACGCAAAAACAAATAAAAATGTGTATTTATAAACATTGACCAACCTCGAGATACTCCCTTTTTCTGAAATTATATATTCTTTAAATGTTGGATATGAAAATAAAATCGCTCCTTGAAAAAATATCATTCTAATCGAATTCATAATGTCGCGACTTTGAAGAAGGCTTAACAGTTGAAAAAGGACAATCAAGGAGAGAAACACAAACAATTTATCTTTTAAATATAAACTATAATTTTTTGAGAAATAAAATATTCCCAAAACAGAAACTAAAATTAAAAAAAACTTTGAAATAACAAGATCAGGATCAAAAATCGAAAACATTTCCTTATGCGTAAATGGAATTGAGATTACTAACAGATAAATTAAATATTTAGAAATTTTATTTAACATAAAAAGGATCTTCTATAGGGTCTGGTGGATACCCATAATTCGTAAGCTTAGTTGATACATCAGCGATTTCTATATTAATTTCATCAAACGCCATCTTTTCGAGTAGTGTTAATTTTTCGCCCAATATCAACCTATCAATAAATGTCTTATGTCTTGACATGAGCGTTTCAAGTTGAGATCTCAATAGCTCTACCCTAGAAACAGATTTTAATAATACCCAACCTCCAGACGTACCTTTAATGTCTAAAACTAGTGGAGCCTTAATCCTGCCTCCCTTACTTTGCAATTTATAATAGACCGAATCTGGAACCAAAAAGCTATAGTTTTCTAAAGGCCCGGCATCGTCTATCATTCTTAAAATAGTTGGCTCATCAACTGACTTAACAACATGATCGCTATAAAAACGCAACACAGGAGGTTCAATTCTACTGAAATATAATTTTCGATCTGGATAGTCTTCAATTGGATAATTCTTATTATTTATCTCTACCAATGCGACCTTGTCCTTATTGAAATCGGACAAATAAACTTTATCTCGGATAATTACTACATAGAAAATGGCAACTAAAGAAGCACAAAATACTAATAAAATTCTTGAGTATTTATTATCAAACCTTATTTCACTTCTTAAAAATGAATTAAGAATATATATAGATCTTTCTATAAAACGTGCAGACAAAATAGCAATGAACGGATAAATCGGCATTATATACCACTGCAATTTATCTTTTGATACCGAAAAGAAAATTAAAACAAAAAAAGTAGAAATCAGAAGAAGATAATACTGCCTTCTATCCTTATCAAAAAATGGAAGCAAAACCAAAGCACCAAAAAGTGGCAGAATCCAAATTCTAAATGAAGTCCTTATTACATCTAAAAACCACAAAACCGGTTTCTCGTGACCAAAACCAGAAAGTCCACGACCAATCATGTGATCAATAAAATATGTATCCCAGAAATCATTCCCGTATTTAATCAATGAGTAAATATGCCATGGCCCTGCTATTAATAAAATACCAATTACAATGAATAAAAATGGTTTCAAATATTTTTTGAGATTTTTTATATCTAAAACCAACAAATAAATAAAAATAATTGGCAGTGGTATAAAACCAATGATTCCCTTTGTCATAACGGCGAAGCCGATGCTGGCTCCCGAAAGGAGCCAGCTTATGAGGGCTGCGTTTCGCTTATCGCTCAACGACAGCCCTCTATAAAAATAGAATATCGACAACACAATAAAAAATGTTGCTGTGACATCTAACATTCCATTTCGTGAATAGTACAAATAATGAGCGGTTGATAACAAAATCAACGATGCAGTAATACCTGTTAGTTTGTTGTAAAGTTTACTTCCTAATTTATATGTTGCCATTATTCCAAAAATCCCGAAAGTGGCAGAAACTATTCTTGCACCGAATGAATTAAATCCTGTAATCTTAAATGCTAAAGCCGTAAGCCACATATAAAATGGTGGCTTTTCAAACCAATAGTCTTTCATGTCCGTCCAATGCAAAGTCAACCAATCGTTAGATAAAACAATATTTTTTGCAACTTTTGCATAAATGGCTTCGTCCCAATCAATTAAGGTCGTAGAACCAAGTCTTATGAAAATATAAAAAGCTGAAATAGGCAAGATTATCAAATATGGTGTAATCGGATTTTTAGACCACCAATTTAGAACATAAGGTAAATTCCGATTCTTACCAATTGTCATAATAGAAAACCCGATACATATAAAAAGATAAATCCAATAAAATTCCATATTGTAAGAATAAAATAGTCCAGCAACAAATATGGAAACGGCGCCACCAAGAAGACCAGTGCCTAAATATTTCACATCATTTGATTTAGACGTAAAGATTGAAACAACAAGGCTTGCCAAAATAAGACCTGCAAAAAGTGCATATAAAGTCATACCTACTGATCCTGTTTCTGCTAAAACTTCGCCCCACACACTATGAGGTGGAACTTTCATCTCTTTAAGTTTTGGCTCCCTATTAAAATAGATATCCGATATTGGCGTACCTCTAAATGCGTGATCAAAATTTCCATACCCAGCACCAATCAAAAAGTTATCAAAATAAACTTCACTTGCGCCGTCTAAAAGAAGCATATGTGTGTCAGTAGAATCAAGTCTGTAGTGCATAAAAGAAGCAACCTTTTCATTTATGGAAATATGTTTGTATGTTGTGTACGATAAAAGTCCTACAATTCCGACTAATACAAGTATCGCAAACGAATATAAAATCTTTTTTAAACTTGAAAAATAATATATGAATAAGGATAAACCAAGTCCAACCGCAAGTCCCATCCACGAACTTCTAGATTGAGTGAAAAATAAAATTCCAGACAGGAAAAATGCTGAAAAAAGGTAATAAAATTTAGCAAACCTATTTTTGTGCTTCATGAAAAACATTGCAAATAAAATAGGAATCATCGTTACTAAATAACCGCCAAAATGATTTACATCCCAAAAAGTCGAGCCGAGACGAGGAGTATAACCTGGGACAACCCAAACTCCTCCAACGCTAAACCTGCAACAAATCCTTAAATAAAATTGCAAAACAGCAATTAAGGCCGCAAAAAAGCCCATGGCTAAATAAAGATCAATAGACTTTCTTATAAATTTCAACCCATGCTTTTCATATAAATTTCTAAAAATAAAATAAATGCCAACAATTGAAGAATAAAAAATGTACAGTTTAAAACTTTCGTCAAAAGAAGCTGATTTTTTGATCCATAAAAGTCGAAGCAGCCACAAAGATAAAAGCAAAACTAAAAATGGATCTTTTTTCAAAGCCTCTAAACTCGAATGTAAAAATCTTTTGTAACCTGCTTTTTTTGCCCAAACAAAAAAATGATAAACAGAAGATAAAGCGATACCACCGAAGGCAACTCTAATAGGGAGCAAATCCCAAATTCCACCAAGGCTAAATAACTCTTTATGAACTAAAGGCGTCAAAATTATTAAAAGTAGAAAAGAAATTCTTAAATTTTTGATTCCTAAAATAAAAGACAGTATGAAAATTGCTAAAGCTGGGAGGAGCATTATGTAATCCATTTATTTTGATTTAGATAACAAGCTTTTATAAACAAAAATAGTTTGTAAAGCCGCATTATCCCAAGTAAATTCACGAAGAATACGCTTTCTTAATACATCAGTATTTTTCGAGCTTTCACTCGCTTTTAGTATAGCATTCTTTATACTTTCGGGGCTTTTTGGATCGCAATAATAGCCATAATCACCCAAATACTCTTTAACACGATCGCCAGAAACAACTGGAGTCATACCTGCTAAAGTAGCCTCTAAAGAAACAAGGCCTGTTGTTTCAAACCAACTTGGATGAACATAAATTCCATCTTGTGACATTGCGGAAGCTAACATCTGTTGAGGTAAAGCTCCAACATAAAAAATGTCTTCATGATTTTTAATTTCACTATTAAACCTATAAATATATTCTGGACTTCGTTCTGAGAGAACTCCTACAAAAATTAAAATATAGCCATCAAAACTTTGCGATTCCTTTAACATTTCAAAAGCTTTAATTAAATTTAATTGGTTTTTTCGTGGTTCAACTCTTCCAACATTCAACAAAACCTTCTTTTTAGAAATATCAACTGAATATTTTTCCATAAAAAACTTTTGAAACGGAGATCTTGAAGCATTATTAAAAATATCAGCATCTACGCCGTTTACGACTAATTCCGATTTAAAATCAGATACGCCAAAATCAGTAATCAAATCTTTAGATTCCTGCTTAGTTTGAACTAAAACGATATCTGACATGCGAAGAATTTTCCTCTGCTGATTTCTTATACCCATTAAAACTTGCAAAATTGTCGGGTACAGCTTTTTTCTATTGAAAAAACTACGATACACATTTTTGCCAACATCTCTTAATGGCTGGCTTTTCACAATAAGATTATAAATTCGTCTTATGTCATATCTTGCAAAATTTTCGAAATCTAAAACTTCTTTGTATGAATGATGTATAGCTGAAATAACAAGCGGCTTATGATGATCCTTTGCAAATTTTGCTTGCATATAAGTTTCACAAACCCAATCTATATTAAAAAGATGAACAATATCATAATCAGAAATATTCTTTTCATGAACATTTAATGAAATATCAATTTTTATATTTGGATCAAGTTTTTCAATTGCGGATTTTGTTTTTTCAATTTGAAATGTATCGCCACCTCTTGGATTATAAAGATCTACTCGCGATTGAAATAATATTTTCATAGGTTATAAAGGCCTGAATAATTCTTGATGAAATTTCGCATCGAAAAGACTTCGGCCCTTTTTAGGAGGGCTACCCCTGATGAAACATCAGGGATAGCCCTCATTTTAGCCGCAAAATCGCTGGGATCTCCTGTTTTCGCATAAATTACAGCATCGCCACCAACATCTTTTAATACAGGTAGGTTAGAAGCTACTGTAGGAATTCCCATAGACATTGATTCAAGAATAGCAATTCCAAAGCCTTCGGCATAGGATGGAAATACAAATAAATCAATTGAAGATAATATTCCAATCTTATCCGATTCTAAAAATTGATCTGTAAAAATTACACTTTCATAAATACCAAGGTTTTTAGATAAAGACTTTATCTCGTTTAAAAGAATTCCTCCACCAGCAAGAAGCAAAAGCATATTCTTACCTGGATTTTGTTTCTTAATTTGTGAAAAAGCGTTAATTAAAACTTCATGACCTTTTTCCTTTGTAAAACGAGAAATATTTCCTATAACAAATGTGTCAACTGGAATGCGCCATTTTTTTCTAAAGGAATTTCTTTGTAATTGCGAAAAACTGAAGTACTCATTCTCAATTCCATTTGGAAGTACTCTGATTTTTGTTGGAGAGATAAATTCATTAAATATTCTATGTCTTTTAATAGATGGAGTAAGTGCTAAAACATCCGTTGCAAAAATATTACCGACAATAAAATTAACAAATGTATTTATGAAAAGTGCTGGTAAACTTTTGAGAAAATTGTGTCTCCACCAAGAAAAAGGTGTATGAACATGATAAATTCTTTTTACAGGTTTTCTAAATGAAGCAAGCCACCCACCAAAAGTTGCAAGAGATCCAGTTAAAAGTTCATGAGAATGTACGATATCTATTTTTTCTAGAATTATGAGTTGGCGGATTTGCAGTGCATACTGCAAATCCGCTTCATGGCGGGGCGCCACCATATTCTGATGAGTGATAACACATCAACAATCTTTTTTTATTCATAATTTCCCGATATACGGAAACTTCCTTTTATAAACTTGAACAATCGGAGCATCCATCAATGCTTCCTCAAATACGATATCAAAATTGTATGGAAAATCATAATCAAGATAATTTGTCTGATTTAACCACTCTCCAGCAGGATTTATTATCACGTAGTCAGCTTTCTCAATTTCATCAACGTATACAGTGTTATTTTTATAAGGTGGCAATACGTGCACTGGTAAAATCTTAAGATATACTTTCTTTCTAATATCTGGGTCCTCCTTATATATAAAATTCATGCCGTCTCTTAATCCTTCTCCCCAATAACCAAAATCAAATAATCGGTTTTTATAAACTCCTGATGGGCCTCCAAAAAATATATTATAGTAATCGAAATAAAATGGATGATATATTAGTATCGTCATAAAAAGTATTCCGAATACAATAACTGGAGTTGCAAATTCAACAATTGATTTATATGTCGAATCTATAAATTTTCCGGAAATATCGATTAGAAAATAAAATCCTACTCCAGAAATAATTGCCATTGCAGGATATATTGGAAATATATATCTTATGCCATCCATTTTAAGAGGTGAAAACGTAGCCATTAATGGCGTTAAAAAATACATCAGAAACCAAAAATCGTATTTTCCCCTTTTGAATATGAATTTAATCCCAAAAAGGAAAACTCCAAGCAAAATAATTGGGGGCGTTGTAGCAAATAAATAAACAAAAAAATAATACCAAGAGTGCGGAGATGGAAATTGTCCTAAAAAGTATTCGAAATATCTTGAACCATTTATACGACTTACGCTTGATAAAAATCTTCCAACTGGATCTGGCCAAAGCCACGGCCAAACAGCGTAGAAAGTTCCTAAAGCTAAAAATGGAATTAAAATTAGGTCGTTTTTTAAAATCAAGAATCTTGATTTTAAAAAACGACGACCAAACTCAGACAGAGTGAGAAGTAAAAACAATACTAAAAAGAAAAGTGAGTTATATTTTGTTGCAATTGAAAGTCCCAACAAAACTCCAGAAATAATGTAAAACCGATGTTTAAGTTTTCGTGTACGTAATGCAAAAAAGAAAAAGCAAACTGTGACTAAAGTCATAAAGGAAACAAAATTCTCTTGGGTTGCAACTCTGCTATGTGCAAAATAATGGGGCGTCAAAGATAATATAAGGCTTGATATCAATGCAATTTTCGAATTGTAGAACTTACTTGCCAATATATATAAAAGAACAATTGTAATAGAGCCAACAAAAGCGCTTAAGATTCTTTGTAATGAATATCTTCTTCCGAGTGGAAAATCCTGATCAATATTATTGCTTAAATAATCAGAATTCAAAGTAACGATTCTTGATGCTCCATAAAAATATTTCGAAAAAGGCGGATGTTCCTTATTTAATTTCCATGTATTTTCACTAAAATCAAGAGATTTAATTGAATTAATATAGATTTCCCCGACCCTAACAACCGCGGTTTCGTCCCAAACTTCAAAGTGTTTCGTTATGTTCCACAATCTAAAACCAAAAGAAAACAGAAAAATCGCAAGAATTATCAAAATATCCTTTTTCACTATTTTTTGCCTCGGCTTTTATAAATTTGATAATACTCTACGCCTGAAACAGTTATCACATCATTTAATTTTTCCAAATTATAGCTATCAAGATAAAATTTATTTCGCTCTTCCCTATACACTGGCAAAACAAAATAATCAGCTTTATTGCGCTCCTCTTCTACTCTTATATTCAAAACCTCAAATTTCGCAAATGGTCTTAAATAATCAAAATCGGCGATCGCAACTTTTACTTTTTCTGGTTCATCGTCACTATTAAAAAATAGTGCGACTTTATCATATGCAATCAACCATTTAGGTTCAATCAAAGTTCTTCCATTTTCCATTCCACCAACTAGTTGACTGTAATAAGCCAAATAGTTCGGATGTAGGCCAAATAAAATTACAAATCTACCAAAAACAAAAAGTGAAAAAATTAGGGCCAAAACTTTTTTAGAAAAGTAATTTCTAATCCAATATACAGAAAAAATAGCAACTGGAAAAGTTATAGGAAGAAGATATCTATCCAACTTCTTTGAAACAAAAGTCAACATCAAAAAATAGAATGCAATAAAGGCAAACCAATAAATAAGGTTAATGTTGAACTTGTACTTTCTTTTAAAATTTTTAATTGAAAAATAAATCCCGAATACAAACATCAAAACCATAAACATTGAATACCGAGAAACAAACGCTATCGGATAAAAAAGTGGACCCGGATCAAGTGTTTCTACACCAAACCATATATGTCCGTGGCCCTCTTCGAGGGCCACCCCTTCAACTCCCTTAAATAGGTAAAGATTTAAGGACCCGACTGGATTTACCCACATGGCAGGCCAAAAAGCAAAAAAACTTAATATAAAAAATAGATAAACAATTAATAATTTTTTTATTTCAGAAAAATCAAACCTTCTTAAAATTAGGTATCCCAAAACATAAAATGGAATTAAAAATAATGCAGAGCTTTTTGTTAAAGCTGCCAAACCTATAAAAACACCAGATAAAATCGCCTCTTTACCATTTCTTTCAATTGTGTTGTCTTTAGAAAATGCGATATAAAAGTATAAACACGAGATAAACATGAAAAGTGAAATCATGGTATCTGTATGGATTGCTCTTGAAAGACCTAAATAAAAAGGCTCCAAAAGAACAAACATAATTACTAGAATCGAAGATCTTTGACCAATTATTTTTTTGAGTAAGAAGAATGCTAAAGCAACTAATACAGAAGTAAAAAAAACTAAAACTGTTTTTTGAATAATGTGGTTTGTAATAAATTCAGCGTTCGGAGATAGCACCCCTTTATATATGAGAAAATCTAAAAGCGAATAAATTTTTATTGCTATAAATTGGCTCCACAAAAGAGGAATTCCGGGATGATACGTAACAGCAGTTTTCGCAAAATCTAATGACATCAAAGCTTTTCCGAATTCGTAGCTTCTACTTTTCCATAAAAATGCATCGTTATTTATAAAATCCACGCCCAAAGATGGCAAGCGATACAAAAAAGCAAACAAAAATATATAAAGAGTCGTTGGTAAATTTTTAATTTTGTTAATTACCTGTGTATACATATATTGAATTTCCATATCTGTTTTTTGAATCTATATATTCAACTTGTTTGATTTTATCACTTTTAATTTCTATTTCTGAAATTAATATATTGTCTGATGTCAAGACAATATCATCATTATATTTCTTCATGCCTATATTATTTATTCCATTTGCGGAATCGAGCCCTTCGCCATTATAGTAAATTTTATTTTTGTATGTTTCGGCGTATTTATTTATAGCTTCTGTTTTCGTATTTAACCTGGTGAATTTTATCGTCGACCAGAAAGTTGTAATAAACATAGAAAAAAGCAACAAATAAAGTAGAAAATTCATCTTCTTTGAATTAAATAAAAATGCATAACTAGCAAAAATCGGCAAAAATAAATATATAGGTAAAAAATAATGAGATGGACTCCTATTAAATCTCGACACATATAGAAAATATATAGTGGAAGCTAAAATCATCGATGTCACACCAATACTTTTTTTACTCCTTAAAATATTAATAACTCCTAAAGCTATAATTGCTAAACCAAAAATGCTAAAATCCTGACTCAATTCTTTTATATTTTCTATAATTGCTTGTGGATACTCTGAAAATGGCAACGCAATAACATTATATTTAAGTTGCCACAACATTCCTTTCCCAAATTCTTCAGACCAAAAAATTGACCACTTAAAGATCAAACTATACGTTGTCAAAACAAAAGTAATTCCAGAAACTATGGATAAATAAATTCCATTTTTAAACATTTGGAAAAAGTCTTTACGATCTGATAAATATTTTTCAATTGAAAAAGCTGGAACCATAGCCATAAATAAAATAGCGTTATATTTTGTCCCGACTGCTAAACCAAAAAATAATCCTGATAATAAATATGATTTCAAGTTGTTTCTTATTACACCAATATACGAAAAATAAACTCCGCAACTAATCCAAAAAAGCATTATTCCGTCTTGTAGCGCAAAGTGTGAATAGTATGAATGAAACGGGATTACCGACATAAAAAGTCCGGCCAAATATGCAGATTTGCTATTCTTCGAAATTTCCAAAGTCAAAAAATAAATTGGGACAACAGTTACCGCACCCAAAATCGCACTCAAAATTCTTGATATCAAGTAAAAAATAAATGGGTCATTCCAGATAATCGGCAAAAGGCCTTCGACTACAGGTCTCAAATTTAAAATTTGGATTAACGCTCTAGCCTTAATAAATATGAAATAGAAAAAATAATTAAAATAATAGTTAAAATGTGGCCAATCGAAATGATCTATTAAAGGCGTAAAATTTAAACCTAAGGTACTCCTTACCAACGCGGGTTCATCGATATTATAGATGAACGGATATCCATGAGTAATACCAATTAACCGTAAAATTAATGCTAGCAAAAAGATTAAGCAAAGTTCTTTATTACTTAGAATAAACCTTATTATATAATACATAGCTTATGCCTAAATAGATAAAACCTAATATCAAATGACTCAAGTTGGAATAATATCCAACTAGAAGGAATAAAGATAAAAAGGTATAAACAATGTCCCCTTTAGTAATTGGATAAAAACCAACTTCTTTTTTAATAAAGAAAATGAATACAATATAGGCAACTAATCCACCAAGCCCCATTGCAACTGAAAACCACATAAGTGAATCCGAAAACCCATATGAATAATAAATCGCTATAGTAAGCAAGAACATGATCGCATATGAGATTAATGCCCCCCACAATTTTCTTACAGGAACAGCAACTCCAGATTTTAACAAATTAATATGTGAATATGCCCAAAAAGCCAAAATCAACGGATCCATAAGCCTGAAGGCACTAGAATATCTTGTCGTTATCGGATCTTTGCCAATAAAACTAAAAATAAAATCAACAAATTGAAATAATTCAAATTTAAAAATGATTAAAAAAACAGATGAAAATAAAATTAAAAAATATGCCTTACCATTGCCTTTCAAAAATACATTTTTGAATTCGTGTTTTGACTTTTCAAAAACAGAAGTCATTGATGGTAAAGTGACATCTGTTACAGCATCAGAAATTGTTGTTATTTTCGATGCAACAAGTAATGCGAAACTAAAAATACCAATCATTTCATCGGATAAATCCTTTCCTAAAAGTACTGGCCCCAACTTTTGCCACTGCATGAACAATATTTTTATAAAGTATACAAACAGTCCGATTTTAAAAACTGAAAGAACAATCATTTTTAACTCCGCCCCATCAGGTAATACCAAGTGTCCTGAAAAAACTTTCAGAACATAAATTCCTAGAACAAGCGTTGAAACTATATTAAAAGCAAGCAATGCATAAAAATACCCGAGATAGCCATATTCAATTAAAAAGGGTATGTAAATAATTATGCTAACGATAGAAATTAAAGCCTGAAAAATAAATAAAAATTTAAATTTTTTTATACCTTGTATTACGGAATTCAAAACGGATTGTAAAGCTTGTATAAAAAGGATTAGACTAAAAATTCTTAAAGGATTTATGATTTCAGGTCTATGATAATAAACATTTCCTAAATATGGTGCGAAAATAAAAAGTCCTAAGACTAAAGGCAAAGAAATGAAATACCGAACAATGGTAGATCCGATAAATACTTTAAATGCCTCGTCCTTATTTTTGGCAGCAGCAATTTCCCGTGTAGAACCGGAAGATATTCCTAAGTTTTGATACACACCAACAATTGCCGCAATTGATGTAACAAGGCCTACAAGCCCATAATCCGAAACCGTCAAAAGCTTAACAATAATAACTGATTGAATAAGTCCAATTGCGACAGCAAAAAATCTAGATATTATAGATATAACCGACCAGCTAAATTTCATAATAGATTAAAAAACTTTCTTGAAGTATACACGCTACTTTGAATACAGATAAACATACGGATTAATAAAAATGCTGAATTTATAGTAATTTTTATACGCCTCAATCAGATTATATTCATTAGGATTTTCAAGCAAACCCAGTGAATCAAATGAGAATTTGTAGTCATAGTCCGAAGTGACATTGTAATACTTGTTCCATGCTCTGGAGGAAGATATTCTATCCTTCGCTATCTTTTGATTTTTGGAAATCTCATTCGATTTATTCCAAACATAGTTTTGCCAACCGACATAATCTTTGGAAAACTGAAAATCAATAAATCCTAGAAATAACAAAAATAAAATTAAGCTAATATTTACAAATTTAAATTTATTAAAATCCATATATTTAGATAATGCTAAAACCCCAGTGGCTATTAAGGGCAGAAAATATCTATCATATGTATTCCAAGAAACTAAAAACAACCCAAGATATAAAACAAAAAAAACAGAAATGAAATTCATGTTTTCAATAAGCTTAAATTTGAATTTAGAAAAAGCTAAAATAGCAAAGGTCGAAAATCCAAACACTGACAACAAATCCCAGAACCTCATAACATCAAAAATACCCCTCCATGAATATTTATTTCCATCAAGATCTCCAGGAAAAAATCCTTTTCTATCAAAAGTGTTCCCAGTATATGGGAAATCTTTAAGATAGTAATCGGTCGATAAAAATAAATTCTTAGATACAAACGCAAGGCAAACTGCACAAATTAAATATAAAGTGATTTTGGAATACGAGCGTCCTCTCAAACTATTTAATATAAAAAGATAAACTAAAGGCAAAAGCATTGCTGAAAAATAGATAAACGATATAAATATCAGTGGATACGATTTCCCCAAATTAAATAAATTCGAAAGCTGCACAGATTGATTTTCAATTATACCTGTTTTTGGAAAAAAAATGTAATAATACAAAATTAGAACAAGTGTAATTAGAATTTCAATAAATAAATACTTGTAGAATTTTCTTACTAGTAAAACAATCGCAATTGATATAAATGCAACTACAAGATATTGCTTAGTGAAAAACCCAAGTATAAAAAACAAATTTGATAACACAAAAGGCAACTTTCTTTCAGTGTGAAAAAATTCGTTTGTAAAATAAATTCCAACTAGAAGAAAAAACAAAACAAAATTTTCAGTCATAAAACCAAAAGTAGAATAAAAATGAAGCGGAGATAAAAACAAAAGTAGTCCTAACAAAATAGATTTTAAGATAGAAATTTTAACTTGCTTATTCAGTATAAAAGATATTATTACAAAGTTTCCGACAGAAACAGCCAACGTTAAAAACGGTAAATTCATCAAACCAAATATTTTTGAAAAAATATATCCAAAAAATCCTTGAGTAAAAAAAGTACTGCCAATCATCGGGGCCAATTTAAAATCATATTTTAGGAAATTCTCAACGGTTTTATAATAAACCCAATCATCATTTTGCATAAAATTAATGCGACTTACTAATGGAGTCATCAATAAAAGGAGTAAAAGCCCTACGACCCAAATTATATAGTCGTTTCGAAATTTAAATTTAATCATTTACTAATTCTGTTTGGCCAATAAAAATCTCTTTAGCGTTCAGAAGATCACCAACACCAAAAAATACATTGTATTTTCCAGCTGAAAATCTCTCAGGGATAATTGGATAATAAGTTTCAAGGACTAATTGTCCATAATCAGAACGATCCAACGATCCCATGAATCCATTTGATAAGTAATCAATCACCACAAACTTTTCGTTCTTATCTTCAACATTCTCAAATGTCCAAAACGTCGCCTTATCCAAAAAATTACCACCTACTTTTTGTAATAAAATTCTTATATAGCCTGCACCGTGTCTACTTATTTTTTCTGAAACTTTAATATATTCTGTTGAAAGGTTCAATTTTATTCTATCGGTCCCAAACTCAACTTTCGATCGATCAAAATCCTTATAACTTGCCAATTCAACAAAAGTTGAAAAATCGTTTATTTTCCCCTTTTCAAATGCAGAAATTTTTCCACAACTGTAGACATGCCTATAATTATTGGATTCTATCAATCGCCTTAATGTCTCTTTGTTAAATGTCCATCCGCTATAATCAAGTGGACCAATGGTTTTAGTTTCAAAAATATCAGATAAAATTAAATCGGCATCCCAATATCTTGCAGGATATAAAGCGTTAACTAACCGATTCGAACTTTGTGCACCAAGATAATCTGGGCCACTATAAATTTCTGGATTCTTATCTGAAATTAAATCCGACATTTCGTTTAAACATTCATTATCATTTCTTGGAATACTCGCTCGCCTTATTTCACCAAGCTTATATGAGATAAAGGCATCATTGCTTTTTGAAAAAACCTTACCAATAATCTTGTTTTGAATAAGACTTTCTACAGAGACATAAATTGGGTTTTTGGTTATTAAGGAAAAATAAAATGTAACAAATAATATTGATATAGAGAAAATAACCCGATAACTAACATTCAGTATTTTCTTGTCGAAAATCTTAAATCTTGATAAGAAATATATATAAGAAAGAAATAAAGCCGAAATCATAAAAGCAATTCTATGATTTGAAATGTCAAAAATCTCATCTTTACTTAATAAAACTATGGCTAGATCAGGAACAGAAACAATCCAAACGGGAACTAAAAAAACAAGATATCCAAGTGGCCCAAACAAATTATTTAATGCCAAAAGTTTATCCTTTGAAAACACTACATTTGTTATTAGCCAAGGCCTAGATATTGAATTCTTTATCATTTCACCATATGTAGAACCAAGATATTCATATCTGTGAATAAAAAAATTGCCTTGATCGATACCATCAGGATTCCCGTCAAACATTGCAGTCTTCTCAATAAATGTATCTATACTTTGCTTTCGCAAATCAGAGTATGCAGGAATAACAATGAAAAATGCGAAAGCAAACCAAATAAAACTTATTAAAAAAGTTTGAATTGCAAGTTTCTTGTTTTTTGAATATATAAATAATGCGTAAACGGAAAGTATTGCCCCAACTTCTTCTTTCCCAAGCAACATTAGAATAATTAAGATCCAATAAATAATTAAACCTTTTTGGGAAGTCGTTTTTTTGCCAAAAAAATCATTCTTCTCTAAAATCCAAACAAGCCAAATAAAAAAAGGGGCAACAAATGAAATCCCGTGATATCCAGTCCAAACTAAAGTAAATCCGATTGCTGGATACATTAAATATGTTAAAACGACAGAAAAAGAAACGATCTTATTTTTGAATCTTTTTATACAAAGAAGATATATCGGGAAAATTGCGGAAATAATTACAACGTGCTGAACAAAAACTAAAATCATTGGATTATCGTAAAACAAATATATCGGAGCGAAAACCGCGAGGATAGGATCAACATGACTCATTCCCCAGCGTGGCATATTTGTTCCAAATTGGTCGGTAACCTCCATAAAGCGTCCACGTGAAGTATTCCAAACCATCTGTGACATATTCCCTAGATCAAATTTGCCGTATTCAAAATTCACATATCTTTTATATGCAAGGGTAAATGCATAAATCAAAAAAACAACTCCAATGATTGTTAGCACTATATATTGGAAAAATTTTCCACCAAAAGGTTTCATATTATCAATCGAAAAATCTAAATCGCAAAAGTGTCGATATCGCTTCTAATCCATCTTTTAAAGCATTTAACTTTTTGCCTGCATTTGTGGTTCTTGGCATATATTTAATCGGGATATTATAAATTCTATAACCCTTCTTTCTAACTTTTGCTGTAACTTCTGGACAAAACTCAAATCTTTTGCAAACTAAAGGGATGGATTTCAAAACATTAGTTCTAAACATTTTGTAGCAAGTTGCTTCATCTGGAATATATTGGCCATAAAGTATGCTTGCCACTGTTGGTAGTACAATATTATTTCCTAAAAAGTTTTTCCAATCCATGCCTGTATAAAATCTTTTGCTTGAAAATCTATTTCCATATACAACATCGACATTATTATCTAAAGCAAATTTAAACATTGTGATTAAATCATTCGGGTCATATTCAAAATCAGCATCTTGAACAACGGTATAATCACCTGTTACATGATTAAATCCTTCTCGGAGAGCAGTCCCCTTCCCACCATTTTGTTCCATTAAAATAACTTTTATTTGCTTATTAGATTTTGAATATTTATCTAAAAGTGTGCGAGTTCCATCTGTTGAGCCATCATCAACAACAATGATTTCGATTTCTATTGGAAGCTCTTTTAATGAATCTAAAACTTTCAAAACGGATCCGGCCTCGTTATAAACAGGGATAACTATTGATAATTTTTTTGACATTAAATTTTAATTAACTAGATATACCTTTGTATAAAACACTTGAGCATTTTCATCATTTACGATTCTCAAACTATTCAATAATACATCAAAAGGATCTTTGATTTCTTGTTTAAAAACAGCTAAAAGCGTATATCTCGGATCTGCTTTCGGATCAACGAATGTACTTCCTCTATTAAATTCATTTGTCCATAATAAATATTTAGCATCCCATTTTTTCAATACTCGATATTGAACTTCACCATTCATTTGTATATTTTGCGGAAGATAGACAGAATTATCTTTTAAATACCATTCCGTATTTCCGGTCTCATCAGAATATGCAGTAAATCCTGGATCAGCGATTATAAAATCAATTCCCTGCTTTACGGTTTTGTATACATCTTTTTGATTGTATATAACAATACCTGAAATCAAAGTGCTTGAAATAATAATTGAACTAAAAATTATTCTATGAAAATACTTAGAAAAAAACGCAGAAACTGAAATCAATATGGAAAAGCCGATAATACTAATAAACAATAATTTTGAAGCTCCTAGAAAATATAATTTCTGGGAAGACTGCAGATAGATAAATAGTCCCAATGAAACTAAATTCAAAGCAACAAATAAAATCTTATGTTTGGATAAATCTATTTTTTCTATACCAAAAACCGACAACATCACAACGAATGGAATTATTGGCATATAAATTCTTGGCAAAGAAGGAGTCCAAATAAAACCAATCGCTATCTCAAGAAGTAGAAAAGTTAAAAGTGGCATCCATAAACTTGATCCAAAAAGTTTATTTTTTTTCCAATATGAAATTCCAAATAATAAAAAAACTATTAGACATGGGACAACCAACACAAATGTTGTATAAGAAAAGAAATATTCAAAACGCTTTATGTCAAAAATAAAGCCCCTGAGTTCTTCGAAGTAATCATTCTGAATATTCCCAGAATATATAAACTTCGTGTAAATCATCCACGGCACATGTATCAGTGATTGTGGGACAAAAAAAATAAATGCATCGCGCCACTTTTTATTGAATAGAAAAAAGAACCCAACACCAAAAGCCAAGAACGCCCCTTCAATTCGAGTCATTGTAACAGTGAGTAAAATAAAAGAAAGAATTCCAGCCTGCTTAAATGTTAATGAACTTTTGCCCTTAGAGCTGGTATAAAAAAACATGAAAAAATAAATGAATGAAATAATAAGCATCGTAAAAATTGGATCAGCCATTACACGAAAACCCCAATATGCAAAAACAGACGTTACGGAAAGAGTAATTACAGATAACAATGCAAATTTCTTGTTAGTAGAAATGAATTTCAAATAAAATAGATAGACAAACAAAAGTGTTACAGAAGATGAAACAAGAGAAAGTAGTCTTCCCCACAAAACTTCAGCATTTAGCCAAATGCCAGGAACTAAAAGTAGTGAATAAAATGGCAATCTTTTTTCATCAAATGGCCAAGATCCACTACTCAAATAACTTGCACCACGTATCATTCGGAAAGTATCTCCCCATTCGGTAAAATTAACGTTTATTAAAAAAATTCTTACAAAGACATATGACAAAAGAAAGTAGAAAAAAGGCTTATTATCATTTATATATTTGTACATTTTGTGCATCTAAAGCTTATGATAACATTGTGGCAGTGATAAAACACCTTTACAACAAGTATATAAAAACTATATATACGTTGATCTTTCTTATATTTTTCATACCAAGAGTCATAGGCCTTGGAGGCGATATTTCAAACTACGACGCCTCATTCTGGTATCCACGCATGGATAATTTTACAAAAAATATTATACGAGGTGAATATAAACTGACATATCAGAAATATCATCCTGGTGTAACCATGCTTTGGACTAGTGGAACATCGAAATACATATTCGAAAAAGCGTTTGAAAAAACATTTCACTATAACCCAAGATTCATGGCCTCACAATTTCCTAGATTAAATTTTGCATCTATATTTCCCCTAGTCGTAATGATCTCTGGTTTAGGTGTATTCCAATATTATTTAATTTCTAAATTAGTTAATAAAAGATTTGGCATATTTTTCGCAATTGTTCTTTCTTTAGAACCATTCTTTTTAGGAACAAGTAGATTTTTACATCTTTCTGCGCTAACTGCTATGTTCATGTTTGCATCATTCTTAGCACTTTTTTATCACTACCACACATCAAGAAAAGACAAAAAATATTTTTACATTTCATCAATACTTCTTGGACTCGGAGCTCTTACAAAAGTAGATGCAGTAATTGCACTTCCTGTTAATGCATTAATTATAATATTTTATGAATTTAATAGAGCCAAAATATTAAACACACAAACAATTTTAAATATCTTAAGAGCTGGCTTCTTACATACATTCATAATTTGTTTTACATTCTATATTTTGTTTCCATCAATGTGGGTAGCGCCTATTTGGACAATCAAAAAAATAATTTCTGAAGGCATATTGGAAACTGCATTTGATAGTTCAGGTGCTGAAACGATATCAAAAATTAGATTTATGTTTTATCCAGAAACTATATTAATAAGAAGTTTACCTACATTCTTTTTAGGGCTAATTGGAGGAATTATATTAACACTTAAAAATTTCAGCAATTCAAAATATAAAAACTACACACAAATTTTATCGTGGACACTTTTTTTTATTGTATTTAATATTGCAATACTTTCAATCCCAGAAAAAATAAAAGACAGATACCTAATAAATTTATATCCTCCGATGTCAGTTTTAGTAGCTTTATTTTGGTATAAATGCTACGTATCAAAAAAATTCATAAAATATTTTGTTTCAGGAGTATTCGTGTTCTTTTATATATTAACAGCATATAAATATCATCCAGTCTATTCTTTCTATCATTCCGAATTAATCGGCGGTCCAAAGGGGCTTGAATATTTTGGATTACCGATTAAAAATAGAGGCGAATTCTATGCACAAGCTGCAAAATATATAAATAAAAAAGATGCAAAACCAGAAGTAAGAAATGTCGTCCTTTCGCACCGTGAACAAATGAGGACATTCCCACCATTCTTCCTAGGGAAAACCTATGCGAATCCAAAATTAATGCAAAATGGTTATTTTGCGGATTACATAATAACAAGGCCAGAATATGATTACCTTGTACTTGATTCAGAATTGGCAAACAAATGTTACTTGCTGAAAACCTTTGGACCCAAAGCACCTTTTGGATACGATATCGTTAAACTATATAAATGTGAAGGCGTAACAAATCAGTACAAAGATTTCAGGAACTGAAATCTTGCATATGATTACAAAGACTTGCATATGATTACAAAG
>Ga0210057_1003366_pt1 | contig 22115 bp, 22 predicted proteins | sample CryGeyCG2114_010_2_FD_183968 | JGI IMG/M metagenome (GOLD analysis project Ga0210057, IMG submission 183968) | Groundwater microbial communities from aquifer - Crystal Geyser CG10_big_fil_rev_8/21/14_0.10 (SPAdes) (version 2) | ecosystem: Environmental > Aquatic > Deep subsurface > Groundwater ...
AAAGAATTACATTATTCATATTCCGTGATAGGTACTGACGGTAAAAAATATCCGACATGGCACCCGCCGGTCGTGACTGATCCGGGTACGGGACAGTCATGCACATTCGGTCATGAACACGGGCGAGACCCTCAAGGATCCAACCTTATGCCGCTTGTCAAACAAACGTACAATGGCGTTCTGTTCGGGTACGCAAATGAAAAGTTAGATGAATATAACAAAATAAATAACATTTCGAATTCGATGCGACACGAAGATCATGTCGGCCACAAAATTGAATGGGAGAACAATGTACAAATGGTTGTTAATAAATGTACTCGACCGGCAAGTAATGGTTGTTTTGAAACAACCCCTACAACAATATCATGTGATTTCCTCATGAAAGTACATCAGGGAACCCACTCACCGGATGCATTTACAAACAACGTTCATGAACTTGCATACTTTGTCCAATGCAATGACGGAACAAAAATAGCAGCAACGAAAATGGTAGCTTTTGGCACACCGGGAGCATTTAAAGACACCTGTACAAAATCACGTACAATAAATGCGGGAACGGCGAATCCTTCAACTTCTCCTGTCGGAGACGGCGTCCGATTTATCGGAGATGCTGAGTGTGTGAACCAAAGTATCTTGGTTCCAAACGGTCAATTCTCCCAATACTCGCTCGGGTTGTATGAAGATTGGGTATCATCTAACTATCTGAAAACTGCAAATGGTCAAACTATTGCTTATTTTGACCCTCATTTTGCCGTATTCCTGCCTAGCAGATATTTTGATCCCTCTAAGCCGAATAACCTGGGAAGATCGATTGATACCTGCTATATGAAAGAGTCTAACGGCGACCGTGCACGCGGAGGTGAATGCGATACTATCACAAATTATCGGGACGGCTCGACGATTCCTGTTTCAGAACGTATCACATATGACGATCCCCGATCACCGATGAATGGAGTCAAAAGAGAGTTCTACTTCAATCAAACATGGATCAATAATCCGGACGGCCCAACAACATGGTATACCGATCCTTACGGAAATAACGGCTCGACAGAAGCTTACGCCGGGTCTGTACGCCAATATGTCTCGCAGGTCGATAATTACAACAAAACTATTTTTGAATCACAGGCAATAGGAAGAGATAGATACTATGGCGGCAACGGGGTCCATGCACCGAATTAATCACAACTGCTACAATAAATACTTATGATCAAAAACGTCAAGCTGTGGCAGCTTTACATCTTTCCTTTTTTAGTCATTGTGGCAATGGTGGTGTTCGAGATGGCAAAGACCGAATATGTTCAGAGCCTTCCTTTTGAGACAATTGCGCAGGATACCAATGCCCTGGCCGAGGTTGATTACAGGAACATGGATCGTGCAACAGTTGCCCATGTCGTCGACGGCGATACTATAGAGCTTTCGACTGGAGAGAAGGTCAGATATATTGGAGTTGATACCCCGGAAACCAAACATCCGAGTAAGCCTGTTCAGTGTTTTGGCCGGGAAGCATCGCAAAAAAATAAAGAACTGGTTGAAGGCAAAGAAGTGCTTTTGGAAAGGGACGTTTCAGAAACCGATCGATACGGAAGGTTACTTCGCTATATTTATCTTCCCAATCCTGATGCGACAGATGAAGCAATTTTTGTAAATGAGCTTCTTATTGAGCAAGGTTTTGCCCAAGTCATCACCTACCCACCTGATGTGAAGTACCACGAACTCCTCCTCCAGGCACAGAAGCAAGCACAGAAGGAAGAACAAGGGTTGTGGAGTGCCTGTAACTAATCTTTGATATACCAGACTGCAAGAAGAGTTGTCAACGGTACGGCAGATACTATTCCGATACTGCTTACCAAAGTCCGTACGATTTCTGTCGCGACTATCTCCATATTGAGAACATCGGATAATGTCCCGAATTGAGAGCTTGAAAAAAGCACAAAAAGCGGTAAAGCTGCACCGGCATAAACCAGTACCAATGTATTGACAAGAGAGGCAATATGGTCATGCCCTACATCCATTGACTCCCGAAACAGATCCCACTTTGAGAACTTCGTATTTGCTTGCTTCAGCTTCGAGACAATGGATGTCTGTGATATGGTGATATCATCAAGTACTCCCATAGCACCGATGATAATTCCGGCAAGAAGCAATGCCTGAATATTGATATGGTCACCTTGCTGTGCGGCAATAAAATTTGCTTCCTCTGCGGCATATCCAGTTAGTTTAGTAAGATTTACAAAGATCACGGCAAGAACAGCGGTAAAGATAAGGGCGAGAAATGTACTGACCATGGCAACTGTCGTTTTCCACTTGAAACCATGTGAAACATAGAACGTGATGGGAATAATAAACAATGAGGCAAATAACGAGATCAAAATGGGATTATTTCCGAGAAGAATCTGCGGTACCACCATCTGAGCGATAATAAGAAACGAAAACGCCATGCCTAAAAACGCAAAGAACCCTTTTCGTTTCCCGATCACAACAACAACGGCAAGAAAAAGTATAAACAAACCCGCAAGCGGCCATAACCGATATTGGTCAACAATGATTACCTGTTCCTGTCCATCCGGGCCTTGTATGAAGGTTACAAGAACCTGATCACCATTATGCAATCCTTGATTTTCTATCTGCTTTTCATCAAACTGCAAAACCTTCATTTGTTGGCCGGCATGATCTCCTTCGTGTATTTCAACAACAATATTTCCTGAAGAAAGCCCTGTCACAGTAGCACGAAGCGGATCCTGTGTCTGAGCACGTACGATACCGGGAAATGCAATACGTGAAACAAAAACAAGGATCAAAAAAGAAGTAAATATGCGTTTCATATTGATTAGGCGTCAACACCGACTGCCTCAGAGATATTTTCAAATCCGTCTTCTTTCATCATATCGACAAGAGCGTGATTGATCTGGGAGATACGCTGCGGACCTTCATAAATCATGCCGGTAATCATCTGCACCAGTGTCGCACCGCATCGGATTTTGCGATAGGCATCTTCCGGAGTGAAAACTCCGCCGCACCCGATGATCACTAAGCGCGTGCCGTACTCACGGTAAGCAAGCTTTATGAGTTCGTTTGATCGTCTGAATGTAGGCTTGCCGCTGAAGTTTCCTTTTCCCGCCCGGACAATCTCATCTGGATGGAAAGAACGATCTTTTCGATCTTTCTGAAGATTACCGAAAATAACTCCGGTCACATATTTAAATGAAGAAATTACCTTGAGCATATCCCGAACTTCTTTATCAGTTTTTTCTATCGGCATTTTGACAAAAAGGGGCTTACTAATACCTAGATTATCCACTGCCTTTAAAAGCTTTTTCAAATTTTCGGGAGGGTACAAACTGAGATTCCCTTTTAGATTGGGGCAGCTGATATTTAGTTCATAATAACTGTTTTTAAGTTTTGACTTTTTAAATTTTTTGAATCCGTAGATAATATCATCAATTGCAGTTTCTAACGTGCTTGTTTCTTCATTATTTGTTCTTCCGACGCTTATACCTACGGGGAAATTAAATTTTCTCCCATCCAGTTTTTCAATGATCGCATCCGCTCCCGGATTGCGAAACCCCTTGTTGACGAGTAGCGATTGAGATTTTGGCAGCCTTCCCAGGCGAGGGGATTCATTTCCTTCACAAGGTTTGTTACTGATCGTTCCGATCGTCTGAAATCCGTATCCTACCTCAGGTAATATCTCGGTGAACACTCCGTTGTAATCATATCCTGCCGCAAGACCAATCGGATTAGAAAATGATACTTTTCCGACTTTAACATGAAGTTTTTTATTTTCATACTTAAAAAAGTGAGCAAAAACCGCACGGATAACCGGAATGTTTCCGAATATCGGTCCCCAGAACATTGCCTGATCATGAACAAATTCAGCAGGAAGAATAAAAAAGAAGGGTTTAGCAAGAAGTTTATAAAGGAACTCAATTTTCGCCAAAACAAATGAACGGTGTTCTTTCTGAAACCTCATACGTACTATTATGTATAAGAAGGTGCTGGTGATTGCCGAAAGCAAACAATACTGACATAAAGCTCCGATTATTCCAACTTGGATATAAACAAAATATAATGAAAATATAAAACCGAGTGCTGTCTGAAAGAAGAGAAGTCTTTTATAAAACGTGCTTTCTGAAGCAAAGGAAAGCCAGGCAAAATAGGCAATGGCCGCATACTGAAGCATCCCCCAGATCGCAAGAGGAATACCGAACATAACGGAGTATTTACTTTGGAGCACAGTTCCGCAATCGGCGAAGAATCCTACACCGCATGCTGCAAGTGGTTGGAAAAAGTGTTCATATGTGAGATAACTTGCATCAAGAAATCCGATGGTGACAGCAATAATAACTGCGAGTTGAAGATTTTTACGGAGTTTTGACATGTCTTATTGTACCACCAATTTTTTTACTCTTGAGCGCGAGTCTGAATAAGAAGCTATAAAACGATTTTGCAAATAAATATGAATCAAAAAACATCATTACGACTTGTATTTCTTTACTATATGTCTGGCAACCTGAATTCCTTTATCGACTGCGTAGTTCGTCCCGCGATCCCAGGGATACACTTGCTGCATATTTGCCAAATACATATTTTCTATAGGTGTATCAAACGGAAGAACCTGTTGTGAGAAATTTTGCGTTACTATCGGCTGTGCAAAAGGAACTTTGAACACTGTAAAACTCTTCACTGACTCACGGTATTTTGGGTTCAATTTCTTCAGGTACGGATCATATATATCCAAAAGCTCTTCAGGAGATTTTGAAAAATACTCATGATCATGAGGTAGATAATTCCCGACATACAAGATATGCCGATTATTGTAATGTGACGCATCAATGAGATTAGTGTGCTCTACGACAGCCAAAAACGGATATTTTTTTTCACAAATACTGAGCCAATAAACATCGCTATCAAAGAATTTTTGATCAAGCTCAAGGACCATATTTACAGCCCCAACTCCTTTGAAAGATAACAGCTGCTCATGGTAATCATCAGGCAAATCCGGTGTCATTTTGGAGAATAATATGTTCGGAACCGTCACAATCACTGCATCATACTCATACTCTTCTCCGTTTATCTTAATCACAACTTTGTCACCTCTTTTTGCCAGTTGATGTGTGGGAGTACTATATCGAATTACTCCGCCTCGCTCTTCGATCTTTTCAGCAAGCACTTCTACTATGTTCTGAAAACCGCCATCCGGATATCCGAGCTGTGTTGTCCGTGCTTTCACCCTTGCCCAAAACCATGCAAGAGATATATCTTTATAATACGGTCCGAACTTGGAAAGCATCAAAGGTTCCCAAAGCATCTGATACGCATTCCGACCCATAGAGTTAGCAAGCCATTCATGCGCTTTGAACTGTTCAAGCTGTTTCCAGTCTGAGACATATCTGAGGTATGCCAGAACTATTCCCATACGGAGTCTCTCCGCAATGCTCAATTTCGGAAATTCCAAAACTTTAGACGGAGAATCAAGCTGAAAAATTTCACCATCAACAAGAGAAGAAGTATTGGGTCGATAAAAGCGGAAATCTATGTCGATCTGCTTAGCCAGATTTCTAATAGAAGTATCTGAAGTGAAAATATGATGATAATGCTTCTCAAGAGCCCAATCCCATTCATCTTTTTTATAACCGATAGCCAATCCTCCGGGGACTGCTTCTTTTTCGTAAATTGTGATATCCAGATTTGATTTCTGCAGTTCATAAGCAGCTGTAAGACCCGTAAAGCCCGCTCCGATGATAGCAATATGCATTTTCTAATATTACCAGATTGTCTCTCAACTCAAACACCAAATACCGACACTCCTTGACAACTGTTTTTCTTTCTAGGTATTATGAAGTATGGCATTAACAAAACAACAGAAATCGCGGATTGTGCGACACACTGGAGAGATGGCATTTATTGCTGCCGTTATTCTCGTCCTTTGGGCACTGACTTCCATCGCAAAATCACAAGGGTTCTAAGAATCATCTTTTTGGTACAAAAAAACCCAAGGTCTTCTCCTTGGGCTTTTTGCTACACGTCGTCCCCTTTGACGTTAGTCATACTTTTCAATCAGATACGCTAACACTTTGAGTGTTTCCGGCGGCAATTTCTTACACTCTTTCCCGTTTCTTACAATTGCTTTGTTAGAATGTAAGTGTAACCTGATACGGGATAGCGAATGAGTCAACGTAATCATTTCTATCTTGTTGGAATTTATAAGTTAGTATTATCATAAACACTCTATACAAGGATTGTGGAAAGAACCGATCAACAATCTGTAAGAGAGTAGTATTTTTACACCTATGTCAATGATCTACTCAATACTGATTATCGAAGACGACGAGGGGATTCGAACTTATCTCAAAGAACTTCTTCTTGATAACGGATTTAATGTTATGACCGCCGAGGACGGCATTACCGGATTAAAAATCATAAAGAAATCCGTACCGGACCTGGTACTTCTGGACCTTGGACTTCCTGATATGAGCGGTGAAAGTGTCTGTCAGCAAATCAGAAAAGAGTTTGATGATTTGAGAGTGATTATTTTGACCGCCAAAGATACTCCGCAGGATATTATTCAGGGATTAAATCTGGGAGCTGATGACTATCTCACAAAGCCGTTTGTTGCCGACATTCTGCTCGCACGTATTCATGCAAGACTACGAAGAAAAGTCGGAGATGATTCCAAACTTACGATTGCGGATCTTGAACTCGATACAAAAACACTGGAAGTGAAACGTGGTGATAAGAAAATATCACTCACACCTCAGGAGCTGAAACTGTTGCAGTACATGATGCAAAATAAAGGTCGCATTCTCACAAGAGATATGATCCTCAATCGATTATGGCTTTCCTCCGTTGATATCGAAACACGCATAGTAGATGTCTATATCGGATATCTTCGAAAGAAAATCGACAAAGGATTTGACCATAAACTTATTCGCTCCGTCCGCGGATTCGGATATATGATCAAAGAACCTGTTGAAGAGGAATCAGAATAAAAAACGTGATTGCATAATATCACCGGCAAATGGTGAAAAAATTTTTTGTCTCGGTCTCGGTTTTTTTCGTTCTCTTATCTCCGGACGAAAGGGATGAACATCACGTGCAATTTGCTGAAATTTATTTTCTGTAAAGTGAATTAGTTTTGTAGATGATCTGTCGATCGGGTTTATCATAGCTATATATGAAATTACAACTCCTTCATACTAAAGCTCAATTGTGAACGAACTATCTGTACTTCGTGAGAAAGCTGTAATACCCTTCTTACATGTCCCTTATTGCTCTCTTATACCGTTCCAATGCGACCGAGGTATTATGAGGATGTAAGTACATATAAGTTTAATTTTTATACCTATGGAACTCATGTTATGGATACTACTCGGAATAACGGCCGGATGGCTCGCATCAATTATTCTCGGCACACATGCCACTCAGGGACTGGTGACAGATGTCATTCTGGGCACAGTGGGGGCTGTGGTAGGCGGATTGCTTCTGAATGTTATCGGGCAACCAGGTTTAATCGGATTTAATGTATACAGTGTAACGGTCGCGACTCTGGGGGCGATCGTGCTCATCTGGTTTGGTCGCTTGATTAATTCGCCTGCAAAATAAAGCTCATGAAAAGACACTTATATATACATAATAAAAAGTACCGGGGAGAATATGACCTGTACCTGTTGTTTGTAGTGATGTTTGCAATTTTTGGAGTCCTGTCAACCTTGACTTTTATCATACCTTCAGGAGAACTTGCAAGAGATGTCGCCTCCCAAACCTCGGAGTCACGGTGAATCAGACTCTGAAGAAGGTTCCAACGAGATAAGCAATTACTGCCGAGACACTCCCGATAAGAACAACTTCCCCTATAGAACGTATCGCATTCTGTTTGGTCACTTGAAGTCTGAGCAAACCGAGAAGTAGCAATGCAATAAATGTCGCACCAACAGCTAAAACAAATGCGTGAGCATATGTCGGGTTGATAAGATATGGAATAAGCGGGATAGCACCAAAGATAATAAACGAGATAAACGTTGCCAGTCCGGTAAGGAGCGGATTTTCACTACGCAGATCCTCCATCTCCAACTCGTACTTCATCATAAAATTAACCCAGTACTCTTTGTTTGTCGCATATATTTCAACAAGCTGCACGGCGTCTGATTCATTGAAACCCTGTTGTTTCAGAATTTCAATTGACTCAGACATTTCCATGCGAGGGTTGTTCTCAACTTCATATCTCTCTTTTTCTTCTTCCTGTGAATAACGATCCTGTTCGGATCGTGTAGATAAAAAATTCCCCAGCGCCATAGATGAAGCATCAGCAAAAAGATTTGCTAAACCGAACAGAAGAACTGCCAATGCACCCAGTCCTCCGACCTGAGATCCCGCATTGGCACCAGCAAAACCTGCCACTACAGCAAAGGTTGTCACGATTCCATCAACACCTCCATATACAATTTCCCTCAGGTACTCAGAAAATGGAGACATTTTATGTTCTTCCTGAAGGTGCTTTTGAAGATCTTTATTTGTATATTCCATATACCCATAATAACACTCTCTAAATACTATTATAAGAAGTAAAAAACCCCACACGTGTTTTGCCAATGACTCACACGTGTGAGGTAGAAACAAGCAGATATCAATTAAAATACTTCCAGCTGGCATATTTTGCCCGCAGTTCTTGTTCTGTCACCACTATCGGGTCAAGCCCGAGGGTTTCCTGATACCCGGCATCTAAAAGCTGTGAAGCCCACAGATCACGATCAAGCACATCCGGCGCACCGAGTAGTATAACGGCAATATTCTTACCGCCCCGCTCCGAGGCAACCATCGTTGTTACTCCTGCATCTCCCGTATTACCGATCTTAACGCCGTATGTTTTGGGATAAACATCCAACAGACCGTTCCAATTGTAGAGATCAAACTGCTTATGGTGCTCATTTGCAGGTAAAAATTCATAATCTTTTGCGACAATTTCGCGTATCAACGGATAATTATTTAAAGCGTACTGAGCAAGAAGTGCTAAATCACGGGCGGTACTGTAGTGGTTGGGATCATCAAAGCCTTGTGGATTGGCAAATCGGGTATTTTCCATACCGATAAATGCAGCCTTTTTATTCATGGCGTCAATAAAAACCTTTTCACCGTATTTTGCATTAATTCCTTCTTTTATGACTTCTGTAGCATCATTTGCTGATGTCAACAGTGATGCTGTGAGAAGTTCTTTCAGAGTCATTGTCTCATCGGCAACAACACCGATTTTAGTAGGTTCAATTTCAGCGGCTTTTGTAGAGACAACAAAGGAGTCATCAGGAGATGCAAGATCCAGAGCAACAACCGCAGTCATTACCTTCGTAAGCGAAGCAATCGAATACGGTATATCTCCGTCCTTTTCAGCAATAATTTCACCGGTATCCAGGTCAACGACGGCATAACTGTTTGCGTTCTCATAGTCCGATGCTGCAACAGCTTTCGGAATAAGAGATGTATTCTTTTTTAGTTCAAACGAGTTCACTTTCTCTTCCAGTCTCGGCTTGAGATTTTCAAAAACAGAAATATTTTCCTGCGTCTCGTTTTGAAATGCGGTCGGTCCGAAACCCATGAGCATCACAAGCTTCATGAGTACAACTGCGATCATGCCGGCAATAAAAGGGCGGTAATTAATTTTTAAAAAACTATCTTTATCAAAATTGAGGGATAATTTTATGTTAGAAAAGTTCATAGATTGGTTTCTCTAAAATTCTAATATCAGCAATTTTATTGCCGAATTTGGCCTCAATGAGGTCCCATATTTCACGATTGTTTCCTTCATATCCTAAAGCCCAGATACCAACTCCAAGGAGCTGCTTATCTTTGGCAAGATCATACTTAGCACCCATAGAACGGACATCGTCAATAAACATCATGCGCCACGTCCCGCTATCTTCGTTATAGTATGCTTTCCAGGCAACTTTCCCCAATGAGTCCCAGCCATTGATATCAGCCGTTGTGTTTTTCACATCCTCATAGGTTTCAATTTCTCCGGTTCTGCCATACCAATAAGAATATACCGTTTCCGCCTTGAAGTTAGGCTCATAGACCTCAAAGTTCAATCCGTACCACGGTGTTCCGAGGATAAGCTTATCTGCCGGCATTACAGCCAGAAAATCATCAACCGCAGTCGTGATGTCATACCAGTATTCACCTTCTTTATGCCCGCCCAAAGGAGCAGTCGGCATTGCGACATCGGAAGAGGTAATGGCAAAGTCATAACCCATCATAAACAGGCCATCTGTCACACGTGCTACATCGCCGATATCCTGTACTTTTGGGTACTTTGCTCCTGATGCATAGACAGACACCGTGACCTGTGAAGAAGCAACCTGTTTGTGCATTGCCTGTGTCATGTTGTCTGCAAAGATAGTAAATCGATCGCGATAATAATCTCCTGCATCACCACCGTACTCAATATCAATATTAATCCCGTCAATGCCGCGCTGTTCAACCAAATGTACGGCCTGAGAAATTGCTCTTTTTTGAGCCTCATCATCATCCAGGAACGATTCAATTCCTGCATTGTTCATCAGCGTCAAAGTAAGAACAACCCGCGTCCCGTGATCATGCGCTTTTTTGAAAAGCTGGGTTGCTTCATGACTAATAAAGGACTGATAACCGGCATCATCTTTGATCAGATTTCCGTCAGAAGATAGTTTCACATCAAAATATGCAAGAGTAGTCAACGTATCAAAGTCGATATTGTCTGCATTGTGAAAATTCCAGAAAGGAAGAAACCCGAACACTTCATAGTGTGTATTTTTTAACTCATCTCCTGATAGAGAATGTAGAGGAAAAAGAGTAGAAGCAATGGGAGAAATGACATTTTTCTGTATCGGCTGAAAAAAAATGGCAAACATAAAGACTGCCCACGCGATCCCAAGACCGATATAGTTCATGTTTTCTGATAACTTATTTTTCATAAAGAAAAAAAACTAACAATTGTTCGTTCATTTACCGTTGCCAAAAACAAAAGATCACCGCCACTGCATAACGACAATAAAACTTGAGTGGGTTTTTGAGTTCCAGCGATTTGGTTGTAAGTAAATGAAAGATGCAAGCAGATTGTTTTTAAAGTGTGAGACAAAAATATACCAATCCTTTCTCCGGATGTCAATGTTCTATAAAGAACATGTAAAAATACTGTAAGGAGGTTGTCACATCAGTCAATACACATGTATTTATTTCTTGGTTTCTCATTGTTCAATTAATTCTTACAGTAAAAGAATATCTTGTTATAATAACCTTATTTGAATAATTTTGCCAAAAGGTGGGTAGCAAAAATGCTTCTTACATATGTATCAAAATGTATTAAAACTATACAAACCGGTTGGGAAGACACCACTTGAGATGATTAGGCTTTTGCAACGGTATTTTCGTGAGTATGAGCATAGTACTCTAGGATATGCAGGCCGTCTGGATCCGATGGCAGAAGGACTTCTTATCATTCTTGTGGATGATGAAAATAAAAAGCGAAAACTCTACGAACGATTTGAGAAGAAGTATTTATTTGAAATCCTCTTCGGTGTTACTACCGACACCTATGATCCCTTGGGTATTGTTCAATCTTTTTATGAAATAACTTCAGATATTAATAGCCAAATACAGAAATGTGCAACATTAATACCCGGGCTCCATGATCAGCCTTATCCGCCTTACTCATCAGCCCGAGTGAAAGGAAAACCATTATTTTACTGGGCGCGAACCGGTATGATTAGCACCATTGAAATTCCCACAAAAACGATTGAAGTTAAACATTTTGAAATCGAAGCTATACGGAAAGAATCGTTTTCAAAGATATATAACAGTATGCTGACCAATATTCATCTTGTCCGTGGAGACTTTAGACAAGATGAAATCCTTCATAAATGGAAAGAGATATATAGAAATCATGAGGAAATTGATTGTGTAGTAGCAAGATGCACCGCGATATGCTCAAGCGGCACATATATCAGATCATTGGCACATGAAATCGGACAAAACACGGGAACCGGAGCTATTGCACTTTCTATCAAACGTACCCAAATAGGGCCTTTTCACCTTAAAGATGCCCTAAAACTCATATAAAAAGATACAGTATCACGCTCATCGCAAGTATTGATATCAGTTGAAATCCGCTGTCGATCACCGAAAGAAGAATCGGTTTCATTTGATACATATTATTGAGAAATATCGTCGGCGTGAGGAAACCAAGCCAGATAGTTCCTCCAAAAAGCAACGCTTGATTATATGAACTCACTTCATACTGTTGCATGAGAAAAGCCAGAATCGCGGCATTCAGCAGAGCAAGAAAAGCACCACCTGCCATCATAAAAATTATTTGATCCTTTTTCATTTTGTCCGGGCCGGCACCGGTCATCTTGGACCAAGGCTTTCCCAATACAAAGGGAGAGTAATAAATCGTGCCCAGTATCATATTGGCAAGTATTGAAAGTAAAACTCCACCGGTTATCATAATATGTATAGATAATTAATAATACAGACTATAGATAGCATACTATATTCGTATCAGTTTATCGGCTCAAGAAGACTGGGAAAAGTAAGAGGGCAGGATACTCCAAGACAAATTCTTCGTTTAAAAACAACCTGTTCCAAGGTCCAGACAATCGCAAGAACTACAACCATCATAATGAGCCCTACGACTGCTGATTGAATCTTTTCCCGTGCGGCTGCAACGGCATCTTTATCTCCTCCTGATGTTACCCATGAAAAGGCTCCGATAAGCATATAAAACAAAGCCGCAAGTCCCGCAATAACAAAGAAAACCCTGACAGCAAATGTCAGAAGGTCTGAAAGAGTCGGTATAGCAAAGCCAAGTTTACTCGTATCAACCATCAATCCCTGCACCTCCGGTTCTCCCTGAACGGAATTTTCTGATAAGGCAATAACGGAGGGTATAGGCATTTGTGTAATGCTTTCCAAAGGAATGAATGAGTCAACGCTTTGTTGTGTATCTGGGTTATTATAAGTAATAACAAGTGCATCATCACGATAATTCATATTCTGTACAGGATACGAAATATTCGGCGACCATGTGCTTTGTTCACCGGAAGGCAGATAAAAAGCAACAACATACTGCTGAGGTCTCTTTTCTATCTGAGTAAACTCTCCCGCAACATACAGGATGTTATCATGTACGACTAGTGCACGTACAGAACCATTAAGCGAAGGTGCCCATGTATTCAATGTCGAAGAATCCAAATGAAAGGATACCAGATATGATCTATTCGTACCGGCGAATAAACTAAAGTCTCCTCCGACAAACAATGTACTATTGTAGCGTTCCACCGCATATACAGGACCATTTACTGATATCGGAGGCTCAAGAATAGTATTATTTGTTCTGTCAATAACTACAAAATACGGATGAGCCTCACCGTTCATCTGAGTAAACTCACCTGCCAAAAAAAGATATTTGTCATATGCTTCAATATCAAAGATTACCCCGTCAAACGAAGGATTCCACGGAAGAAGAGATTGTGTTTTTAGGTCTATCGCCGCAATATTGTTTCTCGAAATAGCCGTACTGCCTGAAAGTTTCACCTGAGTAAAATCCCCGATAAGATACATAATATTATCGTATGTGAGCTGCTTATTGATAGTGCCGTTTACTTCAATACGGATAACTTCCTGAATCGGCTGTTGTTCTAACGACACATTTTCCGCCGCAAAGATAGGATACGAAACAACCGTTATATAGGTTACTATAAGAAAGAATAAGAGAAAGATTTTCTTGCAAGTAGCTTGCATATTAATAAGAAACAATAAACCAAATCATAAATTCTTTAATTTTTTTAAATCCTATAATCTTACAGGAATAGTTTATTGTATTATACCATCGGGCGTTTCTTCTCTTTGTTTTCTTCTTTTTCATAGTTCACAGACAAAAATAATCGGATATTATCTTCTGAATCATATATCTATAGTATGAATAAAAGAGGAGAAAACAAGTAAAAAAATGTAAGATTAAAGAAAGCCCCGCAATATCTGCTTGCATCTATTGATATACACGGGGCCTCATGTCCTATGTCATCCAATTACGGGTAGATCAAGGACTGCTTGGAGTATAGAACTGCTTGTTGTGTCGGATATGAGAATTATGTATAAAGATCGTAAGAACAACCTATTTGTTCTTACACTGCTTTCACTCCACTTTGACGTCTCCTTGTAAAATCATTCTTAAAATGAAATCATATCATCGTAAAAGATGAGATTGTTGATAGTTATAGCAAATATGAAAGGAGGTGAAACACTATATGAATGTATTACTTTGGTTATTACTGGGACTGGTAGCAGGATGGCTTGCATCAGTGATCATGGGTAGTAACTCTCAACAGGGAATGCTCATGGATATTGTCCTGGGAATTGTCGGTGCATTTGTCGGAGGATTTTTGATGAATTTTTTCGGAGCCACCGGTGTTTCCGGATTCAACCTGTATAGCTTATTTGTTGCGACACTCGGAGCAATAGCTCTGATATGGCTTGGCCGTATGTTTCGAACGAATACTGCATAAACAAACATCATAAAAAAACCCCACCGAAAAGGTGGGTTTTTTTATGGCAATATTTTATACTATATCTATGAACTACAGTAGGACATATGGTGGCGTGATCTGGACGAATCATGCACTCGAAAGACTGCAAGGCAGAAAAATCCCTCAGGAGATTGCATGGAAAGCCTTTCGCTTTCCTGAAACGACACAAAAAGGAAAAGCTGCCGGAAGTTTTGAATTTATTAAGAAGCTGGATATCTACACCGTAACCATTATTGCCAAAAAAAATGATCGTCGCGAATGGATCATTGTATCATGCTGGATTGATCCTCCCCTGCCCGGATCCGTAGATTTGCGTGCTAAGGTAAAGAAAACTTCAACGTTTGCTTGGATGATTTCCGTTTTTAAAAGAGCTTTCTTCGGAAATAAGAAGAAGTCATCTCAACATTCCTGAATGAGCTCTTCTGTTCAGATTTTGTTTGGGAAGCATTTGATAAAAGCCTACCACCCTGTATGTTGTTATTTTCATAGAATGATTACACCATACCGGTGTTATACAGAAGTAAGTACTTTGTGATAAATACGTAAAAAAGATTATTCATATACCGACAGTACTTCTTTTATCCGGACAAGTAAACCGGCTTCATTCTCTTCCGTATCGATAATCTCTTCTACTGACTCGAATGGAAGGGTAAAGTAGAATTTCGATCCCTTACCTTCACGGCTTTCTGCCCACATACGCCCTCCGTGCTGTCTCACAATTTCACGGGAGATATATAATCCGAGGCCGGAACCTGAAATCGATGTACGATCTGCTTCATCAAGGGCCCTATAGAAAGGCCTGAATATTTTTTCAAGCTTCTCTTTCGGAATCCCCTGCCCTTTATCTTTTACCATGATCATCACCACATTCGCTATCGTTCTCATCTGAACTGCGATATCTGTATCGTTGTTTGAGTATTTTACGGCATTTGTAAGCAAATTTGTCATTACCTGACCTATTCTGACAGGATCTGCAAAAACCGTAACATGCTGGTTACTGAGGATTTTAATCCGGTTATTTTTATCAAGCTCTGTATCTTGAGCGATCGACCGAATAAGATCTAATAAATCAAACTCTTTTCTTCGCATATCGAGTTTGCCCATTTTCAGCTTTGACAGATCAAACATACTGGTTATCATGGATCTCATTGTTTGGATTTTATTACTCAGCTTTTGGCTGTAATCATACAGCTCTGTTTTAGATGTTTTTTTAAGTTTTTTTTCCAGAATCGAGCTATATCCCTGAATACTGGTAATATAGTTTTTCAATTCGTGACTAACTGAACTCAGCAATAATTCCAGTCTTTCATCCTGATGTTTGTGCTCTGAGATGTCATCAAAGATAATGACAGCACCGATTACCGCCCCTTTTGAGTTCCTGAGAGGAGCAATCGAATCATTGATTGTGACAATGTTCATACCCTTCGATAGAAGATTGGCAGCCTGAGCAAAAAGCAATCGTTTTCCTTCATGCATAACTTTGCAAATGGTTTGCTTGAAGTTATCAGTCAGTGTTTTGTCCTCAAACGTTATGACTGTTTCCACGGGTCGTCTTTTGGCATCTCGATAATGCCAACCTGTCAGTTTTTGAGCTGTCGCATTCATATATGTTACTCTGCAGTGACTATCTGTGGCGACCACTGCTTCACCGATACTGGAAAGAATTGTCTGAAATTTTTTCCGATACTGTTTTTCAAAAGTATGTGCTCTCTGAAGAATATTGACAAAAAAATTCACAATCACTCCTTGTACGAAATACTCAGCCATCGTAAACAATGTTCCCTGCTGGAAAGAAAACGATTCTTCAGTAGGATGAAGAATTTGACCGACCACAAAAATCATAACAATGAGAGTTGAAAGACCGACAAAATATCCTTTATACAGCGTCATAAAAATACTGATGACCGTTGCAATCATAAATGAAGTTCTGACACTTTCTGAAGTTCCGGCACTCAGGGGAGTTATGAGCAAACTCACGACAGTCAGAAAAGCAAAAAGGTATATGAGAAGCCTTTTCATACAACCTATATTATAGCTCCTTTAAAAGCCATATCTGCAATTTTACCTATTTCTTTCATAACTCTTACTCCACAGTCAACCCGTATAATGTAAAGTGGTTAAGTCAGTTATCAATTAATTATTTTATGTATGTCATATCAACTGCCTGACTTATCTTACGATTTTAATGCACTCGAACCGCACATCGATGCACGCACAATGGAAATTCATTATGGAAAACACCATGCCGGATATGTAGCTAAACTCAATGCCGTTGTTGAAAAAAATCCTGAACTTCAAGGAAAAGAGCTCATCGAACTTATGAAAGGTTTTGATTCACTTTCAATTTCTGAGGCTGACAAAACAACATTCAAAAATAACGGGGGAGGACACTTAAATCATTCATTATTTTGGGCAATTATGAGCCCGGAAAAAGACGTTGACGAAGAACTCACCGAACGAATAAAATCCACATTCGGATCTGTTGACTCATTTAAAGAAGAATTTTCAAGTGCAGCAGCAAACAGATTCGGCAGCGGCTGGGCCTGGCTTGTCGACTCACAGGGAGAACTCAAGATGTACTCCACGCCAAATCAGGATTCGCCGTATATGCAAGGTGACACACCCATCATCGGACTTGATGTCTGGGAACACGCTTACTACCTCAAATACCAAAACCTGAGACCGGACTATATTAAGGCATGGTGGAACGTTTTGAAGGTATTGGAGTGATAAAAACTCCTTTGTACTTTTATAAGAAAATTTAGCGAAAGTCGGCATAGTATGTCATGCTGAGTCGAGTTTGGAGACCCGAATAGGGAAGTTCCGAATGAGAATCAGCACAAGACATACGGCTGACGAAGCTTATTTTCGAATAAACAGGTACGAAAAATCTCCCCTCATTTTAAAAGCACGGCTCTCATCGGCGCTCCATCAAGATCATCAAACCTTAGCGGAAGTGCTAACAAAAAATACTCACCAGCGCTCACTCCCTGAAGATCTACTCCTTCAATAATCGGAATATCTTTCGATAAAAGCTCCGTATGCGGACGATTATCTGTTGAGCCCTTTTGCTTTATTGAAAAATAGTCAACTGCCACAAGCTTTACTCCGATCTCTGCAAGATATGCAGCCCCTTCAGGAGACAGGAAAATAAAATCCGAGAAAAAAGGTTCCTGAAGACGACCGGAATTGGTTGTTTTTAAAAGAATTCGCTCACCGTTCTGAATACCTGATTGCTCCAATGTTTTTCTGCTGATCTCTACATCATCCTGTGTACAATCAATCACACGGGCATCTCCCACAAAACATGAAAGATCATATGTCCCGACACCATTCCCTTCTTCAAACACATGCTTCGGCGCATCAACATGAGTTCCCGTATGAGATCCCAGAACCAATTTGCTGATAGTCGAGGCACTTGTTTCACTTTTCCACTCCTCAATTTCGACCGAAGGATTACCCGGATAAACTGTTGTTTTTTCTGACAAAGGGACTGAAATGTCAATTATTTCTGTGTATTGCATAATAGAATATTAAAAAATTTTAGTGAGAAATTTCACAAACTTTTGCGAGAGTCGGTTTAGTATTTCTTACTCAATTGAGTTTAGAGACCCGAATAGGGAGGCTCCGAACGAAAGTGAGTTTTAGAAATACTACTGACGAAGCACCTGTTTGTGAAATTCGAACCTAAATAATAACATCACTTCTTCACCGGATGACCGCCGAACTGACCTCTCAGAGCAGACACCACCTGACCTGTATAACTCGGTTTCTTTTCCGAATCCAACCTGAATTGATATGACTCGGCAATCACCGGAACTTCTTCACCTAAATCTTTTGCCGTCTCAACCGTCCATTTTCCTTCACCGCTATGGCTGATCGAACCCGAAATCGTTTTCAGGTCTTCTCCCCACTCAGTATATGCTCTATGAAGCCACTCAACAAGACGTGATTCAATCACACTCCCTGTATTATAAATTCGTGCCACTTCTGTCAAATCAAGATTAAATTCTGACTTTTTCATCACATTAAACCCTTCACCAATTGCCTGCATCATTCCATACTCGATTCCATTGTGCACCATTTTGACAAAATGACCAGCACCGATTCCGGCAAAATGAGCATAACCGTCTTTGATTGAAACATCTCTATACAGTTCTTCCAGTTGCTGAAATAATTCCTTTGAACCTCCGACCATGAGACATGCTCCGTTTCGAGCTCCGGACGGCCCGCCTGAGACTCCGACATCAATATAACGAATGCCTTTTGCAGCAAGTTTTTCTGCACGCGGGGCATCTTCTTTATAAAATGAATTTCCTGCTTCAATGACGATATCGCCTTCCTCTAAATACTCTGAAACGCCGTGATCGCCGAATAAAGCTTCTTCAATCGGAGCTCCTGCAGGCAACATCAACCAAATAACACGGGGTCCTGATGCAAACTTAGAGATCATTTCCTGATAGCTGTAAGCCGCCACCATTCCGTCTTGGGCTGCTTCATCAACTTTAGCGGAAGTTCTGTTAGTAACAATCACCCGCCATCCCTTTTCATGCAACTGTTTGGCAATGCCCATGCCCATTTTTCCAAGACCGATGATTCCGATTTCTTTTTTCATAATAGAACACATTATCATTCAAGACTACAATCCGGAATCCAAGTAAGAAATACTGGATCCTGAATCAAGTTCAGGATGACAATAACTAATAATAAGCTTCGTTGGTTATATCACGGGCTTTCCTTTTTTATAAATAACCAAACTCGGTTTGCCGGTATTCTGCCATGCAGTAACTATTGGTTCAATAAACTCCCACTCACTCATAATTTCCTGTGTTGAAACAAACAATGTCTGGTCTCCCCGCACAATATCATGAAGCAGAGCTTCATAATCATCCACAAAATCTTCATCCATGTAGGCATCATGATAATTAAAACCCAACGAATGCTCTTTCACCTCATAGGTAAAACCCGGCTTTTTTGCCAGAAAATTCATGGTTATTTTTTCTTCAGGACGCAGATGATAGTGGAGGGTGTTTTTTTGTGTACCGGGAATTGAGTAGAGACAAAACGGTGATTCTTTGAATGTGACTACCACTTCTATTAAATCTTTGCCCTGGGCTTTTCCGCTTTCAAGATAAATCGGGACTCCCACAAAATCTTTTTTGCTTGAAAATGCCTGAATCCTAAAGTATGTTTCAGTAGTAGAGTGGGGAGAAACCCCTTTCAAATCACGATATCCCTCAAACTGACCCCGAACAGTTTGCTTGCTGACCTCATCTTGTGACATAATCTGAAGAGATGCCAATGCCTCGCTTCGTTTCTTTTTTACTTCAGCAGGATCAAGCGAAGTCGGGGGATCCATCAAAAAGAGACCTAATAATTGCAGCATATGATTTTGCCCCACATCACGAAGAGCTCCTACCTTATCATAGAAATCACCGCGACTTCTGACGGACACCTTCTCAAAAAGTCGTACTTCAATTTTTTCAATAAAATCTTTATTCCATGCCGGTGTCAAAAACGAATTACTGAAGCGGAATACAAGAATATTTTTTACTGTTTCTTTGGCAAGGTAATGATCGACACGATAGATTTGCTCTTCTTTAAACAATTCTCCCAACTGGCGATCCAGCTCTATTGCTGTTTTTCTGTCTTTGCCAAAGGGTTTCTCCAGAATGACCCGCGTCCATCCCTCCTCAGGGCTGCAAGGTTTGGTTAGTCCTGAAGTATGTAGATGGGTGACAATATCCGAATATGCATTGGGAGGTACGGCCAAATAGAACAGCTTATTCGAGCAGATATTCCACTCGCCATCCACCATGCCAAGCATTTGAGCCAGATCATTGTATGCATCCTGATTGAAGAAATCACCGCCTACATAATGAAATGCTGACAGAAATTCGTCATAAAGCTCCGGATGAGCATACGCACCTTTTTCCATAATCCCGCGAAGATATTCTCTCAGTTTTTGAGTATCATAATCGCGTCTTGAAAAGCCGTATACTCTGAACCGTTGCGGAAGCTTTTTTTTTCTATACAAATGATACAGGGCTTTTAGGATTTTCTTTCTCACAAGATCTCCGGTAACCCCAAAAATCACAAATATCGTAGGAAGGGAAAACTTGGTCGACTTAGCTGTTTTTTGCTCCATGGAAAGATTATACAACTTAAGTAACAATCACCGTTTCATTTCAACCTCAATTACCCGCTTCAAGATCGCAAGAGATGATGCATATGTCGCCTCAACACCTTCATACCCCAGGTTTCTTGTACCGAGGGTTATCGCTTTAGTAAACGGCGTGTCAGATGCATAATGAATAATTCCGATATCAATCGGTGCATTCAGCATGGTGACGGTCATATCTTTAGGATAGCGATCAAAGTGTGTTGTTTCATACAAAGCGCTTAAGTACGGCCCGTCTTCCATCTCCACAATTGTGTAATCCTCTATGAAATACTGCTGTATTGCTTCTTCGGGATGAAGAAAGGTTCCTTTTGTCGAAACTACTTTCTGGTTTGTCAGAACGCTGCCTGCTTTGAATTCGTTAAAGTAGTCTTTTGTAAACGAGTTATTAAATATAAACGTGTTATTACTGTATGTATCATAGACTTTCGTCGGGAGTCCAATATCTCCTAAGTTTGCATGCAAAAATGAGGCTTTCCCTAAAATATATACACCGCGAAGGTCATTCACATTGTGCAAAATAGTGGACAGCACCATATAAGCTCCGGATCCCAACGGATAATCGATATTCAAGACAAGCGCTTCCGAGTCGTTTAGTTTATCTTCGGTTATTCCGAGTTTTTTTGAAAGGTTTGTTTTTCCGAAATCTTTTAATGAAAAAACCTGGGCATTAATATCTAAATAATGCTTCGCATCAATAAAATCGATGCCTAGGCCTTTTTCATATGCCTCACGTTTTTCTTTAATCTCCGGATGATCTTTCTCATATTTTTTTAAAATGTACCAAAGAAAATTTTCCTTGGATCCCGGATGTTCTCCCTTTTCTATTTGCTTCCAGTAAGAAAGAAAGCGCTCTGACTTATTTTTTTCAAGATATGCGATCAGTTCATGCTCAAGTCCATTGACCCAACCGGTCAAATTATTGACAATACTGTGTGTATTTGAAGAAACAAAATAGAGCGGCTTATTCCTCAGTTCCTTATATCTTGTGTGTTCAATAATATTCTCAAACCAGCGCTGCGCTGCTTTCTTGTAATCAACGTAGTTTCCGCGAAGAAGCCTTAAACCGAAGTGAACTTCATGATCTTTGATATCTTGTAATTTATCGAAAATTTCACGATCCCAGATACGTGCTAATCTATCCCAGTTTTCCTCATCGATATCCAGTGCTCTCTGAATCTCTTTTTTGTTTTTTGAAGATACATCCTTGACCGCTTTCAGTTTCGTATGGATTTTATTCCACTCGATCTCAAAGGCTGTCAAAAGCCCTACCATATCATCCAAATCAGTGACAGAGTTAATAAATACCGCAAGCTTATGGTCTCCATCAAAGTACATTTTCCGACGACGTGCCGGAGCATGAACTTCCTGCCAAAACTCAA
>Ga0210057_1003367_pt1 | contig 22111 bp, 24 predicted proteins | sample CryGeyCG2114_010_2_FD_183968 | JGI IMG/M metagenome (GOLD analysis project Ga0210057, IMG submission 183968) | Groundwater microbial communities from aquifer - Crystal Geyser CG10_big_fil_rev_8/21/14_0.10 (SPAdes) (version 2) | ecosystem: Environmental > Aquatic > Deep subsurface > Groundwater ...
TCAACCCAACCGTAGCTGCAATTTCCCCAGCAAACATTTCTTTTACCTCTTCTCTATGATTTGCATGCATTCTTAAAATTCTACCAATTCTTTCTCTACCACCATTTGATGAGTTTAAAACATAAGATCCTGTGGCTAAAGTTCCTGAATAAATTCTAAAAAATGTTAACTGCCCAACGAATGGATCAGCCGCAATTTTAAAAGCCAAGGCAGTAAACGGCTCTGAATCTGAAGTTTTTCTCAAAATTTGCTTTGTTTCATCCTTGACATCAAACCCTTCGGTTGGTGGCAAATCCATCGGTGAAGGCAAATAATTAACCACTGCATCCAACATCATTTGCACCCCCTTATTTTTAAGAGCCGAACCACAAAAAACTGGCACTATCAGATTTGCAATAGTAGCCTTTCTTAACGCATTTTTTAATTGTTCGATATCTGGTTCCTTGCCACCTAAATAATCGTTCAAAAGAGTTTCATCGGTTTCAACAATCTTTTCTAATAGTACATGCCTCTTTTCTTTTGCAATTTCCTGAAGTTCATCGGGGATTTCTTTTTCAATAATTTTTTCTCCTCTTTCTCCTTCAAAGTAGTACGCCTTCATTTTTATTAAGTCCACAACGCCTGATAAATTTTCCTCTGCACCAATACTAAGCTGTGCCATAACTGCATCAGGAGTTAGCCTCTCCAAAATAGAACCAAAACTTTTTTCAAACGATGCTCCCATTCTATCTAATTTGTTTATAAAACAAATACGCGGAACTTTATATTTATCCGCTTGATGCCACACAGTTTCAGATTGTGGCTCAACGCCAGCTACACCATCAAATATAACAACCGCACCGTCCAACACGCGCAAAGATCGTTGTACTTCAACCGTAAAATCAATATGTCCTGGGGTATCAATAATATTAATTTGATAACCCAACCATTGTGCTGTTGTTGCTGCCGCTGTAATAGTTATTCCTCTTTCTTGCTCTTGTTCCATCCAATCCATTTCTGCCTCTCCTTCGTGAACTTCTCCTATCTTATGTTTTTTCCCAGTATAAAAAAGCACGCGCTCGGAAACGGTTGTTTTCCCCGCATCGATATGGGCAATTATGCCAATGTTTCTAATTTTTTCTATAGGAATAGTTCGAGGCATGATTATTCAATTACCATGCAAAGTGAGCAAAAGCTTTGTTGGCTTCGGCCATACGATGAGTATCCATTTTCTTTTTTATTGCATTTCCTTCGTTTTGAGACGCTTCCAATAATTCCGCAGCTAACTTTTCTGCCATGGCTTTACCCTTTCGACTTCGTGCTGCATTAATAATCCACCTTAGCGATAACATTATTTTTCTCTCACCACGTACTTCTCGAGGAACTTGATAATTTGCTCCTCCAATTCTTTTTGATTTAACTTCCATTTGGGGTGAAGCATTTTTTACTGCTGTTTCAAAAACCTCTAATGCATCCTTTTTTTGTTTTGTTAAAATATCCAAAGCTCCATAAACGACTGCTTGCGCAATTGATTTTTTACCGCTATACATAATATAGTTGATTAATTTTCCAATCAACACATTCCCATATTTAAAATCTGGCTCCCAATTTTTATTATACTTTCGCTTTTTACGCATTTCGTTATTTTATTTATTATTTTGGGCGCTTGGCTCCATACTTTGATCTCTTTTGTTTTCTGTTTTCAACTCCACCCGTATCCAGAACACCTCGAACGATATGGTATCTAACACCAGGCAAGTCCTTAACTCGTCCGCCTCTAATGACAACAACTGAGTGCTCCTGCAAATTATGACCTTCTCCAGGTATATAGGAAGTTACTTCCATGCCATTCGTTAATCGTACTCTAGCCACTTTTCGCAAAGCCGAGTTTGGCTTCTTCGGCGTAGTAATTGTTACTTTTGTGCAAACGCCTCTTTTAAAAGGTGACGCATAATATGAAGGTCGATTATGAATAGTATCAAATCCATATGCCAAAACCGGTGCTTTTGATTTAACACTTTGTGTTTTTCTTGATCGTTTAATTAATTGATTAATTGTCGGCATCCCAATATTAAATTTTTTATAAGACTTATTTTCTGATATAACAAAAAAGGCTACCCATGCATATTCAATTGTTTAATGCTTACTTAATAATTAACAAATTGATTACGGCTTGTCAACGTACTAAGCGCACTATAGTAAGGGTAGGCTCCCGCCAACCAATATAGCATATGCCCAATTAATCATTGGCCACAAAATTAGCTGAGCCACAAAAACCGCGATTATGATTCCCACAAACATCATAGGCCCACTAGTAAATATCATCATTCTTTGCATTCTGGCAGGCAAAATCAAAGGCAAGATTTTTGAACCGTCCAACGGTGGAATAGGAATCAAATTAAACATAGCTAAAGAAATATTAATAATTGCAACTAATTTTAAAATCTCTACAAACAGCGGGTCAGCCCCTTGCCAGAAATTTATGATTAATCCCAAGATAAATGCAATAATTAAATTAGACAACGGCCCCGCCGCGCCAACTAAAGCTGGCCCCCACTTTTGATTTTTTAAATTATAAGGATTGAATGGAACAGGTTTAGCCGCACCGAAAAATACTCCGAAAAAAAGTACAAAAATAATTGGGACAATAACTGTCCCCCACACATCCATATGTGCGATTGGATTCAAAGTTAAACGCCCCGCATAACGCGCCGTCGGGTCTCCCAAAAAGTCTGCCGTCCACCCGTGAGAATACTCGTGGATCACCGAAGCGATAACAATTATAACGTATAATAATAGAAAGCCTGCTATATCCATTTGCTTATTTTATACCCAATATTGCAAAATTATTTTTTATATGCTAAATTAACAATTACTTATATGTCAAAAATTTGTACAATCTGTGACAAACACTCAACAATGGTGACACGCATTGTTTTACTTCGAGGTAAGTATAACCCAACCACCAAAAGAAGGAAATACCCCAATATACAATGGGTCACTTTACCAAGCGGGAAAAGAGTTAAAGCCTGCACCAAATGTATCAAGAGAATGAGTCTTAAAAAGAAATAAATCTGATTACGAAATAACTAAAAAATATTGTACTATATATAGGCCCTTTAGGGACCTATATTGATTTTAAACAAAATTTTCGGGGCGTAGTATAGTGGTAGTACACGAGCATGGGGTGCTTGTAGTAGGAGTTCAATTCTCCCCGCCCCGACCAAGTTAAACTTTTTTCAAATTCATGGGCGAGCGAGCAATCAAATGTTCCTCAATTTTCAAAATGTCTGATTAGCTCCGCTCCGCGTTTCCGCCCGCCGAAACTCGGCGAGCAAAGCCAAACAAGATATGGGACTAAAAGCAAAGCAGAATATATAACCTTAGGCCAAAGTAAAATGATTAAAACTAGCACCGAAGCTCCCAAAGCTACAGAAACAAATATCGCTAAACCAACTAAGTGAAGATTAAAAAAAACTAAACTCCAATCAACATTTAAAATCAAATTCAAAATAAATAAACCAATAACCTAATCAAAAGCTTTGCCTCTTGCCATCCTCTCCCATACCAACATTACGTACCAACATTACGGAAACCATCGTTAATATATAAATTGTAATCCAAACTCCTCCAATAATTCCACCAGTTGGGGTCCAAGCAGGTAAATTTAAATTAGGATACCAATCAACTAGCCCCATATTAGTAAAAGCACTACCGGTAGCTGCACCAATAATTACAATTACGTACGGGAATGATAAAATAAGCAATTTTCATATACATATTAAATAGCACAGAACCAAACGATTGAGTGCTATTTAAATTTAATTTCTTAAGCGACTGATGAGTTCTTCATCTTGCCGGAGGTTACCAAAACATAAATCGCTGATAAACCAACTAAGTCATAAACGATTTTGGCTAACAAGGTACCTGCACCAAATAGTGAAGCCACCAAATCATAGTCGAATAAACCGACAAGCCCCCAGTTTAGTCCCCCCACCACCAAGATTATCATGGCGGTCCAGTCAAGAGCAGTAAATTTTGCCATAAATTTTTTATTAAATAATTTATTTACTCGACCTTTAACTATATTATGACATTTTATATCAAAAACGCCAACGCCTTTTTTCCACATAAACGATCCTCCACCAATATTTACCAATAAAAAATCCACCCATTATGTCTAAAATTAGCAAAACCACCAGTAAATACACTGGCAAAGAACATAAGCCTAGCCCAAATATCGATATCCAGCTTGGGGATTCTCCTCGCTCAGCCAGTTCTCTTAACTAAATAATTTCAAAAATCCCGTGTCCAATGACGCTTAAAACAAAACCCAAGAAGACACAAAATCCTATATAAAAATATTTTTTAGTCCAGCTTCTTTAGCCATATTAAATTAATTATATCACCTTGAAAAAACAAGTAAATAAATAGCTTATCTTTTATAGCGATCCTTATATTCTGCTAATTCTAAAACATATCCATTAATAACTTTTTCTAGATCCTGTCTATTTTTTTTGGCTTCTAAGTCCACTAGAATATCTAGTGCATAAATTCTAAAATAATACCTATGTTCTCATGATGCAGGGCATAGTCCGCCATAATTTGCCTGACCAAAACTATTAATTCCGCAGATTGCACCATCAGGGCATGACCCCTCATCTATTTCTTTTGCTCTAGGCAAAATGTTCCAAAGCACCCAATAGTCCCATATGCCAGATGGAGAGTCGCGGTCATCAAAAATTAATACCAAACTTTTTGCTTCCTTGAGGGCATATAAAAATTCTATCTTCGGATTTATATTCTCATCGTCACAGGTATATCTTACTGGCATTGAGTCGCCATCTCTAAATGCTTTTATTTTTACTAACATTATATTTTGCCCGTTAAATATTTTTTTCTTCGACTCTCGGGAAACTTTTCAATCGCATACCGCAACATAGTTCTTGGCATATCTTTATAATATTTTTTTAGAAAAGTCTCTTCTACCTCTCGCGCACGATTGCCTACCTCACGCAACATCCAGCCGACAGCCTTGTGCATCAAATCATGCTTATCCTGCAATAAAATTTTAGAAATTTTAAGTGCATCCTTAAAAGAATTTTTACGAATAAAATAAAATGTCGCCAACACCGCAATTCTTTTTTCCCACAAATTTTTAGACACCACAAAATTATATAATAAATCTTTTTTTTGCGTCCATAGATATCCGCCAACAATTCTTGGCGCCGATAAATCAACCAAATCCCAATTATTAATAAATTTTGTATTGCAACAATAAACATTAAATACCGCCTTTTTAATTTTAATATTACTTCCCTCAAATTTTGCGACTAACATCAAAACCGCACACATCCTTATCTCGTGATATTTAGACGATAAAAGTTTTTCAATATCCGCCAAGGATATATCGCTCCAATATTTTTTTACAACTTTTCTTATATCTGGCACTATAACCCCCAAAAATAAATCCCCTTCACCGTACTCACCCTTGCCAGTCTTAAAAAAACGTTGTAAATCAATAGTTTTTTGGCGACTAGCTTTTTTTATTAAATCCCCTTCAATCAATTTAATCATCATTTCAATTATATAATAAATAACCCCATATCCCAACTCTTTTTATTGACAGAGTCAACTAAGTTAAGTAACATTAAATTAGTTTTTTTTATTCACTTGTGAAAAAGGAGACTGACTATGCCTGGTTGCGAAAACCTTAAAAAGTTTCATCCTGACATATCTAGAAAAGCGCGCTACGACACAATGAAGGAGTTTGGCCGCGAAGAAGAATGCCTTCACTGCTCTGAGATCCAAATCTGTAATAATTACAACTCAAAGAAAAAAGGCATTTTTAAAATAGACCGTACGCGCCCAAAAGTCCGTTAGTATGCAATTATTAAAACCGCGACAATTAAGTCGCGGTTTTAATTTATTTCACCGAACCGTTTTTTTGATAATAGTCCCAAATCAGTTCCCACTCTTCACGGAAAACACCAAGCAATATCTCGTCATAATACTGGCCTTCCTTAAAACAATTTTTTCTCAACACACCCTCAACTTTATACCCGCAATGCTTGTTGTAATCCAAACTACGAGTGTTGAACTCATAAACTGATGAAGCAACACGATGCAAGTTTAAGATTCGGAATGCATAATATAGCAACGACATCTTAGCATCAGTGCCATAGCCTTTTCCCCAATAGTCTTTCTCCCCAATGATAGCCCAAAAAGTAGCAAGACGATGCATCCAGTCAATATTATGTAGCCCAATATTACCAATTGCCCGACCAGTTGCCTTATCCTCAATAACGAATACTCTATTGTTTTAATTTTGATATTTCTTTGAGAACCACTCTTCTTCAAACCCAAAATCAATCGGAGATACAATCAATAAAAACTTTGCAACTTCTGGATCATTAATCCAGCGCCAACAATTTTCAAGATCCAAATCTTTTCGTAAGGGGCGTAAGATAACTTTTTGCCCATCAAAGCACGCATCATTGCCACCTCTTTTTACCTCCATAACACTCTCCTTAATTTAAGTTATTAAAAAACTATTGCCAAACAAAATCTCGGCTTTTGTTCGGCCGGGATATTTCTATATCAATTGATTAAACGATTATCTGTGCTTTATAAAATTATCCCAGCTAAACAAAATTAATTCGGCTGTTTTATCCATATCAAACGCAAAACGACTCGCAAAAATGACAGGTGAATAATGTTTATTTAACTGTACAGACTTTATTTCCATATGATCATTATATGTCTTATAATCGCTCATGTCAAGGGTGATATAAAGCACCTTGTATCCGTATACTACCCACCCCCTTACCAAAACTAATAATCTATGCTATATTATAATTATAAGGTTATTTAACCGTTTTTTAACAATTTTTTAGGAGGTTCCAAAATGAAGAAGATTTTTTCAGTATTTGCAGTATTATTGATAATGGTTGCTTCTTTCAGCATAGCACGAGCAAAATCGACCGAGGAGGCTGAAAAGGCTTATGCCAAGCACGCCATCAAGGATTTACTCGAACAAGATGTTGGGATCAATGAAGCGATCTTTGCTTTTGACTTCAAAAAGGCAGAAGAGCTTATACAAAAAGCTCAAAATTCTGCCGATAGTTATTTGGGCAAAGAATCCGAACAAAGTCAGGTAATCGATGACCTGGCAAAATATCTAAGTCGGGTAAACAAAGACTATCGTATGATGACAAACATCATAGGACTTGCCAAAATAAACAAGGCAGAAAAAGATAGCGCGATTGAAAAGTTTAAAGAAGAAAAATTAGCGCTACCTCGAGAAACGCACACAAAGCACATGGTGATGGAGATAATGAACACGATCGAGACAACCAGCCTATTGAATAACGAACTCATTGATTTAACGCGCATGACCGCCGAGTCTCAAGACACCATTGAATTTGTAACGGCATTGTACAGACTCAAGACAGAGTCAGTCGCGCCCACCGTTGATCTTCTTTTAACTTCTTATTATCTCATAGAGCTAAACAACTCCTGCGATCACCTCACCGCAGAGATAAGAGAAAAGTGCGTAGAAGAACTTGAGCGAATACAAGGGTTATCGCTCGAGGCCAAAAAAAACAATTTAAAAGCAGCAAGGGACTTAGCGTCCCTCTTTTAAAAACACAATCCCCGCAGAATGCGGGGATTTTTTTATAGAATTAGTTTAATTACCTGGCTAATGTAAAATAAAAGATATAAACATAAGTACCACCGAAGCCAACATTATAAAAAAAGTTGTCCAAATTAAAGTATTTGATATATTACTGCTTTTGTATTCCCCCATTATTTTTTCATTCCGAGAGATTCTAGCAATAATATAAATTAACGGAACCGAAATAACACCATTAATAACCGCTGTTAACACTAAGGCTTTTATTGGATTTATGCCAATAAAATTTATCAAAAGACCGACCAAGGTAGCAATAATAATTATTCCATAGAACCCATGACCGCGACGAAATTTTAAATTTAATCCTTCTCTCCAACCAAAAGCTTCTGATACGGCATACGAAGCAGAAGAAGAAAGTATTGGGATAGAAAGCATACCCAAACCGATAATCCCAAAAGCAAAAATTACTTTAGCTAGCAAGCCAGAATTGGAAAAAGTATCAACCAGTGGTTCAAGCGCACGCGCCGCATCCGCTGCCGAATCAACATTAATAATGCCATTAGCATTAAGTACTGTCGCCGCCACCACAATAATACTCCATACCCCGATCTGTGAAGCCAACATGCCAATAAAATTATCAATTCGTATACGACGAATAAAATGTTTTGTAACGCGAGCCTCACCGCCAACAATCATGTGTTTCTCTTTTTCTTCTTCCACTTCCTGTGATGCTTCCCAAAAAAACATATAAGGCGAAATCGTAGTTCCAAAAATAGCAGTAATTATAAAAAAGAATTCAAAATTTAATTCAATGTGCGGAATAAATGTTGCTCGTAGAATAGTCCCCCACGGATGATTTATTAAAAAAACTGTCACCACATAAGCAAAAAGTGATAAAGCACATATTTTCAATAATCTTACGTAGATTTTATAACTAAGAGAAATTTCTAAAAGTAAAATAATTGTTGTAAAAAAAATTGCCAGCATGGCAAAATTTACTGGTGCTAAAAGTTGTGCTGCAGATGCCATTGCGCCAATATTAGCACCAATATTTATAGTATTGGCAATTACAACTAATCCAATCGTAATCAGCAACGCGGGCTTAGAATAATGCTTTTTTATTACCGCCGTTAAACCTCGGCCACTTACAGCGCCAATTCTTGCACAAGCATCTTGAACGGCTGTAACAAATGGTAACGCAAATAGTGACGTCCACAATGGCCCATAACCAAATTGAGCTCCAGTTTGAGTATAAGTAGCAATGCCCGAAGGATCATCATCAGCTGCACCAGTAATAATGCCAGGACCCAGTATTTTAAAAAATTTCTTAATTTTTTTTCTAATTTCCAACATTGAGTTAATTATACCCTAAATTTATTTAATAAAAAAGCCGTGTATTGCTACACGGCGAGAAAATTTTACTAATCACCATTTATTATGTCTTCACAGGAGTTGCATAGAACATTCTTAAAATAAGTTTGATCGCATATGAGGCACTTATTGCAACTACTGTCACTACATCTTAGAGGATCAACAGTCAAACACTCATAGCAAATATCTCTGCCAAGATTTTGTGCTTTAACTAAATTGTATTCATCCCTCTTTTCTTTATTTATACAACTACGACATTTCTTTCCGGACGAATAGACGCCACTGCAATAGATGCAATTTCCACAACTACAGCGGTTGCTTGCCCCAGAGCCAGCGCCTAAAACTTGTTTACAACTCCAACAAACATCCTTACCATCCGCTTCGGCATCCTTCAGACTAATAATAAGATTATCCGCATCACGCTTTTTTTCTCTTCTCGCTCTTCAAGTGATCTTTTTATATTAATAATTTTTTGCATCCGAATCGCTTCTTTGGCTTTTGACTCCCTTCTCTTAAAAGCTCCGAAAGCACTCCCTGCAACTATAACTGTTATAATTATTTCGACAACAGCCATATACACCTCCTTATAATTAAATTTTATTTATTTTTAAAAAAACAATAGCCTAAATCTATGATTTAAGCTATTCTAATATACACTACTTCCAACATCAAGTCAATGGCGATAAGCTTGCGCAATAACCATCCTGACTTATTTTCGGAACATTTAAGGACAACGAAATTAACCAGCATTTTTAATAGCATGGATGCCTTAAGACAAAAGTTTGGCAAACATACATTATTTTTGGGCTCTAGCCACTTGGTACATAAATTTTCTCAACACTTGGGTCAACGCGGGGATGAAGCGTTAAGAAAATTAGAATTATTACCAGGCGAGACAAAACGAAGAAGACTAGCAATACCGATTATGGTTGCAGAAAATATTTAGATTATTCAAACCTATTAGATATAACAGACCAATCTATGACCTTAATAAACGCATCTATATAGCCAGCTTTTTTGATACTATAGTCTAAAATATAAGCATGCTCAAAAACATCCATTACCAGAAGTGGGACACAACCTGTAAAATGCCCAGCGTCATATTCATTAATCCAAACATTAAAAAATCTTTCCTCGGCTTTATCGTAATACAAAATAATCCAGCCAATCCCACGCATTGCGCACATTGATTTAAAATCTTTTTCAAAATTGTTATAAGAGCCAAATTCTTTATCGATTGCTTTAGCTAGGCCAGAGACACAATCTAAGGCGACTGGCGACTTAGTCATATTTGCAAAATATAATTCATGCAATCGCATGCCATTGAACTCCCAGCCAAACCGTCGGTTTAACTCTGCGTATTCTGGAGATGCGAACTTGTCGTCTCTCTCTAGATTAACCAACGTATCATTTAATTTATTAAAATTAGTAACATAACCTTGATAAAGCGTGAGGTGATTATTTAACAAATTATCTGATAAACCATGGACACCAATTAAATTATTAAAATTTTTTTCTTGATAAGGCATATTTTTAAATTAATTTATATTTCTTAATAATAACACAAAATGACGCTATCCACAGTCGTGCTTGACTAGGCTTGAGACTAGTGTAAAATACAGAAGCAATGTTTAGTATCAAGCAAACAACCATTATTTACGGAATTATTACCCATTACAAGATGGTTGGTGTGAGCATTTAAAAAACCAAGAGTTACCCAAAAACCAGCCATCTACCAAGATGGCTGGTTTTTATATAGTTCTTTTAATTATATTGGTCTTAAGACCAAAGAAGGCGCGAAATGACTGAAAAAAAACATGTAAACGAGCATGGCTGTCTTAATTGCAGTTGCAATGAAAAGCCCAAAGCATTACCAGCAGCCTCCGAGCCCGTCGCAAATGATGTCGACGATGCGTTTGAAGCTTTGGCAGAATTAGAAGAAGTCCCGATGTAGATTATATAGTGCGGAGCAATAATCCGAAGTACATTCGGTAAAATGCCGGCCTAACCAATAGGCACGAAACAATTTCGTCGCTATACAAAGACCCCCGATAAAACGGGGGTTTTTCTTACTAGAATTAGACAAATATAAAAAATGATATACTGTATAAAGATGGAAATATTAAATGGTGTTTATGCTATTTGGAAAGACAAAGGGTCAACTTCGTATGATATTATCCGCCAAATTAAACGAATAACTGCGGCCAAAAAGATTGGCCATGGCGGGACACTTGATCCGTTAGCTAGCGGGATTTTAGTGGTAGGCATTGGCCGTGAAGCTACAAAGTCGCTCCAGGAAATTTTAAAAGATACTGTTAAAGAATACATTGCTAATATAAAGTTTGGCCAAACTAGCTCTACAGATGATGAAGAAGGTGAAAAAAAAGATTTTCCAGATTTTCAAATTCCTACACGCGAACAACTAGAAAATGTATTGACTGAATTTGTTGGGAATATTTTACAAACTCCGCCAATTTATAGCGCAATAAAAATTAAAGGTACTCCAGCATATAAATTAGCCAGACAAGGAAATGACATTAAACTCGAACCAAAAAAAGTAGTTATAAAAGAAATTATATTATTAGCCTATGATTGGCCAACTGCTCAAATTAAAGTTGTCTCAGGCTCTGGTGTTTATATTAGGTCATTGGCTCGTGATATTGGCGAGCGTCTCCAATGCGGTGCATATTTAACTGGGCTAGAGAGAACACGCGTAGGAAAATTTACCAAAGAACAGGCCCTAGATATTAAGCAACTTCAATAATTTAAGCGCAAAAAAACCGCTAAACAGCGGAAATAAGTAATGGAAACCTTCCTTAAGGGAAATAAGATAAAATTCGGCTTAAATCCAAGTGGGTGGTCTCACATTAAAGCCTCGGCTCTAATAAATATTGACCTCCCTTCAAAAAAGTTTGACCCGAATTTATTGCACTGCCCTCATTAAGGAAAGTCTCCACTTATATTTTAACTCTTGTGTACCCTGTGTCAAGTTGCAACTAAAAAAGGCGAACTGCATCGCTCTTTTTTAAATACCTATTTAGAACATTATGTCTTCCTCTGCTCGCTTGTAGTCATGTATCTCTTCAGCACTAAACCAAAATTTAATTTCGTGCTCTGCTTCTTCTTCTGTTTCAGAAGCGTGAATAATGTTATGCACTGATCGCTTGTCTTTATTAGCAGCGGCTGGTGAGTCTACCGAGTAATCTCCCCTGATAGTTCCCATTTCTGAAAAAGCCGGCATGGTATTGCCTGCAATTTTTCTTACCATATCAATTGCATGAATACCTTTAACAATACCTTTTACTAGTGGCCCAGAAGTCATATATTCTAATACCCAATCTCGCACCATCTGCCCAATTTCATACGGATCACTTGTGCCAACTTCTTCAACTGCATCATAACCATATTTTTTATAAGTCGCCAAAGTTTTTTCACCTACTCTGGTAATCCATTCTTTACTTTTTGGATAATGTTCGTGGATTTGTTCTTTCGTAGGCCAAATCATTGATAGCCCAATTAATTTTAATCCTCGCGCCTCAAATCTTTCTAAGATATCTCCCACTAAACCACGCTTAACTCCGTCTGGTTTTATTAAAATTAACGTTCGCTCTTCTTTTGGATGTTTTTTTGACATAGAAAATAATTATTTTTATTAAACCTTATATTAACATAAATTGTCATTTCTGCAAACTCAAAAAAACAAATTCTTGATTAATAAGCTTGGTAAGACACCAGGCCAGCATTCTGATAAACTATTGGTAAATTTAATGTATTCAGATAATCAATCAAAAAATTGTCATTTTCATTTATCAAAATATACTTAACACTAAGCAACACTAAATATTCTCTTGCGTCTTTGGGCGAGATTACGATTGGCTCCTCGCTATAAATTAAAGTTGAAAAAATTGGTGACTCCTCTATATACTTTTTTGCGCTAACGGTGGGTCGAGATACATAGCCACCTACCAGCTTCTTCTTGTGAATAGTTTGTAATACATAACCTTAGACCATTCACTACTTACATCAATAATTGCAAAATCATCCTGAACATTAACTAACGTGTAATAAAAATCAGGAATTGAAACTTTTTGAAAATCAAATTTAGCAGGTAAATAATCAAATACTAAAATTACAAACCATATAAAAATTATAATACGCTTCCAACGCCATTTACTTTTAAATACATAGTTTAACGAAATTGCGCTAATTAAGGCCAAGGCGATATAAACCATCATGGCCATTCTTGAGGCAACGCCTTGGATTGACATTAATGGAACAAATTTTTGAAAAAATAAATATGGCAATTTAACACTATTAAAAATTCTACCACCAATATGTAGGTACGGGCCTAGAGATAAGATGCCAAATATCAAAGCCACCAACATAAAAAATTTTACTTCCTTTCTTTTCCTTAAATCATTGTTAAATAAAGTAAAAATGATCAGCAAAATAACACTAAGGCCCAAATAAACGGATGATTCCCAAAATCCGCTCCAATGAACCCAAATATTATAAAAATAATGTCCTAAAAAAGTCGATTGCCCTGGGACGAAGAAAGACAACAAATCGTTAGAATAAAAGGCGGGGTCATGGCCTGGAACGTTAAATTCTGTAGTAAACATCTTCATATACATCATGGCTCCAATATACGGACCAACAAATAAAATAATAGCTAAAATAAACTTATAAACATCATCGCTAGGATACGAACGCTTAATTTGTAGATTATTTTGAAAATATTCAAAGACGAAGTACAAAACAATAAATCCCACCAGATACAACATATAATATAAATCAGAATATGCAGCCAAAATAAAAAAGATAGCTGGGAGTTTCCAACCCGCTTCAGTATCCATCATCTTAATAAAATACAAAATAAAAAGTGATACCCAGCCAATTAAAAATAGATTGAAATGGCCAAGAGATCGTGCAAAATGATATGCAGAAAAAGTTACAATACATCCAGCCACAAAAGACACAGTTTTATTTTTTGTAATGTAATACGCTAGTTTATACATTCCAAACCCACCTAGAGAGAAATGAAAATATATTAAAATATTATATGTGGCTATCAAGCCAAAAAAATACTGCAAAAAAAATTGCTGGTATAGAGTTAGCCAAAGATAAAGTATGAAAAAGTAATGAGTCACCAGTAGGCCAAAAGATATAATTACTAACAAAAGGATTTGTGTGCAAATGTATAACAGCCTCCTTTACCCACCAAAAATTCCAAAGGAATTGCCAAGAGTCACCATAGCTTGGCATAAATGATGAAATATGGATTATTTGTGGGAACGTTAGTATTGCTGAAATCAAAAAATAGTAACCGAATATCGCCCAATCCGACTTTAAGCATCTAGCATCACCTATCTGTTTTAATTTGGAAATGATTGTTTTCATAAATTAACTCTATATTACCATTTAAATCCGTTCTTAAAATATTTGCGCTGACTAAACGAGCTAGGGTTTCTGCTGTTGGGTGGCCGTATCGATTGTTTGCTCCTACTTGTATAATTGCAGTTTTAGGATCAACAATTTTAACAAAATTTTCCGAAGTAGAGCTTTTTGAACCGTGATGTGCCACTTTTAAAACATTTGCCTTTAAATTTAAATTAGCTGACATCAGTTCTCTTTCAACTGACTCTTCTGCGTCGCCAGTTAAAAGAATAGATTCTCCGCCCGCATTCAATTTGGCGACGATAGATGAACTATTGGTATTGCTCAACTTTTTGCCTGATAAGTCAGTGAATGGATACAACAATTCTAAGTTGATTGCTGGCGTTATCTGAATTTTTTGACCAACATGAGCAATGACTTGAGGGATTTGTTTTTCTTCAATAGCTTGGCTTAGCGCCTGGAAAACATTGGTATCAGAAATGACGCCCGTAGATAAGTATTCATCTACTTGATAATTTTTAAAAACGTCTACCAGGCCTGAAATGTGATCAGCATCGGGATGCGTAGAAATTACTATTTCAATTTTTTTATCAAAAAAAGGCATAACGCGACCAAGTCTGTCTAAAATTTGCCCACTTGGTCCACCGTCAATTAAAATTTGATTGCTACCTAGAGAAACTAAAGTTGCGTCTCCCTGACCCACATCAAAAAAATAAACTCTTAAATTATTTTGTTCGGCTATGGCAAAAATAGCCACCCAGACTAAAATTACCACGACAAGCAATGAGCCAAAGAAATATTTTATTTTCGAATTCATAGTCTATGCTTTAATTGAAGATTTTTTAACAACAAAACTTCGCCATATCACTATAAAAAGCGCTACATAATAAACCCATAACCAAAAGGAATATACGGTGACTACCTTTAGGGCGGAAAATTTTAGTGCACCAAATAATTCTACAATACTAATTTGACACTGTAATATAAGCCAGCCCGCCCAAGCCAGTACCTGACCAATTGGAAGCCATATAAATGATGCTAAAACAGCAATGAAGCCTACTAGCATAGCTATCGGTACCAATGGCAAAACTAAAATATTTACCAACGGAGCGACTAAAGAGATTTGGCCAAAATTATACAAAAGAATCGGTAGAACCATAATCTCCACCGCCAAGGTTGCCACTAATATTTCTTTAAAATAAAAAAGATCTGGTAACCACTTTAACTTTTCATCTACCCATGGAGCAATATATATTAAGCTTAAGGTGGCTAAAAAAGATAATTGGAAACCGACATCATATCTAACTATAGCTGGGTTAACCAGCGCCATTACAGCGCCAGCAAAAATCACAGAATTTGCTGCTAGTGATAATCTACCAAACTTCTGTGCCACTAACATTAGAATGCCCATTATAGCTGCCCTAACAACCGAAGTTGATGCTCCAGTTATTAAAACGAAGAATACTATGCCCAAAACAGCAAAATAAAATGCTTGAGGTCGATACAGCCCACAAGCTAAAAGAACCGCCATGAATATTATCGCAACTATAGTTATATTATAGCCTGATAAAGCAATAATGTGAGTTGTCCCTGTACGACTAAAATTATCCATTAAAGTTTTATCCATATTCTTTTTAGCACCTAATATCAGTCCTGAAAGAAGCGAAGCCTGAGGTTCTGGAAATATCAAATTTATTTGTTGCTGAAATTTATTTCTTAATTCAAATAACGGCGTTAATATTTCATCTTTATTTCTAGCCTCGAATGAAATATCTGGAAAATAACTGACCGCACCAATTCCCCGCATGGCTAAATAATCTTTATAAGAAAAAGTACCTAGCACAGGTGGCTCCTTAAGCCGTCCAGATACCCTGATTGCGTCGCCATATTTAAGATCCAAAAACCTATCGGTGGTCAGCAAAACCTTTCCACTAATTGGTAAAAAACCTTCCGTTGTATAAATTTTTTCGGCAGTAAATTCAACCTTTTGATTATTGATATTCACCTCTGGTTCTTTAGTTACTTCTCCCAATAACACTATTTCTCTTTGGAAAGGTACTTGATTTATTTGGCTAAAATTTGATTGAAACCATATCAAGCGCCCACAACCTAAAGCGAAAAAAATTAGCATAATACCAACAATATATAAGTTTTCACCTGCTGACTTTTTAGATAATTTATTAGGTAAACTAGCAACTACCAAAATACTGCCCGACAAAAGAAATAGCCACCAACCATTTTTAAATGTCGACAAAAAAGAACCGAAAAAAATTCCGGTTAAAAAAAATAAACATATATATCTGAAAATTTTTGGAGCGCTCATCAATATTCGATACCTTTCCGTGCTTTTATTCCTTGATCAAAATAGTGCTTAATTGGTTTTACCTCTGACACTAAATCGGCTATTTTGATAATTTTTTTAGATGCTTTTTGACCTGTTAAAATAATTTCTTTCTTCTTGCCATTATGCATAAGGCATTTTATTACCTTCGCTTCATCAATCAACTTGAAATAAATTGCTACTAAAATTTCATCCAAGATAATTATGTCTGCCTTACCATTCATTTCCTGTTGGGCCTCGTGCCATGCGCGCTGAGCCAAGATTAAATCTTGATTCTTAATTTTATTTTTTTTAACAAAAATCGGCTGACCGAAACTTTTTATCTTAATACGCGGTAAAAATTTAGCAATTGCTTTCACTTCCGATGTTTCTGGTCTAGCCGGTTTTAAAAATTGGACTATACTGACTTGTTTACCTGCTCCAACAGCTCGCAGAGACAAGCCCAACGTTGCAGTTGTCTTCCCCTTGCCTCCGCCGGTATAAATTTGAATCATATATTGCAGGTTGGACACGACCCCGGTGGCAAATCAGGAATAGCTGGAGATGGATCCCTCAACTCTGGCGCTACATCTTTTTCCGACAATTGAATGCTTTCTGGCTGTTTCTCTTCTTTTTTACCAATATTTAACACTTGCTGTTTTCTAGATTCATTACGATAAATAGTGATGCCCTTACAATTATTTTCATAAGCCATCCAATAGGCATTTTTAATATCATCTATAGATGCATTAAATGGGAAATTAACTGTTTTGGAAACCGCGTTATCAACATGATTCTGGAATGCCGCTTGCATCTTAATGTGCCAGACTGGTTCCATATCCATTGCAGTCACAAAAATTTTCCTCCAAAATTCCGGCACTTCTTGAATATTTTTAACAGTTCCTTTATCGGCAATCTTTAATATTAATTCCTCACTCCACCAACCTTCTTTTTTAGCAATTTCTTCAAACAATGGATTTACTTCTGTTAATTCCTTGCCACCCAAAACATGCTTCCTAATATATGCAATGGCAAAATGGGGCTCGATACCACTAGAACAGTTAGCCACTATGCCAATGGTCCCGGTAGGCGCAATAGTTGTGGTAGTTGCGTTACGCAATTTCCAACCATCTTTTTTATTATAGATTGAGTCCTGATAACTTGGGAATACCCCTCTAAATGTAGCAATTTCTTGTGATTTAACTTTCGACTCCTTATTAATAAATTGCATTATTTTTTCTCCCAACTCAATTGCTTTATCACTATTATAAGGAATGCGCAGTTTAATCAACATATCTGCCCAACCCATTATGCCTAAACCAATTTTTCTGTTTTGCTTAGTCATCGCTTCAATTTCAGCAATCGGATATCTATTCATATCAATAACATTATCTAAAAAGTGAACTCCAGCCCTAGTTGTTCTTTTAATTTTTTCCCAATCCACTTCATAATGCCCACCTTGCTCCTTAAGCATTTTTACTAAATTGATACTACCTAAGTTACATGACTCATACGGTAAAAGAGGTTGCTCGGCACATGGATTAGTTGATTCAATTTTCCCTAATTTTGGAGTTGGGTTATCACGGTTCATCTTATCAATAAAAACTATCCCTGGCTCACCATTACTCCAAGCTAAATTGACTATCATATCAAAGACTTCTTTTGCCTTTAACTTGCCTTGCGCAATCCTAGTTCTCGGATTAAATAAATCATAGTAAGCATCTTTCTTTACGGCTTCCATAAATTCATCGGTTAATGCAACCGACATATTAAAGTTAGGCAAAATTCCTTCTTGCTTTTTGGCCGTAATAAATTTTAAAATATCTGGATGGTCAACTCTCAATATGCCCATATTCGCTCCGCGTCTCTTGCCTCCTTGTTTAACTACATTTGTAGCCGCATCGAATACTGTCATAAAAGAGATTGGGCCAGATGCCGTTCCTTGAGTAGACTTAACTGAATCTCCTTCGGGTCGTAATCTAGAGAAATCAAAGCCTGTCCCACCTCCAGATTGATGAATCAATGCAGTGTTTTTTACGGCTTCGAAAATACTATCCATTGCGTCCTCCACTGGCAAAACAAAGCAAGCTGAAAGCTGTTGCAAAGAACCACCAGCATTCATTAATGTTGGGGAATTTGGCAAAAATTCTAACGAGGCCATTAATCGATAAAACTTTTCTTCTATTTTAAATAAATCTTCGTCGGTAATATGTGGTCGATGAATTTTTTCAGCTGCTGCAATATTTGATGCAACTCGCTGAAATAATTGCTGAGGTGTTTCATTGAGCTTCCCCTGTTCATCTTTTCGTAAATAACGAGATTCCAAAACTGTAAGTGCATTTTTGGAAAGTTTTGTTCTGACGTCTTGTGCCAATAAAAAATATTTGGCTTCTCTTATCTCACGCCTCTTCTGACGATACAGAATATAAGCCTTAGCTGTTTGGGTGAAGCCATCCTCTGTTAAAGTTTCTTCAACGGCATCTTGAATTTCTTCGACATTAGGAATTTTTTTCTTCGCACTAAATTTTTCAGCTATTTTTTCTCTAACTTTCTCTGCTAATAGTTCGGCTTTATCTCCGTCGGCCTCGCTCGTTGCTAAAAAAGCCTTATATATAGCATTAGCTATGCGCATATTGTCAAAATCGACTATTCGACCGTCTCTTTTTTTAATCTTTGCAATTTTATTTTCCATAATTGTGCAAAATGATAAAAACTTTGGTAGCGAGGTAAAAAACCAAAGTTTTTATCATTTAGATTATTAAATTTTTTATGACCTTTACTAATATAGTTTACCCCAATTTATTAAACACGCAAAATTAGGGGGCTGTGGATAACTTTTTAACCAAAATCCCCGCAAATTTTGCGGGGATTTTTCTAAATAAAACTCTTTTATTTCATTTTTTTTCTAATGAATGTTGGGATATCTAACTCGTCATCTTCCTCTATACTACTTAGCTTAGAATCGAATATCGGAATTGGCTTTTTTTTCGGTTGCTCTACAACTGGTTGTACGTTTTGCCTAACAATTGGTTCTTGCCGTGATATTACGGGCTCAACAGAAGCTGATTGCGATACAGACCTAGAAACTTCTCGCTGGCTCCCTGATTCAAAATCTGATTCTCTTTTTTTAAGCTCTCCCGATTTAAATCCAGTAGCAATCACCGTAATTTTTATCTCTCCTTTTTTTAATTTATCATCAGTCACTGCACCAAAAATAACTTTAGCTTCTGGATCAATTGATTCTGTAATAACTTTTGCCGCTTCGTTAATTTCCGTCATAGTTAAATCAGCACCACCAGATAAATTGAACAATACGCCACTGGCACCATCGATTGATAACTCCAATAGAGGTGAATTAATTGCTTGCCTTGCGGCTTCCGATGCTCTGTCATCGCCATTGGCTTTACCTATGCCCATAAGCGCTGAACCAGCGTCTTTCATAATTGCTTTAATGTCAGCAAAGTCAACATTAACGATTCCAGGAATTGTTATTAAATCTGAAATACCTTGCACGCCTTGTCTTAAAATATCATCAACAGTTGCAAATGCTTCCAATAATGGAGTGTGTCTATCAATTATTTGTAAAATTCTATCATTAGGAATTGTAATAAGAGCATCAACTCTTTCTTTGAGTTGTGCTAATCCTTCGCGAGCCAATTTCATTCTTTGAGACCCTTCAAATGTAAATGGCTTGGTTACGACTGCAATGGTTAACGCACCAGCATCTCTGGCTGCTTCTGCAACAACCGCAGACGCTCCTGTCCCTACACCGCCTCCCAAACCACATGTTACGAAAACTAAATCCGCACCCTTAACTGCTTCATGAATTTCGTCACGATTTTCTTCTGCAGCTTGGCGACCAATATCGGGATTCATTCCCGCTCCTAATCCTCTTGTTAAATTTTTTCCAATTAAAAGTTTATGAGGTGCTAAACATTGGTGCAAATCTTGCGCATCAGCATTTATTGCCACAAAATCAACGCCATGAATTTTAGCAGTTACCATTCTAGATACGGCGTTCCCTCCTCCGCCTCCAACGCCAACAACCTTAATTTTTGCAAATGTTTCTATGTCTGGTTTTACTTGTGCCATATTTTATACAACATTTAATAATTTACGCTAACAATTACATAATTCTTAGTATAAATCACTAACTGCGGGATACCTTAATATATACCCCTCCTAAAAAATTTGCAAGACCTGCCTCTTGCTACAAATTAATTTTTAATTTACGGTAAAAAATTCTTGACCCACTTTATAGTCTTATCTACCGCATCTGTTATGGTATCTTTTCCAATATTAATTATTGAATTTCCACCACCGCCATCTTGTGCGGCTCCCCAGACTGCTAAGCCTACCGCTGTTGCTAATTCTGGGTCACTAACCTGATCCATTATCCCATCAACTTCATTTGGATATCCAATTTGCGTCGGTAGCCCAAGTTCTTTTTTTACTAACTGAATCATACCAGGTAATTTTACTGATCCGCCAATTAAAACAACTCCGGCTGGTAATAGCCCTTGCCGATCAATTTTTTTCAATTCTTTTTGCACCATACTTAAAATTTCTTCCACTCTTGCTTCAATTATTTCCACAACTTGCTTTCGTGAAACAACTAAATCTTCTGCGCCTTCGCCGATGGTGGACAAATTAATATTGTTTTTTTTGCTCACTGAATCGCTTGATACGGAGCCATACTCTATTTTTATTTTTTCGGCAATATCAACTGAAGTTCGTAAACCAATCGCGATATCATTTGTAATATGCCCACCACCAATCGGTAGATTTGCTATATGAATAACACTTCCTTCTTCAATAACCGCAAGGCTAGTTGTTCCTCCGCCAATATCTAGTAATAAAACTCCTAACTCTTTTTGTCTTTTTGATAAAACTGCTTCAGCTGCAGCCAAAGAAGAAAGAGTTAGCGCTCTTACTTCTAAATCCGCTTCATCTACTGCTTTATACAAAGTTTTTATAAACGGTGAGCCTGCTTCTATTACCAAAGAATCAACTTCCAATCTAACTCCATTCATACCTCTTGGATCTTTAATCCCATCTTGTCCATCTAAATAAAATAATCTTGGAATAATATGTACAATTTCCCTATTTTGAGGCAAAGAAATAGCCCGAGCAGCAGTAACCGCACGAGCAACATCTCCTTCCGTGACTTCACCATCAGGACTAGAAACAGCAATCACGCCACGAGAGTTTTTACAGGTAATATGATTTGCGCCAAAATTTAAATAGACTTCTCTTATGTCTTGGCCACAACTTCTTTCGGCCATATCAATTGCGATACGAATATTTTTTGATACTTCAACAAGATCTGCAACAGCACCACGCCTAACACCAAAAGACGGCACCGATGAAACCGTGACAATTTGCGGTTTCAGGTCTCCCGGACGCAC
>Ga0210057_1003368_pt1 | contig 22109 bp, 17 predicted proteins | sample CryGeyCG2114_010_2_FD_183968 | JGI IMG/M metagenome (GOLD analysis project Ga0210057, IMG submission 183968) | Groundwater microbial communities from aquifer - Crystal Geyser CG10_big_fil_rev_8/21/14_0.10 (SPAdes) (version 2) | ecosystem: Environmental > Aquatic > Deep subsurface > Groundwater ...
CCGCTCGAAAAAAGTTCGCGCAAAGTGTATAATTACAGCACAATCAACTACCTCGCAGTAGAGCTGACAGAGTATTTTATGAATAAAAGCGTACTGACACCATGGCAAGCCCTGGTGTCAGTACCGCTTTTATCAAAAATATAAAAATAGAAAGGGTTGTGAGATTTTTCCCACAACCCCTGATGTTAAACGTCGTCGTCCTCGAAGTAGTTGGTGAAGTGGTAGCCACAACACAAACAGAGCGCGAGGAAGTCGTTCGTGACGCAATCCTCGGTTCTGCCGCACTTCCGACACCGCCGTGTCTGCACTACCTTGTACCTCGCCATCGGCTGTCCACAGTGGCGACTCATCCAGTAGGTCTTCTTGCCGAAGATTCCTGGATTTGGCTCGCTCCGCTTCTCACCGACGAGCTCCCACTCTGGTCCGTGGTCAAGGCACATGCCGTGACGACACTGACTGTGTGGACACTTCTGACCTGCAAGACTGTTATGGTCCATAACAATTCTCCTTTCTGGCCACCTGTTTCTTAGGTGCCACATACAAATATACACGAAACCCTAAAAAAGTCAAGCTAAAAACCCCGAGTCCAAGAATTAATTGCCACAGGTGTTGCATTATATTCTTGAATCTAGCGAGAACCTTTTCAATTCTCTCCCGCCGTACAGCAGTGTACGGCTTCCCGGAACAGCTCGCAGACTCACTGTGCCGGGAGAGAGAATCGAACTCTCATGGATTGCTCCGCACGATTTTGAGTCGTGTGCGTCTACCAATTCCGCCATCCCGGCAGTATAACCCTTATACGGTACACTAAAACAGGCCGTTTCTCAATATGGCCTCTGTGAGAGCAATCGTGCTACTATAGCACTATGTTTGAACGTGGAGAACCACAAGAACCGTCTCTGGAACCGTAGGATCCAGCGGTGGAGGCTGACTATACGCGTGTCATAGAGACATTAACAACGGAGGAAGGTATAAAGACTTGTCAGGAGAATGGATGTAACCTTCGAGAACTTGCCCAAGTGTTTCGTGGAAAGCCTGTTGATCCTGAAGTCTACCAAGCAGTGTCCCTCGGCGCATGTCGTATCGTTATGAAGCGAGTGGAAAAAAACGATATTATGCTTCTTCGAGGAGCTGATGAACTATTGGATAACCTCGGGGCAGGGTCAGTATTTAATGAACTTCCAATTGTTAAGGCGTTGGATGTATGTCTTCAACAGACAGAAGCAGAACTACCTATCGAGCTCGCTTCATACGCGCCCTTTCTTACTGGGCTTCGAGAGAACATGCTGACGAGATTCAATTATACATCCTTCACAGTGCACGTGGAGCTCTTTTTCAAGAAATTGGAGGGGTTGAAGGGATATACCGTATAGCACCCTACTGTGGAAGATGCACTTTGCACGCAGAGAAGGTAGTGCTAAAATAGAATCGTCGATGCTCCACGGTGAGTATTTCTCTGGTTCTTTCGTCTTTGCCTTTTTACTTTACACTTTTTACTTTTAACTTATTCTATCGTGCCTCAATTTGTAAACAACGCAGTCTTTTGGGTCGAAGTTGAGAAGATTAAACCGAACCCCTACCAACCTCGTCGAGAGTTTGACCAAGGTAAGCTTTCGGAACTCGCAGAGTCGATTCGTATGTACGGTGTCCTTCAACCTCTTGTGGTAACTCGTCGAGAGATTCAGAAAGAGGATGGCGGTTTAGCGACCGAGTACGAGCTCATTTCCGGAGAGCGTCGCCTTCGGGCATCAAAACTTGCTGGTATTTCTCAAGTACCGGTGCTTATTCGACAAGGAGAAGAGAATGACCGAGAAAAACTCGAACTCGCAATTATTGAAAACCTTCAACGAGAAGATTTAAACGCGGTTGATCGCGCTCGAGCATTTCAAAAGCTCGTGCGAGAATTCGGATTTAAGCATGGTGAAGTTGGTAAGAAAGTAGGTAAGAGTCGTGAATATGTTTCAAACACCCTCCGTATTCTTGACTTACCTGACGAAATCTTAACGGCACTCGCGGAAGGAAAGATAAACGAAGGCCACACAAGACCTTTGCTCATGCTTACTGACCGAAAAGAAGAGCAGAATACATTGTTCAAGGAAATCCTGTATAAACGTGTGACCGTTCGAGAGGCAGAAAACATGGCACGCCGCATCGCGGTTGAGCGCGCGCGAAAAAAAGAGTTTAGTGTCGACCCAGAACTTGTTGCACTTGAAGACAAGCTTCGCGAGTCGCTTGGAACACGAGTAAAGATTGAACGTATGGAGCAGGGAGGAAAGATTCTTATTGATTTCTTCTCTAACGAAGATTTGCGTACCATTTTAGAGATTATGGAGTCGAATAAAGCGAAGAGTCCGACCGAGATGCTTGATAGACATCACGCTCAAGCAGAAGCGGCCGCTGTTAAGGCCTCGGCGGTTACCTCGGCGGTTCCTGGGGTAACACCTGCTGAAATTTCGGTAGGTGACGTTGCCCCTATTGGAGAAGGAGATGGTGTTTCGCCATCGGTTGATGAAGTAAGCGCCACATCAACAGAATCGCTTGATGATCGCACCAAAGAAGAGAAAGTCGCCGAGGAAAACTCTGATGAACTCTATTCGGTGAAGAATTTTTCACTCTAAACAACAAAGTACAAAAAATTCCCTTCAACGAGAGGCGAAGGGGATTTTTATATTTTATAGGACTTACGCATTTCGTGCGTTTTGGTCATTCCAGCGACGAAGCAGTAGCGGAGTAGTCGTAGACTATGCTGGAATCCAGTATACGGCTGTTTTTTTAGGTTCTGGATTCCACTTTTCAGTGGAATGACACTGATTGCGTATGTCCTATTTTACTCTTCGTTACTTTTTCGACTCAGAAGGTCGATAATGTCGCCATTCGTAAGTGGAGTTTCAGGTGTTGCGTCAATATTGTTAATCTGGATGTCAAATGCTGTTGTATCCTTGCGACCGCGAAGAGTGTGAATATAGTCGATAACGATTGCCGGGTTGGTTAGTTTTGTAACAAGACCATCAGAATCAAATACAAATACATAGTTCTCTAGGAACTTCTTTTGTCGTTGTACGTTCTCTTCTGTTAATGGGGAAACGTAGGTGGTCGGACTCGTGAGTGAGGTTATCCACTGAGGGAGCTTTTGTTCAAGCGTTTCATCGCCAGAAGAAGAAACGTCCATACTTGGTGGTGGAAAAAAGTAGGGAAACCATTGAAGCATTTCAGCGCCTTCCGGATGCTTGTACGTCGCATGTGCTGCAAAGCCGAACTGAGCGTTGTGGTGCATCCTGCGTGTCCTAATCTGAATCTCAATTGTAATACCATCTTTCGAGATTACGGTCGTATGAAGACTTTGGTATCCATTTGATTTGGGGAGGGCGATATAATCTTTTAATCTTCCGTGAATAGGCGGACAATTTGAATGAATAACACCTAGGGCGCGGTAGCACTCCTCGATACTCTCGACGATGACACGAAGTGCATGAATGTCATATACATCGGCAACCCCGGCTCTCTTTTTCTTCGCCTTTTTATAAATATTGTAGATTGTCTTCGTTCGGCTCTCAAGAAATGGATCGTTAATTCCACCTTCTCGAAGTGCTGTCGTAAGCATATCAAGATAGTGTGTCATTACTTCCGCTTGATCCTGCTCTTGGAGGGCGAGACTATCTGAAAGTTTTTTATATACGCGAGGGTGGAGAATTGCAAATGCAATATTTTCAAGTTCCTTTACGGTCTCATACATTCCTAAGCGATCGGCGAGCGGTACATACACTTTTAGTGTTTCCTGCGCGAGACGCTCTGCCTCCTTAAGAGGGAGTGCTTCGGATTTTCGAAGCATAACAAGGTGTTCGGCAATTCTTACGATGAGAACACGTAAATCCTGTGCTGTGGCAATAAAAAAAGTCGAAAAACTTCGCACTGATTGTGCCTTCGATACGTCAAATGAGATGAGGGAAAGCGTACGAAGCCGTTGAATAAGGCTAAGTAGATGTGTTCCAAGTCTTTCCTTTATGGTTCCCGTGTATGTTCCGTTAAGAGGTACTTTCGAAAGCAGAGCAGCAGACATGGTGAGGGCACCAAGTCCCCATGATCCAACAACTCGTGCAATTTCTGCAGTGTGTGTGAGAGTAGCTTCACCGTTTTCTGAGGAATCAAGATAGGCCTCTTTCGCGAACATGTACGCATCGCCAAGAAAGTTCTGCGCACGTGGGCCAGGATTACGTATCTGCTTAACAAGTTCGAGCATTCCTTGATCCATATTAGCGGATGCGAATTATATCGCACAACGCCTCGTTTAGCCAGAAGTATAAAAAGTAAGGGCCTCGCACGGTAACATGTGCGAGGCCCGAGGGAAGGAACTCATCCCCAACTATATCGTCCGACGGTCAGCATGTGTACAGTCTTCCTGTAAAAAACAGTTGCCGTCTCTTTTGACATCCGGCTTCGCTCATCAACAGGACTACATTTCCGCCTTCGTTGTCCATGAATCTGGAGGAGTACCAGTGCTTTTATCCCGAAGCCAACAAGAAGAGCTTTACGAAGTTCGCTATCTTCACTCGCGTTTTCATACGCTTTTAGGAATGTGCACGCAATTCGCTTTATCCGTTTTTTACCTGTGCGTAACCATTCCCACATGCTTTCACACATGAGCCAACCGATATCAAAGCCACGAGCTTCACCCCATCGAAAACGGGATAGGTCCATAAAGACAACCTCGTCTTCGCTACCGATGAGAATATGGTTAAACTGAAGGTCTCCGGTTGGCGCACCAACTCGATCTCCCCGGTTCAACCACTTTTGAAGAGTCCTCAAAATCAGGATTGTAAGTCGCTCTATCTTTTGGTTAGTAAGAAAGGTGCTCTTCCTTTCGCGTATAGCGAATTCTCCAGCAAATGCCATAAGGTGAGATAGGCTCATGTTATACAGATCGCTTGCCTTTTTCTGTCTGCCGCTAAGTGGTTTCCGAGAGTGAAAGTGATGCAGTGCGGTAGCGCTTTTCTCAAGAAGAATGCGCTCGGTATTGGTGAGATGTTCACCTGCACCGATATCAAGAATCTCCGAAAGGCTTTTCATGTCCTTTCGAAATCCATATACAATACAGATTTGCGATGACTTCTCGAAAGTGGGAAGCCAGTGCAGTTTCGGCCTTCCGTCAGCCTCTAAAAGTAGAATACACACACCGTGTGATTCGACACCTTGATTCGCTGCGCGAGTCATCTGGTCTTCGGTAATGAGTGCCGAGATAAGTCGATGAGGAAGAAATTCCTGTACAAGGGACGGTGCAACCATTTTAATACGGAGAGCACCAAAACCTGGCACGTTTTCTACCACACGTGAAGAAAAGTGAGCGCTATCACTGGTGGATATGATCTGGAGTGGGTACGGTGGGTCTATGATTCCGATGGCAGCTTTCACCGCGGTTGATATTTCCGTTGAGATAGTTTTCAATGGTACGTCTTTCTCTGTAGGTTAGGGTTAGGGTCCGTCATTAGCTTCGCACGGTTTTTCGATATAGGAAAGAGGAATATTTCATGTAATGGTGGGGAGTACTCTTGGTGAAGAAGCGTTCACATGTACGGCTACCAGTACACTTTTTGCTAGCTTACTCGTATACCAAGGCGAAGGAGGGCATTGCGAATATGTTTCTTCGCAATACTTGTTGTGGCTATGTCAAGCCATTTTGCGGTTGGACGCGCACTTTGTTTGGTGAGGATCTCAACGATTTCACCGTTCTTGAGGGGGGTATTAATGCTTACTAATTTACCGTTTACTTTAGCTCCCGTGAGGTGGTCGCCTATATCTGAGTGGATTGAGTATGCAAAGTCAATAGGACTAGAATCGAGAGGAAGGTCAACAACATCGCCTTTCGGCGTAAAGACGAACACTCGACTCTTGAAAAAGTCTCCGCGAAGTTGTTCCCAGAATTCCTGTTCTTCAAAACCAGCCTGAAGATCTCCAAGCTGTTTAACCCAGTGAGGTATGTCGCCACGTTCAATTTCACCGGCGTTACTGTCGTTTCCGGTTCCTTTTGCTCGCCAGGCAAGGAGTCCTTTATACAGTTGAACTCCAAGTGACGGCGCCTTTTCCCCTGGTTTCTGTCGTCGCGACTCTTTGTAAATAAAATGCGCAGCGACGCCGAACTCTGATTCACGGTCCATTTCCTCGGTTCGTATTTGGAGCTCGACAATACCTCCATCACCGGTAAACACCGTTGTGTGGAGTGATCGATATCCGTTTGGTTTAGGAAATGCAATATAGTCTTTAATTCTTCCTGGAAGAGGACGCCAGATACTGTGAATGACGCCTAGAGTGCGGTAACAGTCCTCGACGCTGTTGACGATAATCCGAATTGCGAGGGTATCGTAAATTTTTTCAAAATCCCACTCTCGTTCGCGAAGTTTATTATATAGACTGTATAAACCTTTAAGACGAAGAGTGGTCGATATGGTTTTAATACCATTTCGAATAAGGCCCTTTAAGACTGATTTGTGAAATTTCTCAAGTCGTTTTATGAGTTCCGGTTTTTTTATTTTCAGCGCTTCGACAACACGCTTGTGTTCTTCGGGATATGCAAACGCAAATGACAACTCCTCGAGTTCTCGATTAATTCTTCGAATACCAAGGCGGTAGGCGATAGGGGCGTAGATTTCAAGTGTCTCTTTTGCAATTCGTTTTTGCTTTTCAACCGGGACAAACTGTAGTGTACGCATGTTGTGAAGTCGGTCGCACAGCTTTACGATAAGTACACGAAGATCCTTTGAGCTTGCAATAAACAACCTTCGCATACTCTCACTGTACCGGTCAACACCTCGGTATCGAATATGTCCGAGTTTTGTCACACCTTCAACAAGCATTAAAATTTCCTCGCCGAATTCCTTTCGAATCATCTCCGGTGTCACATCCACATCTTCGATAGTGTCGTGAAGAAAGCCCGCGGCAACAGCGGTCGCTCCTGCCCCAAGCTCAGCAATAAGTTTTGCGGTTTCAAAAAGGTGCGTAAAATAGGGCTCACCGGAGTATCTCGTGTGATCCTTGTGCGCTTCTGATGCGAAGGTATAGGCCTTTTCCACCACTGCTATATCACGAGCAGATGGCTTCACCAGGAGTTTAATAATTTCTTGGACAGATTGCATACTGTTATGTTGAATCTGAAAATAAAAAGTCTTCAATCTCACGTCGTGCCAAGGCTGTTTTTGTGGAAGCTAACCATTGGCGATCCGGTTTGAGTGCTTTTCCGGTAAGTATCTCAACGATATCTCCGTTGTGTAGTTCTGTGGTAAGTGGTGCAAATGTTCCGTTCACTTTTGCGTCCTGGAGATGGCGCCCAAGTGCAGGGTCAAGTTCAAAGGCAAAATCAATAACGGTGGCGGAAAGTGGCAAATCAACGACATCTCCTTTAATATCAAAAACAAACATTCTCTTTTGAAAAAAGTCCGAACGCAATACGGTAATGATTTGACTCTCATTAATCGTGTCTGCATGCATGTGCACAATCTCTTTTAACCAATCTGGTATATAGGAAAACTGTCTAGTGTCGGTTCCTTTTTTATTGTCCGGTGTAAGGAACTGATTAAACCAAGAGTAATAGGGGTCTTTTGTTCCTTTTGCACGCTCTTTGTATGCTATGTGTGACGCAAGTCCATACTCGGCTTGGTCGTGCATTTGATGTGTGCGAATTTGTACTTCCACAATCATACCGTTTCCGGCAAATATTGTTGTGTGTAATCCTTTGTAGCCGTTTGTCTTCGGGGACGCGATATAATCCTTAATTCTTCCGGGGAGAGGTCGCCAGTACGAATGTATAATGCCGAGTACGCTGTAACATTCTTCTATGGTCTTGACACAAATCCGAATAGCCAACAAATCATATACTCGGCGAATATCGTTTTCGCGACGAAGCATTTTGGTATACAAGCTGTAGATACCCTTCAGACGGGTGTCGATTCTAGGCTCGCGGACAGCGGAGGTACTCAGAAGTCCTTCGAGTGACTGACGAAGAGAATCTAACTGCTTTTCGTGAACCTTACGCTCTTTTTGAATAACGGCCTTGAGGTGGTTGTAGGTCTTTGGGTCAAGATAACGAAAGGCCAAGTCTTCCAACTCCTTTGTCATACCGCGAAGTCCAAGGCGGTACGCGATTGGTACGTACATTTCCATCGTTTCGCGAGCGATACGTTTGTGATGAGCGTTGTTGAGATGAAGGTGTCGCATCGAGTCAAGGCGATCTGCGAGTTTAATAATAAGGATGCGAATATCTTTTGCGGAAGCAACAAACAGCTTGCGCAAACTCTCGACATGCTTCATCCCTCGGTAGTACTTTATGTCGCGAAGGACAGTCGCGCGTTCTACGAGGAGTGCTACACCTTCTCCAAACTCTGCCTGTATCTCTTCAAGAGTGGCATTACCTTCTCGAAGTATGTGGTGAAGCAGTCCAGTAATAATGCTTTCGTGTGCCATACCGAGATGCGCCAAGATAAGAGCCACACGAGATATGTGGTCAGTAATGATATCGGTCGAATAGTGTCGACTATTATTTTTGTGTACTTTTTCTACAAACGTGTACGCTTTGCCGATTAAGGCTTTTTTGTCGTCATCAAGCGAGCGAGTGGCCAATATGATTTCTTTCAGGGGTACCATTTCTTTAGTGTAGTCCAAGTTGCCCCGTGTTTCAAATAGGTAAGAAAAAACGCCGCTCCCTTAAAAAAAGAAACGGCGCTTGGTCAGTTCAGGACTCTCCTAGAGACTGACATCTATTTTGTGTTCCCGAAGCCACTGGAACATGTCCGTGACAAACGGACGAGCCTGTTTTAGCTCATTAGGCTTCACGTAAGGCGCTTTTAGCCGCATAGCGGTTCGGTACGGGACTCCAGATTCAGCGGCAGCAGACCGTATGCTCCTGTCGCCAGACGATGCTTCATAGACGTCGAGGAACAAACCGGCGAGTTGTTTGAATACGGGATTATTGTACACCCTGTAGAACCACCAGAGATCAACAACAATAAAGCCGACATCGAGGCCAGGGTCAGCGACTCCTGGAAACGACGCTTTCACTCGAGGGTCGATTGGGAGAAGGTAATTACCACCATTTTCAACAAGAACATTGCCGAAGTGGATGTCGCCCCATACGTACGCGAGTCTTTCCGAGGTGTACGTACCATCGTAAATGGATCGGCACACCAATTCGTGAAGCTCCCGTCTCTCACCATCCTGTAGAAGTGTGTGTGCTCCGAGCGACAGATTGTGCCAGCCTGCGATTCTCCCCAGCATGTAGCATTTACTCTCGCGGTACAAATGTTCCCGAGCTGATGCGTCGAACGAAGTAAACTTCGAGTGAATAAGCACCAAAAGCTTGGCAAGCGCTGTAATCTCATGCGTGTCAGCTTCTTTCAGAACCGTGTCTTTCACCCGGCTTCGAATGAGCGAGAGGTAACTGCAGGCATGCTTAGCAAAGTTTCGGAACGAAACGATGCGTTTCCACTTCTGTATGCCCGGGATACGGACAACCTTTCCGTCGGTCAGTTCAATGCCAACCGCATAGGTTGAAGGTGTGTTGCAATCAGGCAAGCGATCATCGCATAAGGTTTTCTGTATTCGCTCTGTACAACGCATCGCGCCAAGCACTTCAGCGAGAGCAAGCTCTGGACGAAGCTCAAGCAGTGGGTCGCTAACTCCATAGCGCATACAGATCGTGTCTCGAAACGTCTCCTTCTCACCGTCGGTGAAAAAGACATCGAAGATTTGATCGTGCGCGCTTTGTGTCGTTTCGTTACTGATCTCTGACAAAAGCTTTACAACTCCAACCTTCATGTTTCGCCGATTTCTTCGTGCGCGTGGTATTCGGCCTGCACGTTCGAGATGTCCTAGTATAAACTTGCGTTTAAGTTTAAGACGTTCGGGTTTCCTCGTACGTTTTTCCGCTACGTTTGGTTTTTTCATGTCACCTCCTTTCCGCGAGTGTATCGCGCAAAAAGGGTTGATGTGAAAGAACGAGAAAATCTACAAGCACAATGCTTGAAGGTCTGTTCCTCGGCCACTATATATGAAGTTTACCTGTTCGGCTAGGCGCGGTATCCGTCAAAACGAAAATACCGCCAAAATGCAGGATATGTGGCGACAAACCATCTTTAAGGTCACCTCTTATTCTTTCTTCTTTTTCCTGAATCCGCGAGGCTTTTTTTCTTGTGCAAGCATCTCAAGCGCTCGTGGCAGTTCAATCGTGTATGGGTCATCGGGGGCTTTAATAGACCGAAAATCTCCATTGTGGACGACATACGGACCAAAGCGACCGACATTGGCACTGATCTCTTTTTCGCTTGTTGGATGTACTCCAAGAATACGAGGGAGGGACAAGAATTTGAGCGCATCCCCTATTTTAAGATTGGATACATCATACGCCTTCGGTACACTTGCCCTTCGAAGTTTTGGCGCTTCTTTTCCAGCTTTCTTACCCTTCGAAGCCTTGGGCGGAGTAGGGCCGACCTGGACATAGAAACCGAAACGGCCATTAAGTAGAAAGATTGGTTCGCCGGTCGGGGGATAGATACCGATGGGCTCGTCAGGTTTAATTTCATGACCTTCTGCAGTAAGGGCGCCGGTGCACTCAGGGAATCTTGCGCATGACATAAAGGTGCCTCCGCGTCCAAGTTTCCAAATAAGGGGACCTTTACAAAGTGGACACATAAATTCCGGCGGTACATTACCAAGCGTCGTTGCTTTATCGAGAGACTCCTTACTTTGAACGTCCTTATGGAACGGGGTATAAAAATCTCGAAGTGTCTTTTCATATTCTCGCTTCCCGATGGCGATATCATCGAGTTCATCCTCAATCTCAGCGGTAAATGTGTCGCTTATATATGAAGCAAAATGTTCCTCGAGAAATCCACTGACGACCATACCGGTATCGGTCGGTTTGAGTGAGCGACTCTCTTTTGTGGCGTACTCACGGTCAACCAGCGTCTCCATAATAGAAGCGTACGTACTTGGGCGACCGATACCACGTTTCTCAAGCTCTTTAATAAGACCGGCCTCACTGTAGCGAGAAGGTGGTTGTGTTTGCTTTTCTTCACTTCGTAGGTCGAGCAAGGTGAGGGTATCTCCCGTAGCTACTTTCGGGAGTTCAACGTCCTCACCTCGAGCTTCAGGATCAGCTCGAAGCCAGCCGTCGTAGGTAAGCTGAACGCCGTTCGCTGAAAAGTTGGGTATATCACCAGTCGCAATGTTCGCGCTAATCTTTGTGCGAAGCATTTCAGCGTCTGGCATTTGTGATGCAACGGTACGCTTCCAGATAAGCTCGTATAGCTCCTTCTGTTCGGGATTGCTCCCCGCGGACATTTTCTCGAAATGCGTTGGACGAATCGCTTCATGTGCTTCTTGCGCGTTTTTCACCTTACCGGCATACGAGCGAAGCTGGACAAACTCCTTTCCGAACTCCTTTGTAATCGCTACAACGATTTGTTGCTTCGCCGTCTCGGCGAGGTTTGTTGAATCGGTTCGCATGTAGGTGATGAATCCGCCTTCGTACAGTTTCTGCGCGATACCCATCGTACGTCCTGGCGAAAAACCGAGGCGAGTTGATGATGCCTGCTGTAATGTTGAGGTGATAAATGGAGCTTTCGGTGAACGCTTTACACTCGTCTCGGTTACGTCGGTTACGGACCATACTCCTTTTTTCCCGGCATCGAGAATATGTTCCATTACCTTAGAGTCGCGAGGTTCTTCAGCGCAGGTGAGTTTGAGAGATACCTTTTTATCAGTCTCAGTATCAGCGGTTATCACAAAAAACGTTTCGGGGATAAATGCTCGGATTTCTCGCTCACGCTCAACGATGATACGGAGGGCGGGGGACTGGACGCGACCCGCGGACAGTCCGTAACGAACCTTCTTCCATATAATGCCGGAAAGGTCATAGCCAACGAGGCGATCGAGTACACGCCGAGCTTCCTGTGCTTTTCGCAGGTTCTGGTCAATATCTCGCGGATGCTTAAGTGCTTCCTCAATCGCTTCCTTTGTTATTTCATGATAGACAGCTCGCTTCATCGGAGGAAGCTTTTTCTTTAGCCTGTCGTGCAAAATCTCGGATAGGTGCCATGCGATGGCCTCGCCTTCACGGTCAGGGTCGGTTGCGAGTATAATTTCACTCGCCTTCTTTGCCTCGCTTACTATTTCATCAACAATATCTACTTTCTTCTTTACAATTTCATAATGTGGAATAAAGCCACCCTTGATATCGAGGGCAGTCTTTTGGCTTTTGGGGAGGTCTCGAACGTGTCCAACAGATGCTTTGACGGTGTATTCACTTCCGAGGTATTTACCAATTGTTTTTGCTTTTGAGGGAGATTCGACAATTAGAAGTTTTGACATGGCTTCTAGTATTACATGTAATTAGAAATTTTTGCAAATTCTAACCTAAAAAATATACCACATCGTTTTCGTGTCGCTGCGCACATTACAAAATCGAACCTTTCGTTAGATATATACGTATATGCTATACTGTACTTGTCTCAATTTTTATCATATGAGGAAAAATAAGACATATACGACGGCGTTTGAGATAGGGAAACAAGCAATACGGTCGGCTAAACGATTTCTAGATTCAGACACGCCGGCGGCGAATGCCACACAAGTAGTGCTTGCGCTCATCGTGCTTTCCCCTATCGTTTTTGTTGGAGCCATGGCCCCGAATGTTTTTCAGGCTCTTCGACCATACACCAAAAAACGAAGCTACTCGGTTCGAGAGGTGGGGCGTGCGTTGGACACTCTTGATCGAAGTAAATATTTGGATATTAAACGATTAAAGGGAGGAAAAGTAGAGATTCATATCACCAGAAAAGGAATGAGTCAGGCCCGGAAACTTAGTCTTGAAACGGTAAAGCTCTCGCCTTCACCTGAGTGGAATGGGAAGTGGCACCTTCTTTTCTACGATGTCCCTGTTGAGCATAATTCGGCTCGATTGGCATTTCGAAACATGGTAGAAAAGCTCGGTATGTATTCGATTCAAAAAAGCCTCTGGGTATATCCATACTCTTGCGAGGCGGAAATCTTATTTGTTGCTGATTTCTTTGACATAGCTCGATGTGTAAACTTTGCTGTTGCCGACTCTCTCTTTGATGAGGATAGGATTTTGAAGTTTTTCAAACTTACCCCTATAAGGGTACCCTCCCTAAAGTCTCAAATCTCATCATATGGTGGGATTTGAGACATATGACTGGAGGAATACAAAGTTATCGTTATTGCAAAAGGATGCAAAGCTTTATGAACAGAGGCTTGTGCACAGACGCTTGTGGACGATATAGGCCTACGAATAGAGCGAACAGACTCCTGTGAATGTAGGTTTGTTATACCGAGCTACAATGTAAGAGCCTATCCACTATCTCGCGGTACCCAGTCCTAAAAGCCTTATTTTTAGGCGAAAAACGAGGCGGAGTCCGAAACATAATGAATTATGGTGAGGACGAGACGAAGTTTTGGAGCCAAAAATAAGGCTTTTAGGACAGGGGGAAGATAGTGGATAGGCTCTAAACTCAGCACCTTGACCACAGGGTGTTACACCCTGTGGCAAGCCCCGCACCAACAGAATGTTGGTTCGGGGCAAGGAAGACCCGAACCCTGCGAAGGAGCGTAAGGCGTTTCCGGCAAGGCGCGGGGTAACAGATCACAGTCCTGAGTAAGCCATATTTTGCAATAGTATTTTGGGACTCAATTTCTGTATTTCTCCTAAAAACCATCAAAAATCCTTGAGTTATCTATCTTTTTCACTCGGCTTTGTGAGCAGTTACGGCGCGGGGTAAAAAGGAAGCTATAGAAGACAAAATTCGCCGCTACTTTCCTTGATAAGTCCTTTTAGTTCCATTAGTGAAAGGAGAGTATTTGCCTCCGATACCGAAAGGTCAAGAATGGTAATGAGTTCATCTCGCTCGAGCGGGCTGTGTAGTGCGTCGATAACTCTTTTTTCTTCCGGTGAACATGAGTCATAAAGTAGGGCTGACTGTTTTTTCTTTTCGCCAGCTTTTTCAAATCCGAGAGCAGAAATAAGGTCATCTGGTGAAGTAATCGGTGTGGCACCGAGACGTAGAAGCATGTGAGGCCCAGATGACGACGAGGAAAAAATCGAACCAGGTATGGTAAACACATCTCGGTTGTATTCTGTGGCAAAACGAGAAGTAACCAGTGACCCACTTCGGGTCTCGGCTTCAATCACCAGTACGGCGTCGGACAGGCCTGCCATAATGCGGTTTCGCTTTAAAAAGCCCCACGTCGTCGCGTGAAAATTCGGCTCGAATTCCGATAGTAATGCTCCGCCAGCGGAAAGTATGTCGTTCGCCAAGTTTCGGTTTGTTGCTGGATACAGAACTCGCTTGTCGAGTCCAGAACCGGGTACTGCGACGCAGGGTAGCCCTGCCTTCAGTGCAGACCTGTGTGCAAGGGCGTCGATACCGAGAGCAAGACCAGAAACAATAACGACAGGATAACCAGCGAGACCTTCGATAAGTTTTTCACACACCTCTCTTCCGTAATTTGTGTATTTTCGCGAACCAACAACCGCAAGCCATTTGTGGTCCTCAGGAGGAAGTGTTCCTTCTCTATAGAGTTTCTCGGGTGGGTCTGCAATCTCCTTGAGACGATAGGGAAAGTTGTCTGGTAAAAGCTCATTCATAATGTATACTTTAGCATGAACAATAAACCATGAAAGGGTTTAGTTTATGAGAACATTACCAAAAGAGCTTTGTGCTATTAAGCCAGAGTATTCGCACCTCGGTGTTTATTCCGAAGGTGGTTTGCCGGAATTATTGGATTCTCCGGAAAACTCAGATGACCCCAGACTAAAACGTGTTGGGAAACTGTTTGCTCAACAACGAAGGGAAAGGAAGACAATATGAGCGAAAAATTCAAGCAAGCGGTCGCTGAATATGCAAAAGCGGAAAAACGACTCGAGCAAGTAACGGGAGGAGTGCCAATCGGGTACATACCGAATCCAACCGAGGAGCAGGGGCAGGCCTTCTTGGATAGTGCAAATGCTCTTGCTCGGGTTTTTTGGGAAGCTGGTGGGGACGAACAGCCAACTCCCCCGAATCCAAAGAAGACGACAGTTCGAATTGTTCTTCCAAAGAGAAAAGAACAAGTTTTCCGAGGACAGTGCTTGTAAAGCCCAGTTCTTTCTTTCCTCCACCAGATACTAAATTTTCTCTCCGAGCTGTCGGCGACAAAGGGGAGGTCTCGAAGTAACTCATCTTTGTGGTCGGTATAAGTATAAGGGTGTATCTGACCTCACTTCACGTTACATTGGCGAGTACGACTCTGTACTCGCTTTTTCTTAAATGACTACCGAGTTAGCACAGAAATCAGGATCTCTTCGAGACTTTCTGTCATCCTCGCGGATGCGGGGATCCAGAATATAGCCTTGTTTCAACAACCTGGATTCCCGTTTCCACGGGAATGACATCCCTAAAGAGGGAGTCTCTGCTCTAACTCGGTAGTCATTTTTTCTTATACACATTTCCCCTATATGCACTTAGTCTATATACTATATACTATTCTCATATGAGCTAAGGGCTATTTTTATGCTAGATATTAAATTCATTCGTGAAAATAAAGACCTTATCGCCATGGCGGCGCAGAAGAAACACGTCGTCTTTAACGTGGATGATCTTTTAGTACTTGATGATGAGCGTAGGGCACTTCTCGCGACCGTTGAGGAGAAACGAGCAGAACATAATCGCCGAAGTGAGTCATTTGTAAAGACGTCCATTCCAGAGCGCCGCCAGCTTCTCGCGGAAGAACTTCGTACCCTTAAAGGCGGTATGGAGGAACAGGAGGCAAAGCTGAAAGAGGTGATGCAGAAATGGCAGGTACTTATGCTTCAGGTGCCTAATATCCCCGATATGTCGGTCCCCGAAGGTGAGAGTGACGAACAGAATGCTGAGGTTCGGCTCTGGGGCGAAAAACCTGTTTTCGACTTTCCGGTGAAGGGGCATATGGAACTTATGGAGTCACTTGATCTTGCTGATTTTACCCGCGGTGGTGATGTTGCTGGTTTTCGGGGATATTTCTTAAAAAATGAAGGAGCGCTTCTTGCGTTCGCTCTTTGGCAGTTTGCTTTGGACCACCTCGTTAAAAAAGGCTTTACGCCAATGATTGCTCCGTCACTGGTTCGTAAACAGACGCTTCTTGGTACGGGCTATTTACCACAAGGCGAAGACGATCTATATAAAACACAGGATGACGACTACCTCGCGGGAACAGCAGAGGTGGCTACGATGTCCTACTATAACGGTACGACACTTAAGGCCTCGGATTTCCCAATAAAATTTGCTTCGTTTTCACCTTGCTTCCGTCGTGAGGCAGGTAGTCATGGAAAAGATACGAAAGGACTCTTTCGCGTACATGAATTCTTTAAACTCGAACAGGTAGTACTTTGTGAAGCGAGTCATGAGGCATCGGTGAAATTACACGAGGAACTGACGATGAACTCTGAAGAGCTACTACGGGCTCTCAAACTCCCTTATCATGTTGTGATTAACTGTGGTGGCGATCTTGGTCTTGGTCAGGTAAAGAAGTACGATATCGAGACGTGGTTTCCCTCTGAACAAAAATATCGAGAGACACATTCAGCATCGTACTTCCATGATTTTCAGACACGACGTCTGAACATTCGGTACAAAGATGGAGAAGGGAAGACTCGTTTTGCTCACTCACTCAATAACACCGCGGTTGCTAGTCCACGTCTCATTATTCCAATTATCGAGCATTATCAGCAAGCCGACGGATCGGTTGTGGTGCCCGAGGTACTTCGAAAGTATGTTGGTAAGGATGTTATTGCTCGTCAGACCCCTCTTTGATACTCTTTTTGATTTATGAGGAAACAGGCTTTTCGTTCTCCAAAACTGCAAAGAAAAACTAGGCAAAGACGTATACATAAGCTGGTTCTTGTCGGTGTCCTTTTGTGTTTCGTCGTTGCTATGGGTGTCTATGGTGTGTTACGTCCCGAGTTTCGTATACATGAAATCAAAATAGACGGCGGTGAATCGGTACCAACAGAATTGATCGCCGATTATATACGTCATGGTATGCAAGGTACCTACCTTGGCTTTATCCCTAAAGAGCATATTCTTTTTTATCCCCAGCACGCACTCACGGCCGGCGTTCTTCAGGCTTTTCCCGTGTTGTCGCATGTCGCTATCTCACGAGGAGGGTTTTCATCGGTTCATGTATCTGCTGTGTCGCGTAATCCGTACGCACTCTGGTGTGAAGGTGAGGCATGTTATTTTATCGACGAAACAGGATTTGTCTTTGCGCCTGCTCCCGATACATCGCTTTCTCTGTATTATCGGATTACGACCGAAATCTTGGCTACAACGACTCCTGTCGGAACGGCTCGTATAGAGCGAGATCACCTCGCGGATGTTTTCTCGCTACTCGTGCGCCTTGAGTCACTCGGTTTTGAGACGTCAGATTTGCGTATTCTGCCACAAGGAGAACATGTGGTAGTTCTTCGTGGTGGCGCTAGGCTTTTGTTCGGTACGGATTCATTTACTCCCACGCTTAATCGTCTTGAGACACTTCTCGCCGAACAGGAACTTGTGCCACGATTGGACAGTGGGTCTTTGGATGTTGATTATATAGACTTACGATACGGCAACAAGATTTATTTTAAGTAGTGTGATTTTTTCCAGTACGGGTGGTGCGCGAGGATATGAAAGTGAGTCGAAAATGCAGTATAATGGAAACGTATGTCGATAGTACTGCTACCTCTTTCATATATACGTTGGCATTGTACGACCGCGTGGCGCGATCTTTGGCGTTTGTATACAAACCTTAGCTGGTTCATCTTTAATCTGTTTTCGATAAAACTCCTCGCGACAACGCTGTTTTCCCCGTGGCATCGACTTAACGAAAAGAAAGCCAAAGGAAGCGCGGGGTTTCTCGGAAAAGTAATTATAAACACAATTACTCGTTTTGTGGGTGCGTGTATTCGAATTGTCGTTATTCTAACTGGACTCGGTGTGCTTATACTTTGCGCGATATTCTTTGCGGGAGTCTTCGCTCTGTGGATTTTTGTTCCTTTTGTCGCTCTAGGGTGTCTGTATCTCGGAGTGCATGGATTATTTACTACATTCGCATCATGACGTACGAAGAACTACAAGCAAGTACGGTACCCTATCGCTACGCTCTTTGTGTAGAGCATAGTATTAAAGGTTCACCTCTTCTCAAACTTGAGCGAGTGCTTCGATATGCAGTGGCGTTCTTTCTTGGAACTCTCATTGTTATTTCTATTCTCGAGACTCTTCCTTTTGTTGCGGTACAGTTTCCCCATATTGTTCGTATCGCAGTGTCGCTCCACGCAGGTATACAAAGCCTTACCTTTCTTAGTATTGGCTTCTGGACACTGACGGCACTCTTGTACGCCTCCTTTGCTTCAGAGTACTTTGGTGATACACGTCCAATTTTGACGGAAGGTGATGCTCGGAATGTTCCGAAGATACGATACGAAATTGCCGTGGTTGCGACTACCGGTTTTGGTGATCCAACTCTCGACTTTTTCGGTTCTCGGTTTGGCGCACGTGTTGCAGAGCGACTCAATCTCGCGCCACAAGAAGTACTTACGTATCTCAATGAGCGTGGTAAACAACCTCTTTCGTTCGTCGTTCTTCCTCTAAAAGAGGAATCGATCGGCCTTGCAGAATATGTTGGAGCGATGTTTGATACTGACCCGACCTTTCAGCAGTTTTGTGCCAAGCATGAAATAAGTCGAGAGGATGCGGTCGGCGCGGGCGAGTGGGTGTCTCGTATGGAGACGACACATAAGCAACAGCTTCGTTTCTGGGGACGTGATGCTCTCGGACGGATACCTGGTATCGGAAAGGATTGGATGTATGGCGAGACGGCACTTCTCGAACGTTTTGCAGAGGAGTTAGGCGGAAGTTCGACATCAGTGCCTCTTTCTGGAGCCATTGGTAAGCGAGAGGCCAGCGAGCTTGAGCGCGTACTTTCGAGAGGGCGTGAGGCCAATGTTCTTCTTGTCGGCGAAGCGGGTGTTCCTAAGCAAATACCCCTTGCGCGACTTGCACAGAAGATTGCGCGTGGAGATATTCTTCCTCCTCTCGAACATAAGCGGATGTTCGTTTTTGGCGGGACACTGTTCGTCTCATCGATGAAGGATAAGAATTCATTTGAGGAAGAACTTATTCGTATGCTAACCGAAGCCGTCAAGGCAGGGAACATCATTTTTGTATTCGACAATTTCGACACCTTTGTACAAGGGGCGAAAGCTCTTGGTTCAGATGTTCTTCGTCTTATTGATTCGTTTCTGACGTCACCGCACATTCAAATTATCGCAATAGCAGAGATGGGCATGTACCACGCTCTTTTCGAGCACGATACAACGGTCGGTGAGCGTTTTGAGGTCGTGCGTATGGAAGGTGCCGGAATTGACGGTTCACTACCCGTTCTCGAAGAAGAGGCACTTCGAGCTGAGTCTGCAAACGGCGTATTTTTTACTTTCCAGGCAGTACGTTCCATTGCAGAGAGTGCCGATCGATACTTTTTCGACGGCACGATGCCGGATAAGGCCATCGATCTTTTGAAAGAGATGGTTCCCCTTGCCCTAACAAATAAACACCCACTTATTGGGCGTGAACAAGTGCTTGAACTTGTGTCGAAAAAGACAGGGATAAAAACCGGTGTAGCGAAGGGTGAGGAGCGAACCAAATTACTCAAGCTTGAGGAAACACTTCATGAGCGTATCGTTGGGCAAGACGACGCTATCATCGCGATATCGGGAGCGTTGCGCAGGGCTCGGTCGGGAATAGGGAACCCTAATCGACCGATTGGTTCGTTTCTGTTTCTTGGACCGACCGGTGTCGGAAAGACCGAAACGACAAAAGCGCTTGCGCAGGTCTTTTTCAACGATGAAGCAAGTATTAACCGACTCGATATGTCCGAATATCAAACCGACGATGCCCTCAATCGTCTGATGGGGATATTCGAAAACGGGAAGACTGGTATGTTGTCCAACATGCTTCGTGATAAGCCGTACGGTGTGCTTCTTCTCGATGAATTCGAGAAAACAAATAAGGATGTGCACGATCTTTTTTTACAGATTCTCGATGAGGGATTCTTTACCGACGCTACGGGTAAAAAAGTAAACGCACGCAATCTTATGATTATTGCGACCAGTAATGCCGCAAGCGACCTTATTTGGTCACAACTTCAGGACCAAAACTCTGATATACAAACACGCGTACCAAAAATTGATTCGAGTAAGAAAATTAACAAGGATGTGATTATAACCGAAATTATCAACCGAGGTATTTTTCGTCCAGAACTTTTGAACCGCTTTGACGGCGTTGTAGTTTTCAAACCGCTGTCCGCCGGTGAACTCAAAATAATCGCTGGATATATGCTACAGAAACTCCAAAAACGTCTAAAGGAAAAGGGGTTAGAACTCGTGATAAACGATACGCTTCTCGATTACCTTGTCTCGGTGGGGCAGGACCCAAAGTTTGGCGCGCGCCCAATGAATCGAGCGATACAAGAAAAAGTTGAACAGGTTATTGCTGAAAAAATGCTTCGCGGAGAGATTAGTGCCGGGTCAAAAGTCGAACTTACCCGTGAGGAACTGCGATAGCTTTTGCGAAGCGTGGAGCGGTGGTAGGATAGGTTTATGAACCTAGGATTTTGGGGAAAGCTACAAAAGCCGATTCTGGTCTTGGCACCAATGGCAGATGTCACTGACGTCGCTTTTCGGCGTGTTATCGCATCATGTGGACGTCCTGACGTGATGTGGACGGAGTTTGTCTCGGCCGATGGTCTTGTTCACCCGCAGGGGCAAAAAAAGCTGTTAATCGATTTGTCGTATACGCCAGCCGAACGACCCATTGTCGCCCAGCTCTTTTCTGGGCGACCAGAGAAGATGTATGAAGGTGCGAAGATTGTGAAGGAGCTTGGGTTTGATGGACTTGATATTAATATGGGTTGCCCAGACCGAGGTATTGAAAAATCGGGGGCGGGTGCTTCGCTTATTAAAAAACCGGCTCTTGCTCGCGAGATTATTCGAGTAGCGAAGGAGGGCATGGGCGATCTACCGGTGTCTGTTAAGACAAGGCTTGGCTACAACAAGGACACCTTGGAAGAGTGGCTTCCCGAGCTTCTTGCAGAAAAACCCGCTGTCGTTACGATGCATGCTCGTACCCGAAAAGAAATGTCCGATGTTCCCGCGCGCTGGAATCGTATCGAAGACGCGGTCGACATACGAAACAAGCTAAACAGCGAGACGCTGATTTTCGGTAACGGTGATGTGATGTCACTCGCAGATGCTCGCAAAAAGGCCAAAGAGACCGGAGCGGATGGGATCATGCTTGGCAGAGCTATCTTCGGTAATCCATGGCTGTTCGGTGAGACACATAAGCAGAAAATAAATGAGTCTGACATCAACCCGCTTTTAGTTGATAGGTTTGTGGCGCAAAGGTTAGGAGTTCTCATCGAGCATACAAAACTATTTGAGGAGCTTCTGGGTGAGCATAAGAATTTCGCTATTATGAAAAAGCATTTTAAGGCATATGTAGAGGGTTTTGTGGGAGCGAAGGATCTTCGTGTGAAGCTTATGGAAGCTAGAGATGCAAAGGACGTCGAAGATACGATTACGCAGTTTCTCCGTACGTTTGTTTGCAATTAAGGGTGCCATTGTTATACTAAAATCTGGCACGCGCTCTCGCCTAAAATCAAGCCACTAGCTCATCTTCAAATCCTACTATTGAGAATCTTCAAGGAGGACTAAGGTCAGGCAGGGTGTCAACGTTAACAACTAACCGAAAGGTTGAACCATGTACCCTAGCCACTTCTCGTGACTATCGTCGGGGCGACCACTAAAGTTTTCAATTATCGCCCCAAAACGCGATTTCCCCTATTCACGGGAAGTCGCGATTTTTTATACCTGGACATTTTTAAGGACTCCCGCCAGAACTCCCTGCCTTCCTAGGCAGGGATGAATGGCGGAAGTCTACGAAAGGGGTCGGGAAAACTGTAGTTTTCCCGCGGAGGAGAGCAGTGAGCGAGTCTTCGAGCGAGCGCTGAGAACCGAGGGTTCTTAGAGGAAACTCCGCTCGCAAAGCGCCCTGTGCTCC
>Ga0210057_1003369_pt1 | contig 22109 bp, 29 predicted proteins | sample CryGeyCG2114_010_2_FD_183968 | JGI IMG/M metagenome (GOLD analysis project Ga0210057, IMG submission 183968) | Groundwater microbial communities from aquifer - Crystal Geyser CG10_big_fil_rev_8/21/14_0.10 (SPAdes) (version 2) | ecosystem: Environmental > Aquatic > Deep subsurface > Groundwater ...
TACAGAGCACTCAAACCTCAAGTCTGTTTTTTTGCTCTGCTTTTTGCCGTACATTTTTCTCTTCTTTATAGGAGGCCTTGAATAACGTCCGTGATTGCCGTATCTTGCCATGTGCCTTGCCTGAGCTCTTGAACCATGGCTGTTAGGATGAGCTGAACCCATTGTCTTCTGCTTGCTTTCAGCCACTTTGTGCTCAGTGTGCTTTTTGCACTTAGGGCAAAATGCTTTTCTTGTCTTAGGCATTTTCATATATTCGAGAAGATAGGTGGTTATTTAAAAAGGTTGCTATGAAAAACAGCAAACACACAATACGGGAAACTTTTATATATGTGGACGGCTGACAGAGTTTATGGAGCTGGCAAGAATGGTAATAATCGTCATCGTGCTTGTCGGCATAGGAGCATTGACAACGCAATTATCAAGTTTTAACGCATTAAGCTCCACAGCCCAAGTAACAAGCTATGACTGCGTTGACAGCGACCACGGCTTCAACCCATTAGTTCCAGGAGTCACGTATTCTGAAAGAAAAACATACATAGACACCTGCGCAAGCGACTCACAGCTGATTGAATACGGCTGCGACACAAACGGAATTTCTTTGGTAAAAGTAAACTGCAAGTGCTCAGAAGCAAGATGCAGGTAAAAATATTTTAAAAAATATCCGACAGCCTTATTTTATCTCTTCAGCCTGGCCGTTTGCTATCAAGGCATGGGCAATTTCCGACGGCAAATACGCCTCATCATTCTCATTAAAAGGACCATATTCCTCCAACTCGCTGCCCACAAACGGCTCAACCTGCGAAGTAAACTTCACGTGTTTAGTTTTCTGGTCCGCAGCCTCAACAGTGTCTTCAGACTCCTCAATATGAGCCGCAAATGTGACAAGCTTTGCGTCAAGAATCGTGTGCAGGACTTCAGACCTTGTCTCTTCAAGATTTTTCACGACCGCGTCAAAAAGCATTCTTTCATGCGTCATTAATTTGGAAGTATCAACAATATTGCTGTTGGTTTTAACGCGATTTAAAGCCAAATCAACTATTTTTCTCTCCCTTCGCTCATACAACTCCCTGAATAATTTTTTCACCGTCTCAAGCTGCTGGGACTGGCTTTTTCTTTCTGCTATAGAGAACGCGTCATTCTGCACGTTTGAAGCGTCAAGAATCGCCTTCTTTTCCCTCACATAACGCACAACATCATCCAAAAATGTCGGAGGAAGCTCCAGCAAATCATCCTTATCCCTTTCACGCCTTGAAAACTCGTAAAGAGATTCAAATGTTATAACAACCGGTTGCTGAGCCATCCCGCATTAATGTATTCACGTGAGGTTAAAAAACTTATCATTCAGACATAAACCAGCGCATTAAGAAATAAAAATAAAAAAATTAAAAAAATCAGATCTTCTTCTTGAGGCTGTTCAACATTGCCCTTGCGTCATCCTTCAATGCCGCTCCAAAGCCAATGCCTATCGCGAGCATAATGCCTGCCAAAATAATCAAGAAGCTGTTTTCCGCGATAGACACGTCAACACCAACCTGACTCAAAGCAATCAAAGCCGCAAATATCCTTATTATGAGCTTAGCAAATCCCGCAACAACAGAAGCTCCTTTAGCCTTCGATGCCGCAATGTGCAAAGCCACATAATCAGCTGCCACGAATCCCACCAAAGCAACCAATACAGCTGCAATCAAGTTAGGAATCCATAACTGAACATTGCTCAAAAAATTTGACAAAGTAACCATCTTGTCAGACAGCATGTCTGAAGCCGGACCAAAAAACAACACAAATGTAGACCATTTGGCGATGATTGTCAGCAAATTTGTAATGCTGACATTGCCAAAAATCTTGTTGAAATTTGTGGATTTTGCAACCCATTTGTCAAAGTGTATTTTATCCAGCGCGCCAGAGATAATCCAGCCAACCAGAACCGAAATAACATAACCGACGATCAAAACCAGCAGTGCTGAAAACACATTCGGCAATGCGCTCCAAAAACTCCAAATAAGCTCTTTTATAGGACCGACCACTGACTGACCTGTTTCCTGTAAGAAATTCATTTTTTCACCTCTCCTTACCCCTCTTTTTTATGAAAATAAAAAAATAAAAAAAATTAAAAAAAGCTGTTATTAACAGCCAGTTTTATGCTACAGCTGTGACCTGAACGTCAGTAATCGTTGTACCGCTTACTGAAGCATCCATGCCTGCTATTCCTGCAATGCCGTTTGTCAACAATGCACGAGCTCCCTGACGGGTGTTCATTGCAGTTCTACCTGCAACCAACAAAGCAACGTTTCCGTTTGCCTGTTCGTACAATTTAATTATAGCCTTGTTCTCAGGAACTGCTTCCCAGCATGTTTCTGGATTGCCCATCAACTTTGCAGCCACAGCGTTTGCACATGGACCACCAACAACGATTGCGTTGTACATGGACACATCTGAAACTTCTGATGCTAGCTTGCTTGTTCCGACTGGCAATGCCTGGACTGTGCCTGTGCCAGCGCCAGCGCTTCCGCCGACTGTCTGCGCAGTTACTGTACCAGCAGTTACGAATACTTGAACTCCTCTCTGTGACAGAGGGTATTCAATTGTCAACTCTTCTGGCGTGTTTGTTGTCAGAGGGTCGAACAATTCGTAAAATACTCCGTACTTGTCCAATGCCTGAGCGATTTCTGGCTCTGAAGTCAAGAACTTCAAGTCTCCAGCTTGGATACCGAATCCAGAAGTTCCAACGATACCATTTCTTGTGATACCAAGGTTGTTTCCAGTTCTGTACTCAAATGGAATGTCTGAGAAGACATTTGTGCCAGATTCGTCAAACTGCTTTGACAATGTGTTGATTGTCACGTTGACTCCTTCAACTGCAACGTCTCCGAATACCGAAGTTCCAGTGTTGTTAGCTGCACCGAGCAAGAGCAAAGCTCCTCCTTCAGTTGCAATAACTGCTGTACCGTTGTATCTGAAGCTGTCTCCGTTCAAGTCAATCGACAAGTTTGCAGCTGTCGATGTAGGGCTTGCTGTGACGTTGACAATATATGTGATACCGCCAACGATCAACTGAGCATTGTTTCCAGAGTCATAACTTACCTGCTTTGTTCCTGTTGCCAGGTCAGTGAAAGTCAAAACGCTGTTTGTTGTGTCAATGCTTTCATACTTCAACACTCTTGTGAACGCAGTGTTATCTGTCTGCGAAGCAGTGAATGTCGGGTATGCGATCTTGCTTGTGTTTCCGTAAGTTGCATTAACGAACGGCCGACCGCTTCCTGATGTTGGAAGACCAGCTGCGCCACCGTATGGATCGATTGTTCCGCTACCATCCACGTCTGACAAGATGAAGTAGTCCTGCAATCTTATCTGATAGACACCAGGATCTGATCCTTCAAACCATACCAGGTTTCTGTGGTTTCCAGATGTGTAATCCCCATATCTCAACGAAGTGACTGCTGTGTCTCTTGCTGTGATAAATGGAATCACATAGTTCAGACCTTCCTGGTTTGTGAACTCAAGCTTGTACTCATCACGTCCAATTGGATTGAACTTGATTGTTGTAACGCCTGTGTCAATCAAACCTTCATATCTGATGTCCCAGCTTGGAGCCAATAATCCTGCTGGTTCATTCAAATACTCACGGATGCCGTGTCCTGGAGGAACGAACATGTCTCCAACTAATGCGTTCGATTGCAATCTGTACGTTATAGATTGAACAGTTGTTGTCGAATCTGTACCGACTGTTGCTTTCATTTTGACCTGCGAGTCTTCAATCAATTCATTGTTGATTGTTGCTCCTGCAGATACAAAGATGTCGTCACCGTAGTTGGTGTCTTTCATCACGATCTTGGATGCGCCGAGGTAAAATCTTACAACAGATGACTGTGTGTCCTTTCCTGTCGGGATAATATCTCTGATACCAAATAATGTGCCGTCTGCAGTTGGCTCTGTTTCAGTTGCTCTCAATCTTGGCAATGTTTCGCCGTTGACTTTCAAGAGAACTTCTCCAGCTCCCGATGCTGCTGATTCGGAAATGACAACAACTTCGACTTCATACTCTTTGCCGTTCAAAGTGTATGTCTTCTTGTCGCCTTCTCCAAGCGCATCATAAATTGGACCTCCTAAGAACTCCAATCTCAATGTTGTGCTTGCAGTGTCAAGCAGTGTTCCAACAATTGTGTATGTTGTGCCGAGAATGTTTATTTCTCTGTCCTGCAAGTCTCTCAAGTTGAATTGAGTGTTTGTTGTGTTTGCATCGCCTACTGCTCCGTTGTCGGATTTGAATCCTTCTTCAAATTCCAACACCCAGTCAAAGATGTAGTCGCTGTCAACAATATGGAAGAAGTGACCAACGTTGTCAAATTCGTCTTCTCCGAACTGAACGCTGTTGCTTCTAACATCAGATTTGTTGAATTTGATGTACTGGTTGTACTTTGTGACTCCTCTTCTAGTGCTGATTGAGCCTCCCTTCAAGATGCTCAAGTCAAACTCTGTCAAAGTTTCACGAACGTCACCAATAGTTTCGTTGAGTTCCAATAAGTCTGTTGGAGTTCCGATTTCCACAGAATCACCAAGCAACTGGACACGAGGACCAGCCACAGTGCCAGCTGATTTCACAACAGCTGATGCCTGCAAACCTTGGATAATGTCTCCCATACCAACAACGTCGGACGGAGCAGCGTTATCTCCTACAATAACCGCAAGGTTAGATGCAGGCACACCGTTCATGATGAACGGAGCAGGATAATCTGAAAGCTTAGCAGCGGATGCTCCAAAGATAGTTGCTCCTACCATTGTTGCGCCCATTCCCAAGGCAACCAGTTTCCTCAAAATTTTAGTCTTCATAAACTAAACACCTCCAGTGTTTTTCGTTATTTTGATTTTTTTCTGAGACGATACGAATGCGATACATTCATATCGATACATCAATGGTACCGGCTAGTATCCTATTGATGCCTACAGTTACCATAAGATTTGATAGACTTTTTTATAAAGATTTCGAAAAAATTTCGAAGAGTTTGTCGGGATAATTCCTTATGATTGTAATGGATTTCAATCAATATTACCTATTAAAGTTCTATGATACAGAGTATGGACTTAACGTCTATGTGTTAAATTTCCCTTTCTTAATATTCTGCCAATTCGCAAGTATGTTTTTATACTACGAGGCTTCTTACTACTGAATACGCGGCGGTTCCGGAGCGGTCAAACGGGCTAGCCTTAGGAATTCGCTATATAATATAGTGATTTAAGCAAGCTAGTGGCTTAGTGCCTACGCAGGTTCGAGTCCTGTCCGCCGCAATTTTTTGCAAAAAATTGAGTAAAAGCACTCAAGGCAGGTTCGCTACACTCACCTGCCGAACTTACGTTAACAATCCATCACTGATTGCCGAGCTAAAAATTATCTTCGACAGGCTTTCAACTAAACTTTATATCTCGAGTAAAAATTCTCTTATTATGCTCCGGACAAAAAATATCTTAAAATCAATCTCACCGCTTGACGGCAAGAGAATTTCAATAATGTCCCGCCACACACTTGCCAACGGAAAAACTCCTGACGCGCGCATAACCCCTTATATGTATGACGAATGGAGACTCGAGTTTGCGCCGCCAGACAAATTAGTCAGGGCATATTACAAAAGAAAACTTCCCTGGAAAGAATATGAAATCGAATACCTGAAACACATACGAACGCCAGGAATCACTGAAAAAGTCAAAGAACTGGCAAGAGCAAGCATGATTACAAACATTACCTTGCTGTGCATAGAAGATTTTGTCAAAGGAGAAATGCTTCACTGCCATCGAAGATTATTGGCAGAAGAGTGCAAGAAATACCAGCCAGAGCTGAAACTTTACATAAGATGAAAATATTTTAAAAAATCAGTATTTGCCGTCTTTATTCTGCCAGGAATATGACCTTCTTTTTGATGACTTTCCAAAGCCGCAGCTCGAACATTCCTTATGAGAAGCGTGCATAGAGTGCTTGCCGCATCTTCTGCAATAAATATGAGCTTTGCCCCTGCTTCTTTTTCCCTGAGAATATGTTCCTTTCATTTTATTAAGCTGGAGAAATCAGGATTATTGTGTCGCCTCTGATGAAGCTTGTCCCCAATTTTCTCTTTACTTCCCCTTCAACTCTTTCTTCTGAATCATCCAATACTATGTTAATGTGAATATCGAAAGCCCTCAAAATACCAACATATTGCTTTCCGCCTTTCAGCTCGACAATAACTTTCTTGTCTCTTGCCCTGTTTAATGCATCTAATGGTCTTGATTCCATGTTTATCTCCTTGTAAATTCCAAAATCAGTCGAGGGTATATAAAGGTTGCTGTATATATTGTTGAAAACTGAAAGAAATAAAAAAATCGCTCAAATACAATAATATTTATAAACAACCCACTGTTTTCTCGTATTATGGCAAGAACACAAAGGTCAAGACTGACTACAAAGCCAACCGGCGGAGTATATCACACAGCTTCAAGCAGAGGCAAAAGAGAATACGAAAGAGCCGGAGCTCCAACATTAACAGGTCTTGGCGAACACCATATTGTTCTCGAGAAAAAGAAGTTCGGCCATTACCAGACAAAAGTTCTTCGCGCAGACAGCGTAAACTTATTTGACCCAAAGACAAAGAAATACAGCAAAGCAGTTATTAAAATCGTCGCTGAAAACAAGGCAAACGCAAACTTTGTCCGCAGAAACATCCTAACAAAAGGCGCAATCATAGACACTGACAAAGGAAAGGCAAAAATTACTTCAAGACCCGGGCAATCAGGTTCATTGACAGCTGTCCTAGTATAAGCTTATTTTTACCCATTAAATCTTGTTTTAACACATAAAAATCACAACATTTATATACTGGAATATCTATGTTAGAGTATGAGATATATGTCTAAAGATCTGGAAGAAAGGCTTGATGCTGTAAGCGAAGAAGCAAGACAAGAGCTTAAGGCATCAGTCGAAAGCGGAATTATAAACCGAGTATGGGAGCAAAGAGACCATATGCCGTACTTGAAAAAAGATCTTTCTCCCGCCATTGCAAACGCAATCCTCAACATATATTCAAAACACTCAACAATGCAGACAGACATTGCAGAATTGTCAAAATACGTTTATGACACAATGAACAAAGAACCTCTGAAAAGAGTATGGTACGGAATAGTAAACTGCGGAACACTGGAAAACGGAAAGGTGAAAATGCCTTCAGAAGCGCTTTCTGTTTTGACGCCAATGGAAATGATGAACTATTTCGCAGGATTATGGCATGAAAAATCCTCAGGAAAAATCGCCAACAAAGCAGATTTAGCCCGAAGAACTGCTTACGGAATCATTGTCCCAAGAATCAAAAATGGACTTGAATGGATACGAGCAATACATGCGCAAAACGATTACAAACAGCCTGATGGAGCATTGGTCTCATATGAAGACGCGCTTTTGTCGCTCCCAGAAACACAAGACAGAATTTATATTGTGAAGCCAAAAAGAACAACGCCCCGTATTGCACCAGGACAACAGCTGGCATTTAATTTTGGCCAGCCAGAAGAAGAACCTGTGGAAAAACCCGTAAAAAAACTAAGCCCATCAATCCGCGCATTAATGCGTTAATCCTTAATTCCCACAGGAATCTTGCCCCTTTTAATTTCCAAAGCCGCTGAATATGATTCCTTGTTTTGAAAACACAAATTAAAAAAGTCGCAATAATTGCACAATTTTGTTATGTTTTTCGGATAATCCTCCATAAAATTGCTTGATGTTGAGCTGTGAACTTTTGCAATTTCATTTCTTGCAAAATCAACCAGCTCAGGAGTGACGGGAACATCCACAATATCGTGTTTTAAAAAATGAAATTCTATCTTGCTCGGCGGAGCGCCGTGGTTTTCTATATACAGCAATGCATAAATTGCCGCCTGCAACCTGTATTCCTCGCTTATATGAGCATCTTTGGACGTTTTATAATCTATAACCAGCATTTCATTTCCGTGCTTTCTGACAGCATCAACAATTCCCAAAACATTGTGCTTAGGAGACTGGAATTTTTTCTCTCTGACAATCGGCGTTAATGATTTGAAGGCTTCCGCAAACGTCTGTTCAGGAGATTCCTTAATCATTGTTATGAAAGCTTCAAGCCATTTCAACAGCATGATTAATGTCTCCTCAAAATAAGTCTTGCTCATCGAAGGAGTGCAGTTGACTTCCTTCAACTTATCATCATAGTTCTTCCATTCTTCAGCCAGCAACGTGAACATATAATCCTGCAAGACCGGAGAGCATGAACTTTTCGGAATATCAGGACATTTGAAATCATAAAATCTCTCGAGAACTGTGTGGGCAATGTTTCCCCTGACAGTATGGATGTTTGGAGGAGACCTTTTCTTCTCCTTGTAGACATAGTAATATTTTCTTTGGCACTGCCTGAACATATTGATAGAGCTTGGACTTTCTGTTCTCGACATAACAATTCAATAACAGCATCCATTTAAATGTCTTATGCATGCGTGTCCAGTGATTAAAATCAGGAATTTATGAAATATTTTCCAAAAATATGCAGGATTTTCTAAAAATTTGCGTTATTCCCCATACCATTTGTCTATCACGATTTGCGCACGGTATTTGTAGCCTTCAAAATGAGCCAAAGCAGTTATGTTTTTTCCTTTCGGAATTTCTTCATATGAAATTATGCCTATACTCGGCGACGGAGATAATGTAATATGATTAACCTTGCCCGTATTATACGTGTTTGCGACAAATCCCGCAATCTGGATTCCATTTTGCTTTGGCTCTGGAATAATCCATATTAACAATATGCCGATTAAAATCAAAGCTATTCCTGCGATTGCTATTCTCATTACGCTGTTTATGCAGTTATTTTTTATATACTCTTCTTTCAAATTTATGAAAATATTTTCTTTATCTTGAAATAATTTCACAAATTTATCATCCTAAAATATAAATAATCAAAAACATATTTTTGAAATGATTCTTGAGATTGTTTTTATTTTGGCAGGCGTGACTGCAGGAGTTGTGACAGGATTAATCCCTGGACTGCACGCCAATCTTGTGTCTGCTGTTTTATTAGGAATGTTTCCTTCATATCCTGCAGTCGTGTTTGTCGTTTCCTTGGCTGTGACGCACACTGTTGTTGACGCAATTTCCATTTCAATTCTTAGAGCGGGAAATGATGATATTGTGGCCGCAGTCCCTTCGACAGTAAATGCCGCCAAATTAATGATTGAAGGAAGCGCCGCAGGATTGATAACTTCACTGCTCCTTGCCCCTGCGCTTTGGTTTGTTCTTCCTGCCCTTTATGGTTTTGTAAAACCCGCGACTGCGCCTTTGCTAATAATCGCGCTTTTAATTCTTATCATCCGAGAGCCATCAAACAAACTGCGAATGTATGCAATGATTGTTGTTTTTCTTTCAGGACTCTTGGGGTTGGCGGCACTCTCAAAAAACTTGAATGAGCCGCTGCTTCCTTTGCTTTCAGGATTATTTGGAATCCCTGGATTATTGTTTGAGAATTCCAAAACTTCTAAAATTGAAGGCAGAACAACTTTCAAGAAAATACTTTTTTCCAGCTTATTGGGAGTGTTGGCAAGCGGAATGCTCTTGTTACTTCCAAGTTTAGGGCCAGGGCAGGCGGCGCAGTTGATTTCTCCGCTAATCCCAAATGGAAGCACTTACCTTTCTTTAGTTGGAGGAATAAACACAATAGATTTTGTTCTCAGCACACTAATGGCCGCCACAACTGGAAATTCAAGGAATGGGAGCCTCGAATTATCATCGCGCATAGTTTCTTTGAATGCACACCTGCTTGGCATAATCGCTGTTGCCGGAGGCTTAAGCATTTTAATCGGATTGCTGCTCTTGAAAATAAAGTTTGTTCCGGATATCAATTTTAAGCTCGGAATAATAGTGTTTATCAGCTTGTTAACATTGTGGTTTGACCAGCTTTCAGGAGTGTTGATACTCATAACTTCAAGCATGATTGGATCTCTTGCATTAAAATCAGAAGTGAATAGAACACACTGCATGGCATGTTTGATAATACCGACAATAACGTATTTTCTCTAATCACTCAATCTTAACAGTTTCGCCAAGGCTCTGGCCAGGCATTCCTGTTTCAAAAATAGCCCTTACCGCGCCCTTGTTTCCGTGAGCCGCGCTTATTTTGCCTTTCAACTGCTTCTTTGCCTTTCCAGGAGCAGACCAGACTGCTGTCTTGCCAACCAATTCTTTTGCTTTATCCTTGGATGTTACTCCATCAATAATCAAAATCATTTGATTAGTGGATCTGCGTTTTACGCTTCCCCTGAAACTTGCTATATGGGCTTCCATAACACTGAAAAATAGTATGGGCTTTAAAAAGGTTATGCATTAACCTGTTTCAACAAGTTCCAGCTCCAATTCAGAAGGCTCTACCGGCAATTCAATTACTGCCTTGCCAAACATTTGAAATGCAATAAAATAGTCTCTTGGAACCGTTTTAATTTGCCGGGAATATAATGGCCTGATGTAAACACTAAATTGAGGATTAAAACAAACCATACCAATATTGGTATTTGCCGGCGGTGAATTAGGCGCGTATATCATTTTCTAAAAGTCAAGCCAAGCAGGGAGCATTGACTGCACATACGGATAAACGTACGGCGCTGCGATGATTAAACCCCCAACTAACAGGCTATGGAACCAAGTCTCACCAAGTCCAGAACCCAACCCACCCACATTTGATTTTATTACTCTGCTTACCGCATGAATCTTAATCGCGGCAATCAATCCGATTGCTATTTGAAATAATAATGGAATTCCTATTACAGGCAAATCCGCAAGACCAGGAATTACGCTGAAAACCCACTCAACATTCATTACGGCAAAAACAAAAACTATCGACAATAAAAACGCGTGAAACATATGCCCGAACCTGTGCGTGGGAATTGAGACATCGCGGTGCATAATGACTGCTTCATAAAAACCAATTATAGCGCCTAATGCTATCGAAGGACCAATAATCAATGATGCGTCTGCCATTTAGACAAACTTAATAGTTGGAGTATATAAAATTTGCTCACTTCTTGTCTTCAATGCCGAAGACAGGAATATACACTGTTTTGTTTTCAACTCGAACAGGCTCTGGATTTGGAGTTGTTTCATGAATTGCTTCTGAAACTGCAGTGCCTGTCAATGCGCCATAAACAAACGTTGTTGCCGCGATTACTGCCGCCGCTCCAGCGCCAATCCAACTCATTCTCTTCATAGATTTTATCGCCTTGCCTGAATTATCAAGCTTTGCTGTTAAATCAGAAATATTTGTTGTCAAATCTGAAACCTTTCCTTGTTCAACACTCAATTCTTTCTGCAAATCAGACTTTTCTTTGCCCAATAGTGTCGCATTGACAGCATATTCTTGCGCTTCTTTTGATTTGGCATCTAAATTCGCAATTACCTTTTCAGCAATCTTATTCAGATCATTAATTTCCTGCAAATAAACTCTTGATTCTATGCTTAATTCGTTTCTTTCCGCAACAAGCTCCCCGATCCCCTTTTTTAAATTTTCAACTTGCGTTTTGTATCTGCCAATGCTTTTTTCAGAAGTCTCATATCTTCCTTGAACGTATGATAATTTCAAAGTCAATTCTCTAAGTTCTTCTGACTTATCGTTTATCTCAGCATCTTTTTCAGCGATTTTTGAAATATAATCATTTCCCATTTTTTCAAGCTGTGCTTCCAAATCAGATTTTGCCCTGCTTAAGCCGCCGATTGTTTCCTGATTATCCGCAATAACATCATTCTTCTGATGCAATTCAGACTCATAATTTCTTAATTTCGACCCAATATCCGCAATTTCTGCCTTGAATTTCTGTTCATCTGCAAAATATTCCGCAATTGTCTTTGTGTCTAATTCAGCCTGTTCAAGAACATATTTCAACTGATTTGAAATTTTCTTATGAGCTTTTGCGTCTTTCTTGAACTGATTCTCATCTGAAAAATACTCAGCAATTGTTTTGGCATCCAAATCGTGCTGATTCAATAATTCTTCATACTGCCATCTAAGCTTCTTGAATTCAGGATGGCTCAAAACATTTTTATTGAATTCTCTTAATTTTGCCTGATATGTTCTTACTTTTTTGACTAAATTTTCATTGTTTGATTCTGCTGACGCTGTTTGTTCTCTTAAGTCTCTGACTGCCGCTTCTGATTTTAGCAATTTAGCAACTAATCCTATTAAATCAGCGTCATTTGCGACCTTGGGAGTTTCTTTTAATAATTTTATTGCACCCATAACAGTTTTTTCCTTAATTGGCTTAGTATGCTCATTATCCGGAAGACTGTGAGGGTTCTTCCCCAACGCTTTGTAAACTCTATCCAAAAAATTCATTTTAGCTACTGTCTCTCTCCATTTTCTTCTTCGATAAAAGCCCTGTATTTTTGAACGAACTCATTCATATACCATTTTGAAAATGTTGTTTCTTCTTTCATTTCCGCAGGAAGCGCAACCCATTGTCTGCAACCCTGCAAAACAAAATCCAATTCTTTATTTGATAATTTCCCAGGCGTGCTTTCTCCAAATCTGTTGTTATGTTCATAGAATAAAACACGAGTCATCTGGTCCTCAGAATCATCTGCAGTATCAGCCAAATAACCTGAGTTTATGAAATCTTCGAGCAATAAAACACACCTTTTGTCATTTTTGTCAACATCCAAGTTAATTGCGTCATGCTTTGGACCATGGTTAAAATAATGAACCTGCGAATTTCCAACATAAGTGACATTCTTATCTTTAACTGATTCAGGATGCTTGTTTTTTGTGCCCATCAAATAACCGACTGCAAGAACTGAGCCTACTGCCAATGCGACTAATCCTATTTTGCCTGCAGTTTGAAGCTGATTATTGCATACTTCGCCAAGGTCTCTTGGTTTAGATTCGATGTTTACGTCCGGTTTTTGCGTTGTCATTTTAGTTTCCCTCAAGTTCATTGCTTACATAGAAATGCAAATGCTTTCTTTCCTGCTTAGGGGCTGCTGAATACAAAGGAACTTCACTGCCTTTTCTAATCATTTCTTGAATTTGAGCATTGTAATCATTCTGCGGACAAATACAGCCAGCTACTGATGCCATAATTATGCCTGCAAGACCGAATTTAAGCTTTGATTTTGTATTCATCGTCTCCCCTCTTAATTGTTACTTTGTAGTAGTATACGTCTAACTAGTATATAAATGTTTCGCTATTGGCCAGTAGTACTAATAAAACCGTTTACCCATATAAATTTATATACATAAATGCCCGAACGAAACATATGGACTTTAAAAAAAGCTCTTTAATAGCAATGCTTCTTGCAATACCATCTGTCCAGGCAGCAGGCATTGATTCTGTGCTGAATGTTTTAACTCTTGATTTCATAAACGTGACAGAACAGACAAGAATGATTGCGCTTTTGAGGTTTGTAATTTTTGTGGTATCATTCACAATACTAAACCAAGTATTCAAAAGAGTTGGAAAATTTACGAACGAAGGAGATACAATACTCGGAAAATTAATCGGAACAAAACCGCATGGCGAACACGGATTGTTTGAAACGCGTCAGGCAGGACTAATCGCATTTGTAATGGCAATAATGATTGCGCTGTTCATGCCAGCCGGATTCTTGCTCACAATCTTATCAGTATACAGCACTGCAGCAATACTGTTATTTGTTCTTGTTCCATTGGCCTGGGCAATAAACTGGGCAAGAAAAGTCAAGGAGCCTTGGTTTAGATTAGTCATATTGATTGTCGCAATGTGGATTTTGGGAGTCGTTTTTGCATTTTCATCAAGCGGAATAAACGCAATACCAGGGATGTCATTAAGCACAGCCGCGAATCTCGACAACATATTGACAACTGTAATCGGGATATCCCAAATGCTGATAATAATAGGAATAGTTGTCTCAATAATACAAATGTTCGGAAACAAAAACTCCGAACATAATATCGAGACACGCGCAAGAACATCTTATGCAGAGGCATCAGACCCTGACATTTCAATAAGCACACCTGCCCAGATAAAAGAACAGCAAGACCTGATTTCGACAGCGCATGACTTAATCAGAGAAATTGAGGATGTAAAAATATGAAGAAACGATTATTTGAATTGCTGCTGAAACTGGGAACTGTCCTTGACAAAAAACTATCAGAGATAGACACAAGGAAGAAAGGACTAATTTCAAAATACTCCACATTAGATGAAAAAATAACGAAACAAGCAGAACGAAAAGACCTGAAACCCGCGGAAATGAATTCGGTGTACAAGATGACTATAGAAATTGATGAGATAGGCAAGAATATAGAAAATCTGACGATTGGAATAATCACTGATTTGGAATCTGTGAAAATGACCGCATTAAATACAGTCACAAGAGGCAGATCAAAAGCAGGCAAAAAGGTACTGCCTTTCCTGGGAAAAATAGCAACTTTGGGATTCGGAGACAGACAAATAAAATGGACTTGGAATTTGAAGTCATTGAACGCAAAACTAGCGCAAGTGCTTCGCGAAACAAAAAATGTCGCGACAATACTCAAAACAATCGAACTTAAAATTTCAGCACTTCAAAGAACGGTGAAATAAATGAACACTAATAAAATACACAAGACTGCCTTGACAGCGCTGGACAGCATCCAAAAAATATCAGCGTCGTTAGGCTCTTCAGAAGCTGAAAAACACTCAGAAATCCTGCAGTCAAGAATGAACGACCTAAAACTGCTAGTTGACAGAATGCAAATGGTCCCTGGAAGCATAAGAGTGCCGCCAGAATTAGAAAAACCAGAAATTGAAGCAGGAGGAATAAGCACAGGCTCAATAATTTCCGCAATAAACTCATTAAACAAACACCTAAAGAACGCACAGTCATCATTTTCGCAAGCGAGAGAAAATATGAATTCCGAAGTTTATCATGCGCTTGCCCTGCACCATATGGAAAACACAAAGAAATCGCTGACGCTGGTATGCGATTTATCACGCACAATGCACTCAGCGCTTAAAATGCCGCTCGATCACATAAACACACCTCCTGAGCTCGACCATCCCTCGATTACGGGATACGGAGACCACCCGAGCAAAAGCAGGGATTATTTTGGAAGGCGAAAATTCTAAATCAGGTAATATTATAAATAATTCCGACATCACTCAATTATGGACTTTGACAAAAACGAGCTGGAAATTCTCAAGAAGTTAAACACTCCTGTGAAAATCCAGAATTTTCTCGACACTCTGAATGTTAATTTTGAAGAAAAAGGCGAGACCTGCATGTCTCCGCGGCAGGTTCTTAGAGAAAATAAAGCGCACTGCATTGAAGCAGCTCTGCTTGCGTCGGCAGCATTAAGATTTCATGGGCAGCCGCCATTAATCGTGGACCTTGAAGCAAATGCCAAAGATTACGACCACGTCATTGCGGTTTTCAAACAACACAACCATTGGGGAGCAATAGGAAAAACAAACCGCGCAACCCTAAGATACAGAGAACCTGTGTATAAAACAATAAGAGAGCTTGTCATGAGCTACTTTCACGAATATTTTCTGAACAAAAACGGCGCCAAAACATTAAGGCGGTATAGCCTGCCTGTAAACTTGAAAAGATTCGACAAAAAAAGATGGATGACTTCAGAAGAAGACGTATGGTATATCGCAGATTATTTAGTTGGCGTAAAGCATTACAACATCTTAAACAAGAAGCAGATTGCGGGATTGAGGAAAGCAGACAAAATAGAAATCGAAGCTGGAAAGCTGGTTGAGCAGAAAGACCCTGTAAAAAGAGAAAACTCGATTTGATTTCAACTTTATAAATCAAAACATATATAAACAAGAAGAATTGAATTATTTTCATGCGCACACTTGTATCGCCGGTTCACGTAAATCTCAATAAAAAACCAAAAAACGCAAGAGTAATTGAAGGATTTCCAGGCTTTGGATTAGTTGCGACAATAGCAACAGGATTTCTCATCGACCATTTGAAATGCGAACAGATAGGAAAATACCATTTCGAAGAAACACCCGCGACAATCGCAATACACGGCTGCAAACTCGTCGATCCAGTAGGAATATTCTACTGCAAAGAATACAATCTTGTAATAATACATTCCATAACAAGCCCAAAGCATATTGAATGGCACGCTACAGAAATGGTCGAGGAAATATGCAAACAGCTTAATGCCAAAGAATTAATAACAATAGAAGGCGTCGGAAGCTCTGAAGCAAGAAGCAGAGCATTCTTTTATTCTGAAAACCCCGCGACAAAGAAAAAATTCTCTCAGATGGGCATTGACTGCATAGGAGAGGGAATTATCGTCGGAGTCACAGCAGGATTACTGCAAAAATACCCTGACAACTTGACAAGCATATTCACAGAAACTCAAAGCCAAATGCCAGACAGCAAGGCCGCAGCAAAAATAATCGAAGTCCTTGACAAATATCTTGAGTTGGATGTCGACTACAAACCATTGTTGAAACAGGCTGAATTGTTTGAAACCAAGTTAAAGAGCATGGTTGCGCAGGCAGAACACGCGCAAAAAGAGCAGGAAGAGAAAAAAATGAGCTACATTTCCTGAAAATTTCTTGAAAACAACCTAAAACTCACTTTTTGTTGTTTTTCCATAATTTGACTATTAACATCCTTATTTTAAAGTTCTAAAAAGCGCTATTTTTCTGGTGCCTAACCGATATTTTCTGCGCTATTATCTGCGTTCCTTTGTTTATTTATTGAAACACTCACTTTTAGCCTATTGTCTTGTGCGTTACCTCTTAATTAACACTCAATCTCGCAGATTTAGAGCTGTTTAGGCACACTTTTCAAATTCTTTAGCCTTTACTCCATAACTCATACTTTCCTGTCGTTAGGCACCGATATTTCTGGCGTTCTTACTTTAATCTTACAATCCCTATGCTTTTCGAAACCCTGACTTTTTGGCAGTTACTCGGAATATTCAGGGATTTCTCCAGAATTTGCTCACTTCGAGCCTACTTGATTCCAAATACTGTTTTCTTATTTTCTCTTCCCTATTAATTTTTTCTATCTCAGACTCACTTTTCCCCTCTTAACTTTGGTTTTTGATTGTTTTAACCTCTATGTTGTAGTATATTATTTTAATGAAAATAATTAGTTAAGCAAATATATTACAAAACAATGATTACAACACATATGTAAGTAAATATATTATTTTCTTTAAATTTATCGACGATAAAATAATCATTCTGGGTTTTTGCCGACAAAATCTTTGAACCAGGCTTAAAATGCGTAACCTTTAAATACTACGCTAAAGAATAAGTATTTTTCAGTGTTGTTAAAGCGTTTTTACGCAAGCAAATCAACAAGTGAAGAATCAATTCAAGAAGTGAAGACAATGACAGACACAATAGACTCAAAAGTAACAGAAATCCCTGCGCATTCGCCTAGCCCAGGCAACAGAATCGACTTAATGGCAGGAAACCTGGACCAATCACAACTTCACGCGCTGGATTCATACCACATAGGAGAATACCAAATCCTTAACGAAAGAAAAGGCAAGGCGCCAATATCAACGCACACTTCTGTAGACGGCGCAATTGAAGGACTAAAACATCCTGCCGCAAGAATTTTGAGATTGACGCAAATAGCGTCAGAAGACTACATCTCTGTCGCACACATTGCGCACAGCTTATACAAAAAAATGTAAAAATGCTAAAAACCATATGCTTTGAAAAAGCCTGATTTTTAAGTTCAACAAAAGTGTAAGGAATTATCACTGAATTTGGATAAAGTTATCGTTGGTTTGGTTCTTTTGGCGCAGAACCAAGGGTATGCAAACAGAACACCTTAACCTCATTTGTCGGGATTTTTTCAGAAAATCATGCAAAATCCCGTCTGCGTCTTGAAAATCGCCGAATTTGATGATTCGAAAAACATTTGAAAAAACATTGATGGATGAAAGTGTCGGGATTTTAAGCGAAAATGAGCTAAAACCATCAAAAGATATTGATTTTAATGATTGATGAATCGTTTTAATGAAAAAAACCGCTTAGAATGGCTTAAAATTGAAATTCGCTGTTTTTTGCGTATCCGGGAAGTAACTAAAAATTAAATAATTATAAGTTTTAATTATTTATTACAAGTTAGTGATTAATGAAATATTTGATTTATGATTAAACATTTTGATTGTCGATATAACGATAAACAACTGTCAGCGAAAATCTTTTAAACTAACGCACGGTATGTGAATTTATGAAGATACAGCTCGAACACCAAGAGCCCACAGACCAGGCAAATATCGACGAGCTGTCAAGAGTGTTGTTATCAAGATTTGGCTTGTTGCCAAGAAAAAAAGACGGCTCTGCCCAATTGCACGCATTGCTGATTGAACTTTCAGAGCGCAAGAAAGCTTCCAACAGGGAGAAAAAACCAGAATTGTCCGTAGTTCCTGTAGAGGAAATGGCATTTCTGGCAGGCATCAAAAGACAAACAATGTACGAGTACCTGCACAGATGGCTGGACCTGAATATTTTGAAAAAAACAAGCTTTGTAAACAACGGAAAAGTCGTGATTGGCTACGAATTGAATGGCCCGAATTTAGAATCAAGCTTCAGGAAAGCGGAAAGCACAATAAAAAACCATCTGGACACGAGCTTTAAGATACTTGACAACCTTCAAAACGAGATAAAAAAAGACAAATTAAGAAATAAAACCGATGAAAGTTCTGAAATGCCAAAATAAGCCAAATTCAATTTGTCCAAGAAGCAAGAGTTGAGTTAACACCCACGATATTTTTTGTTGCCTGAGCCTTTCTAAAGTCCTCTTCAAGCCTCAAATAAACAGTGCCGTCAGCATATTTCTTCAGCACAGGAATTCCTTTTTCAATCAAATTCGTGATGTAACTGCCAACCAAAGCCTCGCTCAACGCAATTTTTCTTGCTATCTCACGGTATGTTGTGTAAGGCCTTGTCTGCGTCAATGTGTAAAGAACCATAAAGACTTCCTTTTCCCTGTTGTTCAACGGAGTTAATTTGAACTCCCGTTCAGCAGGCTTGCCTTTTACCAACAATGTTAATTCATCCAAACGCTCTGCAATTCTGTCAATCTTTGCGTTCAGCAAATTCACGTATTGGCTTATAGACTGAGTTTCATTTGTGTTGTCATTTATTGCTTCCCTGTGGTCATCAAGCTCTTGTTTAAATTCATCTAAAATCTGCATGACCTGATGACGCATTTTGTCATCCGCGCATTCCAATAACGCGCTTTGCCTTTCTTGATTTTTTACCACGACCAACCGATGTTTATTTTGGACAAGTTCTTTAAATTGTTTTCGGTTTTTGAAACGCTATATTTGAGCTGTTTTTTGCTTTGAAAAATAGGTCTTTTCCTTCTTCCCAACCACCACTCCAACAGCTTTTTCCTGCTCTAATTCCTCCAAAATTCTATAGAACGAACTCTTGCTACACAAACCCTGTTCTTCAACCACCATATCCCTTATTTGGAGGGCTGAAATTTTGCCATATTTTTGTATGATGTTTTGAACAAAAGTCTTCAAATAATCCTTAGATCTTTTAGTGATTTTTCTCACAACTTTTTCCTGCAAAAATGTAGGTTTAGGCTGCTGATACTGATGCTGAATAACAGGCTTTTGGGCTCTTGACTGCTCAATTTTTGTGAGCCGCTCATCAATCAATTTCAGCTTGTCAAGCAATGGCTGGATTGAGTAATGGCTGTCAATTATTGTTCTCACATCTTCTCTGCTGAGCTGATTCTGATGCTGTCTTTTTACCTCTAAAACCGTATGATGCAGATGCCTTACCGCGTTGTTCATCTGCTGGTTCTTTTGATGCAATTCATTATTTTGGCTATACAAATAACTTACCCATTGAGACAATGCATGGTTGTCCTGCTTGACGCGCTGAAAACTCTCTTTTAGAGTGTTTTCCAACTCCTCCAAACGCCTCCTTGTTTCCCCGAAAAGTATCATTTAAAGGCTTAAAACAAGGCCGAGTATAAAAATTTTCTGGGAATACTTTAGGATAGTCTCAGCTTGTTTTTGGGAATGGTATTGGGACTATCTGGGAATGAGTTATCGACGATAAAGGTGTATTTTTGGGACTATCTTGGGAACATCCGGGATGGTCTCAGGACATTCCTGGGACTATCTTGGGACTATCTGGGAACATCTGGGACTATTTTCCCCTATTAAGTGCTTGTTTTGGGACTATCTTGGGACTATCTGGGAATATGTTGGGAATACCATTAGACGAAGCATTATTAAATTTGGGAACATCTGGGACTATCTGGGACGGTCCTGCAATTTTTGCTAAAAAGCTGAAAAATTTGCGTAAAAATATGATAATTTCAAGCAGTTAAATTTTCAAATACCCCTGGGCAAAATAAAGTTTGAAAATGCCAAAAATCCTAAAAACCGGTGCCTAAAACAACCCGAAAGAAATAGAAAACGCCTGATGCCTAACGGCAAAAAATCCCAACAAGGCAAAAAGAGATCAATAGGGAAGAGGCTAAAAAGAGCAAAATACGCAAAAATAAGGCAAAAATAGAGAGTTAATAGGGAGAAAGTGAGAGTTTGAAATCCCGAAGGATTTCAAAACTCTGAAATATCGGCATTTCAGAGAGTTCAATAGAGGCAAAATAAGGGCTGGAAATCGAAGGATTTATGAATAACAGCCAAATATGAGTTCATATGAGTAAACCAAGCCTAAGCAAGGGTCAATTAGCCATTGTTTTAAGCACTTTAGAGCCATTTAATAGGGGAAAAGTGAGCCAAGAACAATATTCAACAGATGCTGAAATAGCCGCCACCATAATTAAGCAAGCAGAAATGCTAGGAGATGTGGAGGGCAAGGAAATAGCTGATTTAGGGGCAGGAACAGGGATACTCGGGTTAGGCACTATGCTGACAGGGGCAAAAAAGGTAGTTTTTGTGGAAAAGGACCCTGAAGCATTAGACATATGCATTAGGAACTATGAAAAACTAAAAAGTGAGAGTTTAGTGAGCGGAAAGGTGGAATTCAGGCAAAATGACATAAACGAGGTAAACTTGAAGGTCGACACTGTGATTCAAAACCCTCCTTTTGGCACAAGAGAAGCGCACGCAGACAAAAAATTCCTTGAAAAGGCATTTACAATCGCGAATGTGGTTTATTCATTCCACAAAACAAGCACATCGGCATTTGTAAAGAAATTCTCCGACGATAAAAACTTCAAGGCAACACATCAATTTGACTTTGAATTTCCATTAAAAAAACAATATTCCCATCAGACGAAAAAGATCCACAGAATACAAGTGAGCTGTTTCAGAATTATCAAACAGTGACTGAATAATCTTTGCTGTCCGACCCTTTATGACTTTCCAAAACTCTTCTCCGAGGCAATTCAACGATTTTTCTGTAAATCAAATTAAATCTTCTTTTTGCAATAGGCATTATTATAGACTTATACCCTGGAGCCGACTCATTAGAATCAAAGTGCTTGAAGACCTCCACAGGAGTCATTCTAAATGCCTGCGCAAATTCCACTTCCGCTTCTTCGACAGCTCTTGAAGCCACTGCGGCGCGTATCAACTGATCAAGAGAAAATACCCTGAACTCCCCTAATTCTGAAAATTCTGTTTTCCCGAGCGGGATTTTCACATATTCTTCATCGCAATCTTTATCGTATATCATGCTGCTTTGTTGTATTCGCCTGCTTTCTGTTGAGTTCGCAACGCGATTCCTTCGACTAGTCTAAGATAAACCTGCATTGAATCATAATCTATGAATGGAGCATATATGTTATGCAAGCTCGCACTCATATATTCGGCCAGCTTAAGCTCTGCCACAGCAAGCTCTTCTTCTGTAAAGCCATGCTTTGTTCTTACTATCTCATTTATTGTCATAACCCCTCACTTGTCAAACGTTTAAACAAATTACAAACTGTAACGTTTACTTTTCCGTCCATTAATGTCTTACTTGTTGTTACCTATTTGTAGTGTATTTAGCTTATAAACCTTACCATCGTTGAGGCTCTGTCCTGAAAGTCGGTTGAGCCTGCCTATTAGGTTGTGGCAGGCTAGTTTTGAGTAGATTTCCGCTCTTATGGTTGTTGCTTTTTTGGAGCTGACGCTGTAGCCGTATTTTCTTTTTATGCT
>Ga0210057_1003370_pt1 | contig 22101 bp, 10 predicted proteins | sample CryGeyCG2114_010_2_FD_183968 | JGI IMG/M metagenome (GOLD analysis project Ga0210057, IMG submission 183968) | Groundwater microbial communities from aquifer - Crystal Geyser CG10_big_fil_rev_8/21/14_0.10 (SPAdes) (version 2) | ecosystem: Environmental > Aquatic > Deep subsurface > Groundwater ...
CCGTCAGATAGTAGGGCGGAGCGATGTCAAAGCCCTTATAATCCCCCACTTCGTAATATTCCAGCCAAGCATCGCTAACCGGCAACATCAGCTCGGCCCTGGTGATAATCCTGTCCGTCCACTCCCCGCCTACTGGAGAATCGCCAACCGGCGGATCTCCGGCTAAATCGTAAACAATATTGTCGTTGGTTAAAACATATTCGCCTGTTAATTTTAATTTATCCGGCTCTTCTGCCTCGTAGTTTTCCGCCACTCTTAATATATTCTCAACCATGGTCAGGTACTCGTTTTCTGATATTAGATGGTAGTTTTCACCTAATCCCTGGCAGGCTAGCTGGGCTTGGCCCTGGCTCACATTCACCCAAACCTCACCCGCCTCTCCCGCTTGGGCGGGATCGGCACCCTCTCCTTGCGAAGGAGAGGGTTGGGGTGAGGTCATCTGGCCAGCCATCGCGCAAAAGCCCGGCAATGTCCCATGCTTGGCGCTCCCCGGCACCCAGACAAAGCCGTCTGGGCAATAGGACTCAAAGCTGGAAGCTACGACTTTACCTTCAGCGCCGATGTCGCCCATGGTTTGGTCAATGTTGTTTTCCAGTTCCTCTCCGCAGGATGAGCCGGCGCAGGCTAATATCCGGCCGTCTACTTTCAGTTCGCCTATGATGCTGACTTGGCCGTCTTGGGCGATTTTTACTATATCAATGTCGTTTGCTTTGAACCTGGCAATGTCGGCTTGGCCTTGTTGGTCTATGACAAAAGCGGTTTGGTTGGTAGTGGGGGTAATGATTATTTCAACCAGAGCCGAGCCGTCGGTTTCATCATCTGTAAACACGATTAAACCATCCTCCCCTATTTGGAATTTATGATTTGTGATTTGTTTGTAATTTGGAATTTGTAATTTAGAAATTTTGTCTTGCATCTCCATTAACTCATAACCAATAACTGATAACTGATCGTTAACAGTTATAATCTGGTTGGTGAGGCTGTCCTCGGTAACTGACAACCGGCTGGTCAGATACAATAGTTTCGGATCAATCTGGCTATTTATCTGGTCGTCTAAATTGAGCTGGTCCACGGCCTGGCTAATTAATATGTTGACTTCGTCTTCTATCTCCATGGCCGCAATCCGGTCGGTGATCTTATCTTCCACCTGCTCAACAGTCAGGGACTTGTTGCGTCTACTTATGAGAACGTTAATAACCCCTTCGTGTCCATTCGTTTTTAATTCGTCCTCATTCGTGAGGCGTTGCAGCGCAACGCCCACGGTCGGATCCCCGGCTTCAGCCCTCATCAATACTCCGGGAATAGAAGCCGGGGTGAGCGAGTCTCCGGGCCGGATATCGCCGTTTTCAGAGCTGACCTTGGCCGGGACCTGCCCGAGCATGCCGACAATAGCGTAATTGGGATTATCTTTAAATCCGGTTTTATTGTTGCCAATAATGGCCGGCTTGGTAGAAACTATGCCCATGACATTAGCGTCCCTGGCTCTCATGCATCTTTTGACCGCATTTTCCCTGGCTATATCCACGCAGACAGTTTCTCCGGACATTAAATCAGTATCTTTGGTATAAAAATATTCAGCGTAGTCGGCGGCTGGCGTGCTGGCGGCGCCGTCATAATAAATATTGCCGGCGCCGTCCACTTTGAATATAGCGCCTTCGGAACTGGTGGAAATCACAAATACGTCGTCAGTCAGGCCGGCGTTTTCGTCCACCACGCTTAATTTGGCGTAGGGGGTGGATGTTCCTATGCCGACTTGGCCGCTGTCCAACACGCTAAACAGAGTGGTGGAAGCCGTGTCCACCACGTTAAAGGCCGTCATGCCGGAAACGCCGTCGCCCCAGACCGTCAATTTAGCCGAGGGGGTGGTGGTGCCGACGCTTATATAGCGCGAACCCTTTAACACTAAATCACTGCCGTAGAGTTGGGAGTTGTAAATAGTGTTAGTGCCGGCATCGTTTATGGCAGTAGCGCCGGTGCCGGAGTAATAGTTGTTGGATAAAACATTGTTGCTGGCGTTAGAGTTGCCAATATTTATAGCGTAACCAGTACCGGCGGTGTCTGTAATGTGGTTATCGGCAATAATATTATTATTGTCGCCAGAAGATTCTATATATATACTGCTATAACTTCCGCTTCCCCCATTATTATAGATCATGTTGCCGATAATGGAATTATAACTATTATTGCCATTTACCAAATAAATACCAATGCGTCCGTTTGACTCAATCAGGTTATTAGAAATAATATTGTTATCCGAATGAGTATCTACCTCTATGCCATAGTAACTATTGGATTTAACTGCATTATTGGAGACAACGTTGTTGTCGGAAATATACAATCTGATACCAGACCAATTTGATACGGAGACATTATTTATAATTGTGTTAATTTCTGATCGACCAAGGAATATTCCACCATCCCCGGCTGATTCAATAATATTATTGCTTATTTTATTATAACCATTATAAATTTCGCCGGCAGAAACATTTATCCCATGGTCTTCTGCGTCATACACATAAACATTTTCAATAACTGAATATGTAACCCCGCCGTATAAATATATCCCAACGCACGTCCCAGTGTTATTGGCGTCATTGCCGTCTATCTTCAAATCGCTAATTTTGATATTAGTATTGCCGTTGGTGGCGTCAGCATTTTCTATGACATTAGAGTTGGCGTTATTGGCCAGATAAAGAATAGTGGAGCTGGCGCCGGCGCCTTCCAGCCAGACATTGTCAGGGATAGTGATGGCGCTGTATATCTGATAAGTGCCTTCTGGCAAGAAGACTTTGCCGCCTTCGTCAGGCAGAGAGTTAATTGCTTCCTGAATGCCGGTTGAGTCTTGGCTGTAGTGGTCGCCGTCCACAGAAACCACCTTGTTCCAAACCTGCATGGTGGTGGTCCCCAGCGTAGCCGTGCCAGCCACGGCAAAAGTGGACATCGGGCTGGTAGTGCCGATGCCGGTGTTGCCGGTAACATTTAATGAAGCCAATGTCCCAACTGAAGTAAGGGAGGAAGAAACCACGCTGGAGCCCAGAGTAGTGGCGTTAAGAACATCTACATTGCCGATCCCTAATGATCCGCCTGAGCCGATATTCACATTAGCGCTGGTAATATAGGTAGAGCCGGCGCCTACTTGCAGAGTGCCTAGAATATTTAAATTATTTTCTATAGTGCTAGTGCCGGTCCCGCCGATATACATCAGGCCGTCGGTGGAGAGTTTCTGGGTTGGGGTGGTGGTGCCGATGCCGACATAGCCGTTCTGATCTATGATAAAGCTGGTGGCGGTGGACGAGCCGACCGCGAAAGCGATCTGGCCGTCATCCTGATTGACTGACAGATTGGCCCAGGGGGTGGTGGTGCCAATGCCCACATAGCCGCTGTCTAACACGCTAAACAGAGTGGTGGAAGCCGTGTCCACCACGTTAAAGGCCGTCATCCCGGATGCGCCGTCGCCCCAGACTGTCAGCTTGGCCGAGGGTGTGGTGGTGCCGATGCCAATTTGGCCGTTTTCTAAAACCGTGAACAAGGTGCTGGAAGCGCTGTTGACAAAATTAACCAAGGGAGTTATGCCGGTGCCTGAACCAACAACAGTTAATTTGCTGGATGGGGAAAAAGTGCCAATACCCAGACGTTCTCCCAGCCCGAGACTGCCGTCAGCGTTAAATTCCAGCCCGCCGGGTTTATAGTCAAGCCGGATATCATCCACCACCGGCGTTTGCAGGGTGTCGCTGGTGGCGTTAAGCTCCATTTTGTAGTAAAAACTGCTACCGGACCAATTTAGGAAAGACAAACTCAAGGTAGCTCCGCCGGTTGAGCTTAAAGTATCCCAGTCGCCCTGAACTCCGGCAGACGAATACCAAGTCTCATTGTCTTGGCTGAACTGAACTCGGATGCTGGAATCTCCGGGCAGAGATGAGATATTATAATAAAAACTGTCAATACTATCGGCGGTATTCCCCAAAAGCAAGTTGGTGGAAGTGGCGATGCCCTGAGAATGATACCCGGCTTGAGCCGGATGGGCATTTATGGCTATTAAAACAATAACAACGCTTATCAGTATTAGGGCTGATTTTAGGATGATTCTGGTTGTCGGCTGATTATTGGCCATTTATTAATTAACTTAAAACCCAAATGTCAAAACTAAAAACTTTTTAAAAGTTTGCCAGCTTTGAGTTTTGACATGTAGTTTTGCGTTTTTAGTTTTAAGCTTTGAGCTTTGAATTTTAGTCATCGTGGTTTTTGATTTTATTCATTATGAAATTGAAATTTTTTTGCTAACATTAAATTAATTTAATGGTCTTGACAAAAATATTCCGCATGATACAATATAAGTGTTAGTTCTATGGAACTAATGCACAAAACTTCCCGGTCCCGCTTTTTGCGGGATGCGGGAATTTTTTTATTTCTTTATATGCTTTTTCAATTTACTTAAATTAATATATTTGGCGCATTTTATCAATTCAATAGAAATACTATGCTTGGTGGCCATAACTAAACATCTTTTCCTGTACTTCATCTTCATCAACTGCAATAATGGCTCAAAGTCGCTGTCACCGCTAATTAATATCATTGTGTCATAATTATCTTTTGTTTCTAATACATCAATGGTCAACTCAACATCCAAATTTCCCTTGAAAAATCCCTCCTTTTTTATTTCCTTGTTTTTATCTCTAATAAATTTAATCTTCTTGCTCCTAACTTTATATCCGATCATTTCTAAAAAATTTAGGAATTTGGTTTGCTGGCCGAAGCTTAAATCTCTGGCCGTATAGTAATAAATTCCCCGCAAATCCAGCTCTTGATTTAAATAATCTAAAAATTTCCTAAAATCAATCTTCCACTTCAATCTTTTATAAGAATGGTAAATGTTTGAAGCGTCTATAAAAACGCTCACTTTTCCTTTGGTATATTTTGAAATCATAATATAAAAATTAAAGCCCAAATATCAAAAAATAATCTAAATAAACTTCTTGTTCGCAACTATTAAACGCTCCGCCAAACCCTCTTCATTAATTTAACGTAATCATCCCCGGCAAGAACATAATCTCTAAAACGCGGCGGCAAATTTTGATTAAGCATTTTCTTGCGAAGTTTATAAGTATCATATTGACCCATAATTCCCAGATACGAATTCATACTAGCTAAAAACCTCCCCATATCTTCTCGGCTGATTTTGTCTTGATTAGCCGCGAGAAAATTGTTCCAATACTGAATCTTTTTATAAAAATTGCCCTTTGTCCGGTTAGCGATATATATTCTATAGGGCTTTATTACCGCGCCCAGGAATTTCACGCCCTTGGAAAAATGCTGCAAATATATTTTTTTCTCGTGCAGATCAAGGTTAAGCCGCTCGGACAAATATCGCTTTATTTTCGGAATAATCTTTTTTAAATATTCTTTATCGCCATGAACCGCTGCTATATCATCAACATAGCGTCCGTAATGCTTTATCCCCAGCCGGCCTTTTACAAAATGGTCAAAATCGTTTAAATATATATTGCCGAATAACTGGGAAGTCAAATTGCCGATAGGCAGTCCATAGCCGAGGCCGGCATAAAACAAGCTTTTGCTTTTAGGCAGACCGCGCCAGTCGCTTTGCCGGCCTTTAATCCGGCAATTCTTGGTCGGATCATGAAAAATTGTCTGGCGGATTAAATCTAACAATAAATCCGGGGCGACCCTTGCTCTCTCTCTCTCGTAGACGCGTTCCAGCGCGGTTTTTATTTTATTGAACAAAATACTTCTATTTATGGACATAAAATAACCTTTTATATCCAATTTTAAAATATAACAGTCTTTTTTGTAATTCTTTGAGCCGGAACGGATAAAATGATCCAAACGTTTGATGCCATACGAGACGCCTTTGCCGATTCGGCAGCTGTAGCTGTCATTTATGAATCGGCACTCAAAAATCGGGCTAATATAATTATAAATAAGATGATGAACTATTCTGTCTCTGAACAAAGCCGCGAATATCTCCCGCTTAACCGGATAATTGGAAATAAAACAGATGCTTTCTCCCGGCTTATAACGGCTTTTTATTATTTCATCATACAGCTCAAATAAATTTTTTTCATAGTCAACTTCAAAAGCCAAAGCGCTGACCGCGCCGCGCTTGTTTTTACGCGCGTCATAATAGGCTCTGAATAAATCTTCAATGTTTAACATAATGCTTTTAATGCGCGACAGCGGACAGCAGATAACAATCGCCATTTTATCCGCCGCCGCGCAAACCAGTCCTTAATACAGCGGACAGAAAAGCCGTATAACTTATTGTTGGCATTCCGGTTGACCGTGGCGTTGCCCGAGTTCAGGTTCCGTCTCCAAGCATTAGTTCCGCTCTCAAGCGAAGACCAGATGTTGGCGTTCGTGCCGCGATTGTTGAACGAACCGTCGGTATTGCGGTAACCGGCCAAAAGCCCGCTGTTAAAAATAATCATTTTATTCTTTTTGCCTTCCTTGGGCGAAAAGCAAAAATTAGATACCTCGCCAAAAGGCGAGAAGATTATTGGACTGGTAAATGGCTCGCTTGCTCTTGCCGTAACAAAGAGCAACTCCGGCCAAAAATTTATATGCTCGACCTTTGCCATGCTGAAAGTTGTTTAGAGACCGACTCAATTTTTTCATTAAGAAAAACAAATTTTTTAAGATTTACTTGTTTCAGGTCTTTAAGCAATCTCAAAAACAAGCGAATCACCTCTATGTTTTCTCTGGCTGACTGGATAATTTCTCCTTTGGAATAACTGCTGTTGGCTCGATAAATGTTGGTAATCATTTCCACTGTTTCTTTTTTAATGCTTTCGCCAAGAGTGTATTTGTATTCACGGTTAAAATCTTTGGTAAAGCGAAATAACTCCACCAAAAGGTCATAGCTCGCTTTATAAACTGGTAAATGGTTGTATGTAGCCATATTCCTAAAAAATTTTCGCGAAAATAAAGTGTCAAATAATCAAATAGCCGAATCAGTCCTTAATACAGCGGACAGAAAAGCCGAATAACTTATCGAGGGCATCCCGGGCGACCGAGGCGCTGCCCGAGTACAGGGCCCGACTCCAAGCACTAGAACCGCCCTCAAGCGAAGACCAGAAGTAGGTGCGCGTGCCGCGAAAGCCGAACGAACCGACGGTAAGGCGGTAACCGGCCGCCCAAGCAGTAAAGCCACTGGAGTTGGTGGCGCCGATGTTAGGAGAATTCCAGCAGGGATATGAACCGCAAATAGTTGTTCCTTTCAAGTTACCTCCCTCGTCTGTGCCTCGCCAGCCAGCATCAGATTCATCATAAAGAAAAGCGTTTGGATTAGACCCAACATTTTTCTCCAAAGTTGTATATTCATAATGCGATGGGATGTGCCAGCCGGTCGGACAGATTCCCTGCACCGGCGAGGCGCAGGCGTCGTTAGGCGGAGCTCCTGTTCCGTTGCAGGATGCCGCGTATTGCATTGTCTCATTCCATTGATACAAGCCACCGTCTGAAGTGCAGTTTGCTTCACTGCCTTGATAACAATATTTTTCAATTGTTCCATTATCTGTTTGATTAGTAGCGCAGATTGTCTCACCCGGGCACAACATTGTCCCTATATTGATGTGTTCAGCCATCCAGCATTGGTCCGCGCCTGTGATATAAACCGTGGCGTATTCTTTGCTGTCTCTTGCATCAACAAGAGTGTCCCCGCAGGCCCAAGCGGCGAGCTTAAGGGCGCCGGCTGATATTTCAGTATTTTCTAAACTGGCGATTTTGGTCTGGTCGTCGTAAGAATCGGTTATGGAAACAACCGTGCCGTCGCCGGCAATTTTAAATTTGGCGTTGCCCAAGGAAACTGTGCCTATGCCCACCCCGCCGGAATTTGGCTGTAATATTAAATCGCCGGAAAGATTGGAGATACTATTTGAATTTAAATATAGGGAATTAGCCCCGACTTTTAATCCGCCTAAAATTTCTAAGTTATTTTCAATCGTGGAGGTGCCGGTCCCGCCGATGTACATCAGCCCGTCAGTGGAGAGTTTCTGGGTTGGAGTGCTGGTCCCAATCCCGACATAGCCGTTCTGGTCTATGATAAAACTCGTGGCTGTGGACGACCCGACCGCGAAAGCGATTTGGTTGTCGTCGTGATTAACCGAGAGATTGGCGTAAGGGGTGGAGGTGCCAATGCCCACATAGCCGCCGGTGGGCTGAAGTATTAAACTGCCGGTCAAATTTTCAATGCTGTCTGAATCTAAGTAAAGAGAGCTGGCGCCGATTTTCAGAGCGCCCAGAATTTCTAAGTTGTTTTCAATCGTGGAAGTGCCGGTCCCGCCGATGTACATCAAACCGTCAACCGATAGTTTCTGGGTCGGGGTGCTGGTCCCAATGCCGACATAGCCGTTCTGGTCTATGATAAAACTGGTGGCCGTGGAGGAGCCGACCGCGAAAGCAATCTGGTTGTCGTCCTGGTTCACCGAGAGATTGGCCCAGGGGGTGGTGGTGCCGATGCCGACGTTGCCGCCAGCAGGGGTGATAATCAGGTTGCCTAAGCTGTTGGTGGTTATATTGGTGTAATTATTATCATCATAGGCCAAAGTGAGCTGGTTGTTGGTAGCGGTGACGGATAATTTTGACATAGGCGAGGAGGTGCCAATGCCGGTATTGCCTTGAATATAAGTATTATGGGCGATAATGCCGTTAGCCACGAAATTATGCGTGCCCTCCACTTCTATATCATAAACTTGTTCTGGGGGCAGAAGAGTAATGCGCTTGATTTTTATAAATTCCACGCCTTTTATTTCGTTATCTGAAACTGCGATTTCGTCGCCAACTGAAAGATAGACGACTTTTACCCAATGGGCGCTATTTGACAATTGAGTTCTTTGAATGTTATTATTTACTTGTGGATAATAATTACTATTTATGTTTAAATCTTCCAAGCTATCAAACAGCCAGCTTGACCGAACATCTGAATTCCTGCTTGATTTAGCCAAGCTTGTAATCGCCGCGACTGTTGTTGGATTTTTCTTTCCAGAGAGCGCTGGCGGTGAAACTAATATTATTTCACTTTTTGTCGGCTTATTCTCGGCCGCCCTGCTGTTTACTCTTGGGCTTAAATTAACTCCTGATAAAAATTTATGAATTATCTTCTTGTTTTCTACATCGCTATAGGCATTTTCGCCATTATAATTTATCTTGTTGCCACTCGCGGCCGACAAGACTAATTTACTTTTTTTATGTTCAATATCAACATTATCCTTTATATTATCGCGAGTCTGGTTCTCTTGATCATGATCTACCTGGCTTTCTTTGATGACCCTAAAAAGGTTAAATAAATTTGTTTTTACCAGATACGGGTGATTGCCGGTTGTTCTAATAGTTTTTCCATCTTCGGTAGTAATTTTGTAAATCGGCTTGACCCCCATATCTAATAATCCCTTAATCTTCGCCGGCGCTAATTGGCCGGTTTTTTCATTTAGGGAAAGAACATAATCCCCTATTCTTACGTCGACAATGGGCTTAATTTTCAATTGCCAATTTTCAATTTTTAATAAATTTTCAATTTCAGAATTTTTAATGTTTTGGCCATTGGGATTTTGGTTATTGTTTGAAAATTGAGAATTGATAATTGAAAATTCTTCTGATGTTAAAATCGGAAGTAAAGTATCGCCGGTCACGCACTGGCCTTCCACGTGCAGTTTTTGCGCCGGGTTCTCTGTCCCGATGCCGACATAGCCGTTCTGGTCTATGATGAAGCTCGTGGCCGTGGAGGAACCGACCGCGAAAGCGATTTGGTTGTCGGTCTGGTTGACCGAGAGATTGGCGTAGGGGGTGGTGGTGCCGATGCCCACATAACCGCTATTCGGTTGGAGTGTCAGGTTGCCGCTGGTGTTTTCTATGCTATCTGAATCTATGTAGAGAGAGCTGTTGCCGACTTGCAATCCGCCTAATATGGCTAAATTATTTTCTATGGTAGATGTCCCGGTTCCGCCGATGTACATCAACCCGTCAGCCGATAGTTGCCTGGCCGGAGTAGTGGTGCCTAGCCCTAAATAGCCGTTTTGGTCTAGAACCAAACTAGTGCCAGTGGACGAGCCGATAGATAGGGCTGTTTCCCCGTTGTCCTGGTTAATGGATAAATTGGCCCAGGGGGTGGAAGTAGCAACGCCGATTCTGTCGTTTTGGATACCGCCGGCGCCGTCTGATTCAGAATAAATTATCAATAAATCATTACCATCAATTTTAATCTTGTAGCTCTCTATCACTCCGACCGGAACCGCTGAAGTAACGCTCATATCCACCCAGGAGACAATCCCTGAATCAACCGCAAATCCCATCGGTCCCAGATAGGCGTTTCCCAAAACCTCCAGCTGGCCGGAAATAAACAAACTGTCGTCAAATGTGGACAAAGAAGTGGTGGAGGCCGTGCCAATGTGCAGGGCCGCCTGCGGAGTGCTGGTGCCAATGCCGACATAGCCGGAATTGGGCTGAAGTATTAAATTGCCGGATAAATTGGATATGCTATTGTTGTTTAAATATAGCGAACCCTCGCCTATCTTTAATCCGCCTAAAATAGTCAGATTATTTTCTATCGTAGATGTCCCTGTCCCGCCGATGTATATGAGGCCCGAAGTGCTGAGCGAGGCCGTAGGAGTGGAGGTGCCAATTCCCAGATAGCCGTTTTGGTCTAGAATCATGCTAATAGCCGAGGACGAGCCGATAGCCAGGGCAATTTGGCCGTCATCGTGATTGATAGAGAGATTGGCATAAGGGGTGGAGGTGCCAATGCCTAATAGGCCACCGGTAGGAGTGATAATCAAATTACCGGCGCTGTTGGTGGTTATGTCAGTATAATTGTCATTGTCGTAGGCAAGGGTGAGTTGGTTGGCTGTGGCGGTGACAGACAGTTTTGACATTGGACTGGTGGTGCCAATGCCTACAGAGCCGGTGGAATAGTAGATGTCTGAGCCGGAGGTGGTCCACTTGCCCAGGTCGCCGACGTCGTCTATGATGGTGCCGTCAGGAAGCCGGAAACCGGTGTCAGAGTAAATGGCGCCGCTGACCGAGAGTTTGAAACTCGGGCTGGTGGTGCCAATGCCTAAATAACCGTTTTGGTCCAGGATTAGGTTGGTGCCGGTAGAGGAGCCGATGACAAATTGAGGGCCATTGATGTCATCTGGATCAATAGAAAACAGTCCCCAGGGCGATGAACTGGCTATGCCAATATTTCCACCATCAAGTATTGAAAATATTTCATCAGCTCCGTCAAATATATTGACAATATCCCCAACTCCGCTTTGAGTGACAGTCAGGGCGGTGGAGGTGGCCGAGCTGGTTGAAATGGCAAATATATTCATAATGTCCCAGTAGCCGGTGATGGAGCGGTTGCTGGATATGGCCGCAAACTCGGATGAGTCCAGGTTGTCCAGCTTGTCGGCGTTTAGGGCTTGGGCGGTGGAGGTGATTAGCTTTCTGGGGCGCATGGTTTCGGAATTAAACGTTATTTCCAGGTAGAGCACTTGGTCGAAATTGACACTGGCAAGAGAGCTGACCGAGCCCAGGGCTTCGTCTAATATGGAGCCATCCACCCTTGGGCGGTTATTGATATTGGCGGTGGCTGTCCAGGCCGTGTATTCGTTAGTAACTGTAATAGTATTGTCGTTGGTATTAATATCCACAATCAGGCTGGCCTCGTCATTGTCGGCATTGGTCAGATATTGGCCGACTTTAACTGTGTCTTCGTTGGTGTCGCCGGTATAGGTGTAGATTATTACCCCGGTGTCAGCGACTGAACTTGAAATAGTGGCACTAAACCGATTAGCGGCGGTCAAGTCTTCGGACCAGATGGAACTGCTGGAGGTGGCGGTGGTGTAGAGGGCGAAAGAGAGGTCGTAAGTCCCGTTCGAGACAGCTGTGCCGCCGGTTTCGGTGATCTTGCCGCGGAAACTGACCGCCTGGTTGACAGCGGCTTGGGCCGGACTTAGGCTAATCAAACTTAAGCCAATAGCAACGCTTATCAGAATAAGAGCTGATTTGAGGATGGTTTTGGTTGTTGGTTTTATGTTAAACATTGTTATTTTAATTTTTATCAAAAAACTTAAAAGTCAAAGATTAAACTAAAAACTTAAAAGTCAAAGGTCAAAACCGCAACTTAAAACTAAAAACTTTATCGGTTTTGCGTTTTGAGTTTTTAGTTTTAAGTTTTGCGTTTCATAGTCAACAAACTGGCAGCCAGCATGTTTGATAATTCAACAACTTCATTTAATAAACGTCCTATCTGCTTCTTGTCAGATTCAACGGCGTCGCGCAAAAAGCATAGCCAATATTTTGTTTCGTTAGCTGATTTTAAGGCAATATTATAAAACTTCATAAAATCTTTTTTGGAACTCGCCGATTTTGCTTCTACAATATTAGCGCCGATACTGGTAGCCGAACGCATTAGTTGATCAGAAATTGTCCAATAAATCTTTTTATTCGGTAAAGTATCTAAAAATTTAATAGTTTCTATGGAATATAAATACGCTCTATATTTCAAATCAGATTTGAATTTTGAGTTATGGTTTTGAGTTTTTAGATTTGAGTTTTGAGTTTTACTCATTGTATTTTGTTTGTAATTTGTCCGCCAGCTGGCGGATTGTAATTTGTGATTTGGGCTTTGTGTTTTGTGTTGCCTCGTAAGTGTTTATTCGTTAAATATTCGTGTATATTCGCGCGCAAAATCTTAGGCCTCGCTCAAAATCCCGCCTTTCCCTTTAAACAGCCACCCGAACAAATCTTCCAAAATATTTATAATTATATTAAAAATGGATTCTCTTCTTTGCGGGGTAATAAAAGTAAACACTTGCGACAAACTGGTATTGCCGCCGGAGTCTGAATTCTCCAGCCGAAAGCTATAGACTTGGCCCTGCTTAAAATCGTTTATTACCTTTATATGCCTTTTATTAAAACTATCTTCCAGCTCTGTTTTCGCCGGCCATTCTTCTTCGGCCCGGTGCACGCCTTCCAGATAATAAACTCTGGAGGTGGCCGGCTCGTTGGTCATCCAGGAAATAACTGTCTGGGCCCGGCTCTCTTCACCGATAAAAATAGTTGAATTGGTCCTCACCTGGCCGATAACAGGCGCTTCATTGTCTTCACCGGTAGAAAAATATTTTATCACTTCAATGGCTATATTACCCTGGCTATCAACACTTAAAATCTCTACATCATAAAATCCTCCTGGTAAAAATTCTTCCACGGTAATATCATGAATTACAGAAGTAGCATTATCCTTAATAGTCCTGGCTTCGTCCACAGCCAAAACATTACCCCGATATGGTATAAACCTGATGGCTGAATCGGCTTCCGAATTGGTCGCCCACCTAAACCTAACTTTCTGCTGATCAATAATGTCCAAATAATAATTGCTTATTTCTAGATTTTCTTCCAAAGTGCGAAAAATAAAATTATCCGATTTCATTTCCGCTCCCACCGACGGCTTCATTCTTACCTGGTAATTGTAAATGGTGTTGGGTTGTAAATTATAAAGCTCCACCTGATGTTCGGTAGCGCCTTCCTGCTCTCCGCCGACAATCTGCTGATAGGGCTCGGGGCTGTTTGGATTGTAACCGCCGGTTGGGGCCAAAGCTATTTGTGAAGTAGCTTTTTTATCCGACTGCCAGCTTATTGTCGCCCGATCCGCCCACACCTCTACCCTAGGTTCGCCTAAAATAGACGGACCCGGCAAAAGTTGGGCCATTTTTTTGATAATATTTAATTTTTCCAATAAACTTTCTTCTGACACGGTCCCGGCTGATATCGCCTCCTCGCCCAAAGCTATGGTTTCATCCAACTCTGCCGTATAAGAAAGAGTCCTAAAAACTTGAGCTTGGGACTCTCCTAAATTACCCGAACCGTCGCTGGATAAAGCCACAAAATAATAATCCTGTTCAGCCGTTAAATTGGTCAATCTAACCCTATGCGTCTTGGCAGAATCCCAGCTGCCAAAAGTGCTGCCATAATTTGCGTCTTTCCCATATTCAATAAAACTGGTGGCCTCTTCGTCGGTCTCCCAATTAATTACGGCTGATTCGGCTCCAATCTCTTCAATAGCAACATTTAAAACCGTCGGCGCCACTTTATCGTTTTTGTCTATTATCAATATCCCGCCGCCGCCCGGTGAAGTGGTGGTAGTGGTGGTGCTCTCGGAACTGGCCGCCGAAGTGGTAAAACTGCCTCCCGAACTGGTTTCAGTAGAGCCGTTATTTTGGCCGGTGGAACGGACTTCGTAATAATATTTTGTGCTAGCTGACAAACCCACTAAAACAACCGAATGGCTGGTGGCGGTTTTGGCGTCCGCTCCCTGTTCCTTGCTGGAAGTCAGAGCGACGTTAGTGGCATATTTCACATAGCTGTCAGCCGCCACATCGGTTGTCCAGGTAATAGTAGCGCCTGAAGAGGTAACACTACCGGCCGATATGCTCGTAATGGTCGGCCCGTCAAATTCATAAGTAACATTTTCGCTGATAATGTAGCTATCGCTCCTCATATCGGCAAATGAGCTAACCGGCAAAAATAAAAAAGACAACAACAAAATTGTCTTTAAAACAAAATGAACGTTGCCATATATAGCTTTGGCTAATTCACTCTTTACCTTTATAAGCATGGGGATTTAATTTTATTAAAATTTTATGAATTCAATCCTATTATAAATAACCAAATTTACAAATTACAAATTTCCAATTACTAATACTATTATACCATATTTTTCTATAAATTTCATAATTTTCCCACATCATTTCCACTGCTTATTAACTTTTTGGAAAATTTTAAGCCAAAATCATCTTTTATTTTTTAATATTAGCAAAAAATATTTTATAATCAGGTTAAGAAAATTATCTTTTCTTTTTTTCGCCAGCCCGAATTATTTGATTAAACATTTTATAAATTTTAATTATCCACAGCTGAATAAAAAAAGAAGCTAAGCTACTGCGGAAAAAATAAATTTTTTCTGCAGTAGCTTAGCTTCCCCATAGCGCAATTAAATAAAAAATATCCTGACTTTTCATCAGGATATTTTTGATTTATCTAAATTTAAATAAGTCGAATTTACCCACCTAGAGAGAAGGCGACAACGCTAATATAAACCCGGAAACTGTTCTTTTACTCTCTGGGCCGTCTCCTGGTCAACTATCATAAGCAGCCGCTCAACCGCGATCCGGGCATTGTCATACTCCCCTATTTTTTGATAAAGCAAGCCTAAGCCGTACAAAGTATTGGCGTGATTAGGATTAATCCGCAAAACATTTAAAAACTCTTGTTCAGACGTATTCAAATATTCATTGCGCTTTACCCGCTGCCCTGTCGGCTGGCTTGATTCCACGCTCAACTCGCTTTCCTCTCCTTCTGATAATTCTTCTGTCTCGGCCGGCGGCAAGCTGGGCTGCGATGACACGCCTTTGTTGAAATATAACCTGCCCAATTCAAAACGATAATCCAGGTTGTCTCCGGCAAAAGCTACCGCCTGCTTGGCCTGAGCGATAGCTTGGTCGTTGTCGCTTAATTTTTCAAAAACCATGGCCTTGCCGTAATAAGCGGAAGCTGAATTCGGATTTTTCATTATAGCTTCATCATAACTATTTAAGGCTTCATTCAAATAATTCTTTTTTTCCTCCTCGTCCTGCTCGTTATTTGACCTGGCCACGTTTATGTAGGCCAAGCGGACGCTTACCATAGAATTGTTTGGCTCAAGCTCTGCCAATTTATTATAATAATTTTGGGCCCAATCCAGGGCGCCCAAAATATAAAGGGAAGCATTCTCGTATATCATGGCTAAAGATTTAATGTTTTCCGCCTTGTTGGGCGATATCTCGACGGCAACTTTACCGGCATTAATGGCCTGGTTTAAATTATTTACAATTTCCACCTGGCTGCCGCCATTGCCGGCTATTTGGTTGGCCTGATTTAAATATTCGCCCGACAGTCTTAAATAATAAACGTCTTCATGGGGAAACAGTTCTATCGCCCGGTTTAACTCGGCTATCCTTTCATTGACGCTCGGATTGGCTTGGGCTTTTTGGACAAATGTATCGGCAATATACATTTTGATTCCAATAGTAAAGAGAATCACAATGCCAGCACAGGCGGACAAAAACACAGCCGCCAAAGCCAAGGCATACTTGGGCGAAGCCCAAAAAGACAATTTGAGCGCCCGCTCCTCTTCGGCATAAAAGAACACCGCCGAGGCGGCCGCCAGGATTGATATTAAAACAATGAATAACAAAATCGAATTGGCAACGGTAAACATTAATCCATAAAGACAGATTACTGCCAAGCTGGCGGTCAGGGCTAAAATTATCGGATGAGCCTCTTTATCCCTCGGCTTTAACAAACTTAAAAAACCCATTGATATGGAAATCAATATAACCACTACCAAAGATAAAGCGCCCAATATGCCGACAGTCGGCAAAAGCTCAAAAAGAAAGCCGCTGGCGTTATTGAACTGCGCGTTCCATAACTGAGAGGTGTCAAAATCGGCGGTTTTGTACCTGGAGAAATTATAATAAAAAGTAGCCGGTCCGGTGCCGATAATCGGATCATGGGCCAAACTGTTTTTAGCTATGTCCCAGGATGTTTTTCTTGACAAGCTGACTTCCGCCGGCAAATTCAATTCCATTATCTTGGTATTGCCAAGAACCAAGAAAACAATAAAGACCAAAAAAAACATCAAAGGCACAACTAAATCTTTATTGTTGATAGGCATAATTTTAGCCATAAAGAACATTAAAATAATAACCAAGCCGAGAATGGCCGCCCACCAAAAAGTAAATGAATTTAATATTGCCAAAATTGCCAGGGCCGCAAAAGAAACCAATATAACCAAAGACTTAATGATTATAAACCATATTTTTTTTAATTTTGGGTGGATTTTTTTCAACTGAATTGGAGCTATCACCAATAAAGGCATAACCACCACCAAAAACATTGACAGGGAAGATGTCAGTCCGATTGGATTAAAATCAACCCGATGAGTAAAAGAAAAAGGCAGAATATATTTTCCTGATATCTGCAAAAGCGAATAAACCACGACTAAAGAACTGGAAGCGACCAATGCCCAAAAAATCGCCTTTAATCTTTTGGCATTAATATTGTTAACCACTAAATAATAAAGCAGGGCAAAGCCGATTGTGGCTGCCAGTCCCCGGGCGGAATTTCCCTCGGTCCCGATTAAAGAATCAATTTTGTCAATGGAAAAAATAGTTGATAAAGCGCTGATTCCGACAAAAATCAAAATCGGCCAGTCCAAAGGCGTCCTTTTGATTTCCAGTTCGCCCTTTATGACTCCTTTGGTTATCCAGGCCACCACTCCCAGAATAAGCAAAAAATAAAACAGCATCACTTTATCAAAGCCGGCGCCTTGAGCGGTCAAACCGGTAAAATAAAGAGGGCAAAGGAAAAATATCAACCCTATAAAGCTGAAAATAAGCCAGTCTAAGACTTTTACAGCTGTTTTTTCTTCACTTGCTCCTTCCCTCCAGCTGGAGGGGCTTTTTGTTGATGAAACTCTTTCTCCAAGAGCTGATTTTGAAAATTTCGGCAATCTTAACCTGATTTTTGGCAAATTGATTTTTGGAAGTTTAAGTTTGTTCATAAAAATTTTGTTAAAATTATATCAGAGCTTGCGCAGTAATATAAAATTTTGCTTATTTATAATAGGCAGATGCTAATATCACGGTTAATACCCCCTAATTTACAAATCTTTTTACGAATTTACGAATATTAACTAAAGCGTATAAATAGCATACGTAAATTCGTACTGGATTTGTAAATTCGCGGGTATATGCAAGTTATCAGCGAATAAAACATTGATTTACTTTTAAACAAAATTTATATTAGGGTGCGTAACCACTGTTTATATTATTAACTCTATTTTAGCAAATAAACAAGGAAAGCAAAAGCCCTAGTTTAATCCGCTAAAAATATCCAAATATCCTCTGACGGTTTTTTGCCAGTTAAATTTCTTAGCCTGCTTTAGGCCTCTTTCTCTAAGCCTGCTTCTCAACGCTTCGTCCGTAACTGCTGATTTAATCGCCCGGGCGATTTCCCTGATATTATATGGGTCAACCAATAAAGCCGCCTCTCCGGCCACTTCGCCCAAGCTGGAAGAAAAACAGGTTATCACCGGCACGCCAGAAGCCATGGCCTCCAGGGGCGGAAAGCCAAAGCCCTCGTAAAAAGAAGGGAAAACGAACACTTCGGCTAAGTTGTAAAGACAAGCTTTCTCTCCCGGCTCCACATAACCCAAAAACTTAATATCATCTTTATATTTTGATTTTTTCCATGATAAAAAAATATCTTCCGATTTCCACCCCCGGCCGCCGGCAATCACCAGTTTGATGTCGGCTAAAGCCTTATTTTCATCCCGAAAAAGATTATAGGCCTCAATCAGTCCGGCCACATTCTTCCTCGGCTCCAGAGTCCCTAAAAACAAAATGAATTTCTCCGGCAAACTATACTTTTCAACTACAGCCTTTATCTTATTTGTCATTCGCATTTCGTCATTCGTCATTTGAAATTCCTCCCCCACACCGGAATAAATCACCTTGACCTTTTTTTCGTCAATTCCGCATAGTTCAATTATGTCGTTTTTGGTATTTTCCGACACGGCCGCAACCACATCAAATCGTTTTAATAATTTTTTTGCGTTTATCGCCCGATGCCACCACCGGCGCTTGGCATCAAAAAACTCCGGATAAAGGAGAAAAGACAAGTCATGGATAGTAATAACTTTTTTACAATTTTTTGACATTGCGATCGGCACGATATTCGGGCAGTAGAAAATTTCTACCCCCTTGTCATTGCGAGGAGCGACCCCGAGCTTGTCGAGGGGGAGCGACGAAGCAATCCCGTTTTCTTTGCCTAAAAGTTTATCCACCTTCGGCCATTTCAAAATTTTCTGCATCGGCCAGTTAAAAATTTTATTCGGATATCTGGTGTTTATAATCTTAACCTTGCCCTGTTTGGAACTTAGCTCCGAGGCTTCGGAACTAAGTTCCTGTAATTTTCCGGCAAATAAATTTTTCTCTATCCGCTCACGAACATCCCGGCCGGAATTATAAAACAACCTATATTCATTAATTCTGTCCTGCTTCAAAATCTCCCTAACTAAATTAAGCGTGTACTCTGACACGCCGCTATACTGCCTATCCATTAATGTTCTGATGTCAATGCCGATATTCATGTAACATGAAACATGCAACCTGAAACACTAACAAACATATAAATCATAAATTCTGCGCCTGTTATATGTTTCCTGTTACATGTTATACGATTTGTATTTCTCCCACTCCCTATCAACAAACTCCCTAATTTTTTTTCTAAAATTCTCCTCGCTAAACTGCTTGGCATGCTCGCGGATTTTCTGCGGGTTCCAATTGTATTTATCAAAATTTTTAACCGCCTCTATAATCACCTCCGGAGTCTGCGTTTCAAAAAAGATGCCAGTTTTGCCTTCAACCACGGTTTCGGTGGCTCCGCCCTTGCGAAAGGCTATCACCGGCCGGCCCGAAGCCATGGACTCAACCGGCGTAATGCCAAAATCCTCCTCCTGGGGATGGAGAAAGGCTTGAGCACGGCTGTATAGCCGAGCTTTTTCTTCTTCTGTCACTCGGCCCAAAAATTCAATGTTTTCCGCGTTGCCAGCAATTTTTTGAAGGCGCGGTAAATCAATTCCGTCTCCGAATATTTTTAATTTTAAATCAAGTTTCTTAAAAGCTTCAATAACAATATCCACTCTTTTATAGGGCGCCAAACGGCAGCCGATTAAAAAATACTTACCCGCCGAAGTCCCGCCTTGCGGGACGAAGGAGAGCTTTTCTATATTTTCCGAAATTTTAAATTTATCTACTTCCACCGGCGGATAAATCACAACCGAATTGCGGCGATAATATTTTTTTATCCGCCGCTTAACGGTTTTGGAATTGGCGATGAACTTATCCACCCGATCGGCCGCCTGCCGGTCCCAAAGCCGGATATAATTTAGAACCAGAAAAATAATTTTCTTTAAATATTTGTTGTATTTGAGTTCACTAATGTATTGGTGGGTATCACTCCAGATGTAGCGGGTGGGTGTATGGCAATAACAGATATGGAGGCTATCCGGCTTGGTTATCACCCCCTTAGCAAAAGCGCTGGCATCGGAAATCACCAGGTCATAAGAGCCCAGATCAAAAAATTCCACCGCCATAGGCATAAAAGGCATATACCATTGGTAATGTTTTATTCCGCCAGGCAATTTCTGAATTACAGAAGTTTCTATTTTTCGGCCTTTATAATATTTCTCCGCATTTTTTTTGTCATAAAGCAAGGTATAAATCGGAGCCTCGGGAAACATATCGGCAAAAACCTTAAGGACCTTTTCGGCTCCCCCGTCTTGGGCTAGATGATCATGAACTAAAGCAACTTTCATAAGTGTGTAATTTGAAATTAGTAATTTGTAATTTGGAAAATACCCAAATTACCAATTACAAATTACCAATTACATAAATCATTCCACTTTCCTCCCCCTTATCACTGCCAAGGGCGTTCTTAAAAGTATAGCTGAGTCCAATAAAAACGACCAATTCTCAATATAATAAGTGTCCAACTTGACTTCTTCTTCAAAAGAAAGGTCGCTCCGGCCCGATATCTGAGCCAGTCCGGTGATGCCCGGCTTGATGGTTAAAACTTTTTTGTGGTGACTTTCATATTTGGCGGTTTCCATGGTCATATGAGGCCTCGGTCCAACCAAGCTGATGTCGCCCTTTATGACATTAAACAACTGCGGCAACTCATCAATGCTCCAACGCCTAATAAACCGGCCCACCCTGGTCACGCGCGGATCGTCTTTGATTTTGTGAAGCGGATCCTCTTTCCTGGTATTTGCCTGCTGGTCGGTTTCCAGTTTTTGCAGTATTTTATTTCCCTCCGGAGTGGCGCTGGGGCCTTCGCCGTCGCATAAATGGGCTACCATTGACCTGAATTTATAAAACAAAAACCTTTTCCCGGCCTGGCCTGACCGATAATCCAAGTAAAAGACGGGTCCGCTTGAATCCAGTTTAATTATCAGGGCGGTTAAAGCTAAAGCCGGAGAAAGGATAATTATTAAAAAAGCCGCTCCGGCCAAGTCAAAAATTCTTTTGATAATCCGGCCCCAGCCGTCCAGGGGGGTTTTTTTGACTTCAACAATCGGAATGCCGGCCACCTCGGCCACTTCTGTTTTTAGAACTTTTGTGCCCAAAAGGTCAGCCGCGTATTTAAAAATAATATGGTTTTCATCGGCAAAATCATAAAGCCGCAAAACTTCCGCCTTAGTCAAATTTGGATCGCTTTGAATTATCTCATCCACTTCTTTTGTTTTTAAAAATTCCCTTAATTCATGAGCGGTTTCTATGTTAAAATCCCGCAAACGCTTGACTATTTGGTAGCCGAATCTTTTGTCTTGAGAAAATTCTTTTACCAGACTGTCGGTTGTCTTGGTGTTGCCGACCATAATTATCTTGCGCACCCCGACTCCGTAAATAAAAAGCGTCCTCTGTATCCACCTGACTATGGCCCGGGCCAAACTGATGTAAATTATGGCCAAAATCCAGCCGGCCAAAACTATAAAACGGGAATCAAAAAGTTCCCGCCTCATAAAAATTAAAATCACTATCAGCATCAGTCCGGTTGAGCAAGCCAGCACCACCCGATAAATTTCTTTAACCAGCTTGCGCGTGCTTCTGATATTGTAAAGCCCGGCCAAAGCAAAAATTATCAACCATAAAAAAGCGACAAATAAAACAATCTTTAAATAATAAGCAAAGGGCAAATTATCGGCAAAAATAACCGGCCTGATGTCGGTGGTAAACTCGGCAAAACGAATATGATAGGCCGACACTCCGGCCAGAACTATCATTAGAAAGTCCAAGGGAACCAAAAGAGAAGAAAAAAAGAGTTCAGATTTTTTCATAATTTAGAAAAAATTTAATAACCAACCCCTCCCCAGTTTTAAGTTTTTTCAACGTTATTAATTGAATTTTTTATACGTTTCTTGATTTCAACCATACCAGATCCATGCGATTTTAACCTCTTTTCCCTTTCAATTGCATCTTGCTTTGATTTATAAATCTCTACATAAAC
>Ga0210057_1003371_pt1 | contig 22100 bp, 23 predicted proteins | sample CryGeyCG2114_010_2_FD_183968 | JGI IMG/M metagenome (GOLD analysis project Ga0210057, IMG submission 183968) | Groundwater microbial communities from aquifer - Crystal Geyser CG10_big_fil_rev_8/21/14_0.10 (SPAdes) (version 2) | ecosystem: Environmental > Aquatic > Deep subsurface > Groundwater ...
AGGTTAATTCCAATTTCAAAGAGATTGCTTCGTCGCTTCGCTCCTCGCAATGACAATGAATTTCTACTGTATTTCTATTGTATATCTATTGTATCTCTACTATCTTGTATTTTACATCACCTTTAGGTGTTTTGACAATAACAATGTCGCCTTTTTTATGTCCAAGGAAAGATTTTCCTAATGGCGATTCATTAGAAATTTTGCCTTCGGCTGGATTAGCTTCTTGAGCTCCAATGATAGTAAATTGCCTTTTAGTTCTGGACAAAGACAAACTTTTAACTGTAACAGAAGAACCTATTTCAACAAAGCCATTACTTTTTGTTGGACGAATAATGGAAACATTTTTTAAGAGAACTTCGATTTCTAAGATTCTTGTTTCTAAAGCAGCCTGGCTATCTTTAGCTTCTTGGTAGGCAGCGTTTTCAGACAAATCACCAAGTTCTTTAGCCTCTTGAATTTTTAAGGCAATTTCTCCTCTTTTAACAGTTTTTAAAATATTAAGTTCTTCTTTAAGCTTTTTATAAGCTTCAGAGGTAATATAATTTTTTGTCATAAAGTTTTGTTGATTCTATTTTGGTAATACCAATCCAGAACTTCCCTGACTATTGGCAAGGTAGCAATTGATCCCTGGGGCGGTTGTTCAATTAAAACTAAAATTACAATTTGAGGATCAGAATAAGGAGCATAAACGCCAAAAAGAGCATGGTATTTTTCTTTTCCTAAAGAAATGAACTTTGGGGAGCCGCTTTTACCAGCCGCTTCCATTGGCAAATCATTTAAAGAGGTTGCTGTTCCTTCTGTCACCACTTGACGCATCCCTTCTTGAACAATTTTTAAATTCTCTAGAGAAACGTTAAGATTGAGTAAAGGAGTGGGAGAAATATCTTTCTTTAAATGGGGCTTCATTAGAATCCCATTGTTGGCGATGGTAGATATATAATCAGCCATTTGGAGCGGTGTCAAGGTTAAGCCTCCTTCACCAATAGAAATATTATAAGTATCCCCGAGTTTCCAAAGAGAATCATTCGGTCTTACTTTTTTCAACCACTCCTCATCAGGCAACGCACCAACACTTTCATCATCAAGGTCAATACCTTGTTTCCTCCCTAAGCCAAATAAATTCCAATATTTTTTAATTTTTTCTAAACCCAAACCAGTAATGTCTTTATAGCCTCCACCAACAGTCCAAAAATAAACATTACAAGAAACAGCAAGAGCTTTACGCATGTCCACCCAACCATGAGGTTGCCAATCATTAAAAATATATTTTTCCTTAGGATTGTAGGGGCTAGTAATAACTATCTGACCTTCGTCATAAATCTTTTTTAAGGGATTAATTATTTTTTCTTCTAAAGCTGCTAAAGCAACAAGGGGCTTAATTAAAGAACCTGGTGAATAAAGCCCGCTTATCACCCGATTAAATAAGGGATAATGTTTGCTTGTTAAATATTGATTAATCAAATCGCTCGGAGACCCTTTAACCAAAACATTTGGATCAAAACTCGGTAAATTAACCATCGCTAAAACTTCACCGGTTTTAGGATTTAAAGCTATACCAGCGCCAGATGAAACTCCCAAATTTTTTAATTGTTTTTCCAAAGATTCATAAAATTTTATTTGTAAATCTTTGTCAATGGTGGTGATTAAATCATCGCCTTGTTGGGGAGAGATTGTTCCTAAATCTTGCTTTAGCCTGCCATAGGCATCAACTTCTACCAATCTTCTTCCCCATTTACCCTGGAGAGTGCTCTCATAATAAGATTCTAAGCCATCTTTACCAACCATAGAGGTTAAAGGATAATCTTTATAGATTGCTTTATCATCAGAAGAAATTTTACCGACGTAACCTACAACCTGAGCCATTGTTTCTTTATATGGATAGTAACGGCTGGTATCAGCAATCACAACAAACCCTTTGTTTGATTCAATGTTGGCTTCAAATTTTCTAATTTCATCCACTTCTAATTTAGGCTTTAGCAAAATCGGTTCTATTGAAGATAGCCTACCATTTTCTTGTAAAATATTTTCAACATCAGCTTTATTAAGATTAAAAATCGAAACTACTTGATCTATGAGCTCTTTTCTTTCATTTGAATCACGAGGTAAATCTAAAGGAACCATCGTTAAGCTGAAAGAGGGAGAATTCAAAACTAAAGGTTCACCATAACGATCATAAATAATTCCCCGCGGAGCATTAATAACATAATGGCGAGTCTTGTTGCTATCAGCTAAATCCTTGTAATACGAACCTTTGACTATTTGAAGATAAAATATTCTGGAAAAAATTACAGCTATCAAAATCAAACAAAAAACAAATAAACCCTTAACAAAAATTGAAGCCAAGGGCCATTCTAATTTTGCCAATTGGTTCTCACCCATTTCTTCCGCTCTTTTATCAAGAAGAATTTCTTCTGGGTCAAGCAAGTGTCCGTCTCTTTTAATTAAATTTTTTCTTAAAACCATAAGTTCTAATTTCGAACGAAGCCCCGTTTAACGGGGCGAAGCGAGAAAAAAGGTTCTGCCGACCGAAGGGAGGCAGGTTCTTATTTTTCTACCCAGCATCATTAAAACTAAATAAACTACTGAGTTAATTAAGGCATCAATTAAAATAATCAGCCAAAGATTTGAATGAGACAGGAATAAATTCAGAAGAAAAAGAGCTAAAAAATAAAGATTAATAATACTTTCGCCGATAATGATACGTGAAAAAAAATTATCACTTTCTAAAAGTCTAGTCAAGAAAAAACCAATACCAAAAGAAAAAAATAAACTAAAAAGATTCGTTCCCCAAGCCAAACCAGAAAGAGTGTCAAAGATAAATCCTCGGACTAATAAAAGCAAAACGAAGTAAAAAAATGGAAAATCAAAAAAACTAAAAATTAAAAAAATGAGAAGAAAATCGATTATTGGCCTAATAAAAAAAGATCCACCTTCAAAATATATTTGAAAAAGGCCAATGAGAAAGAATAGACAACCGTTTTTAATAAAACGCGGCATTGGAAGGGATAAAATCTGTAATTACGAACACTAAGGAAAGCTGATTTTTTGTAAATAAAGGCTCTAAGATATATTCTTTAAGAACATTTGATGAGGGAATAATATCTTTCACTTTTGCCACTAATAATCCTTTAAGAAAATTAGTATTTTCATGAGAGGTAACTAACAAATCACCTATTTTTATATTTGCTTCTTGGGGCACTAATTTTAATAGATATCTGCCTCGATTGTCTTTTTCTAAGATGGCCAGAACATGAGATTCTAGATTTTCTACTCCTATTTTCGTTTGGGGAGCAAAAATTGATTCCCCTCGACAATAATCCTTAAAGCATTCCTTTAAAATCCCCACCAGAACTTGATTCTCTAAAATAACATTCATTCCTGATTTTAAACCGCTGTTTTGGCCTTGATCAATCCAAAATTGGCCTGAGAAGCCGGTGGGATCTATTAAAAGCACTTGGGCTGGAAGAAGATGCCAACCTGTTTCTTTTTTTAGGTTAAAGGCTTCTTTGAGGGATAGATTCTCTTCTTCTAAATTTTTTAATTGTGTAAGCTGAAATAAAAGATTGACATTTTCCTCTTCTAAATTTTTAGTTTGATAACGAATGCGATTAAAATGAAATAAATCGTTTAACCAACCAGATGATTGGTTAAAAAAATTCAAAAACACATTATCCTTCATCTCGAAGAAAACAGAAACACTCGAAACTTTCAACTTGTTTTGATTAGTAAAATATATTTTAAACATAAAAAAGAGAGCGATTAAAATAATCACTCCAATAAAAAGGCGCTGAAATATTTTTGCCTTTTTCATAGGTAAATTTTTTCTAAACCCCGTTAGAAGTTTGCGATGATTCCAAGAGATAATTCATTATATTCTTTATTAAATCTGTTTTACTCTCGCAAAAAAGTGTTTTGACACTTTTTTGCCACAAATAATAATGGCAAACTTCTAACGGGGCTAAATCGGAGGTTTTTCTCTGTTAATATTAATCAGTAAATCTCTTGAACTTTTTAAATCTTCTAGAACAAAACCAACCCCTCTTATAACTGCAGTAATAGGATCTTCAACAATTTTTGCCGTCAAACCGATATTATTAGAAATAAGTTTATCTAATCCTCTTAAAAGAGAGGTGCCGCCAGAAAGATAAATACCACTGGTAATAATATCAGCAATTAATTCTGGAGGTGTAATTTCTAAAGCATCTTGAATGGCATCGATAATTTTATCTAAAGAAGGGGTAATTGCTTCCCTGATATCTATTTCTTTAATTTTTATTTCTTTTGGCAGTCCCTTAGTCAAATCTCTGCCTTTGACTTTAATTTCTTGATTACTGCCTAAGTCCATAGCTGAACCAACAGTAATTTTAATTGCTTCGGCTGTTCTCTCACCAACATCTAATTTATATTTTTCCTTTAGATAATAAATAATATCGTCATTTAATTTATCTCCGGCAACGCGTAAACTTTTATACACCACTACTCCACCTAAAGAAATCACCGCTGCTTCAGTTGTCCCACCGCCAATATCAACAATAAAGACACCTTTGGATTCTTTCACTGGCAAACGAATGCCTAAGGCTACTGCTAAGGGCGCTTCAATAAGATAGACTTCTCTTGCGCCAGCAGATCTCGCCACATCCTCCACTGCTCTCTTTTCCACTTCAGTACCACCACAAGGAATACCTACTACTAATCTTGGTCTATTAATTAAATTCTCCAAGAAATTTTTTCTTTCAGCTTTATCCAAAAAATGGCGTAACATTTTTTCCGTTACTTCAAAATCAGAAATAACCCCATTGCTTAAGGGCCTAATGGCACTAATATGAGGAGGGGTTTTACCAACCATTTCAATAGCCTCTCGGCCAATAGCCAAAATTTGATTGGTTTTATTATTGAGAGCCACGACTGTCGGTTCATTGATCACAATGCCTTTGCCCCTGACATAAACTAAGGTTTTCGTTGTCCCTAAATCAATTCCTATCTCCTGACCAAATCTTTTTTTAAATAAACTCATCATATTAAATGTATTTTAAATATTTAATTTAGTAAGCTTGACCAAATAACCATTTTCTTTTTGCTTCTTTTTGACAATAAATGCATTTACCTTTCTCTTTTTTATCCATATCTTCCAAGGGTAGGCAACGAGTGGTGGCTTTGGTGTCTTTTTTTATTTTTTCTTCACATTTTGAGCTTTCGCACCAGTAAGCCCTGATAAAACCGCGATGCGCCTTCATAGTTTTCTTAAACTCTTCATAATTTTTAACTTCTCTGGTATTATCCAAAACGAATTTTTTGCTCTTGTTTAATAACCCTTGTTGAATATCGTCTAATATTTTTTCAACGGTCAATGACAATTCATTTTCGCCTATCTTTACTTTTTCAAAATTATCCCGGCGCACCAAACTATATTTCTTGTCTCTTATTTCTTTTTCGCCCAATTCCAGCCTTAAAGGCACGCCGCGCATCTCCCAATCATTAAGCTTCCAGCCAAAGGTTTCTTCCTGGCGCAAATCGATTTCAACCCTAAAATTTTTTAATTTTTCTTTGATTTCTTCAGCTTTAGCAACCAGTTTATCCTTACTTGCATTTTTATTAAACACGGGAATAATAACGATTTGAATAGGGCTAATCTTGGGTGGCAAAATCAAACCATTGTCATCTCCGTGAACCATTATTAAGGCGCCGATACTCCTTGTGCTGAAACCCCAAGAAGTTTGATAAGGCATATACAATTTTTTATCCCGACCAAGATATTTGATATTAAAAACCTTGGCGAATTTCTGGCCCAAATCATGGGAAGTGCCACCCTGAAGCGTTTTGCCATCAGGCGTCAAAATTTCATAAGTATAGCTGCTCTCTGCGCCGGCAAATTTTTCAGCGCTACTTTTAATGCCCGGATAACCATAAATAGCCAAATAATCTCGGTAAATCTTTAAGTAATTATCCAAGGCATCACGCACCATTTTCATAGCTTCCTCGTGGGTCTCGTGAACCGTATGGCCTTCTTGCCATAAAAATTCAGTGGTTCTTAAAAACAAGTAAGTCCTTTTCTCCCAACGCACAATATTATTCCATTGATTCATTAAAATTGGCAAATCGCGATATGATTGCAGCCATTTAGCATACATAGCGTACATAATAGTTTCAGAAGTCGGCCTGATAATTAATTTCTCTTTTAGCTCTTCGCCGCCACCAATGGTTACTACTGCTAATTCCGGAGAAAATCCCTTAACATGCTCTTTTTCCTTTTTTAATAAAGTTTCGGGAATAAAAATAGGAAAATAGGCATTTTTTACGCCTAAGGCCTTGATCATTTTATCAAGTTCAGCCTGAATATTCTCCCAAATGACATAACCATAGGGACGAATAACCATACAACCTTTCACGGGCGCATAATCGGCCAATTCAGCTTTAAGCACCACGTCTTGATACCAGCCGGAAAAATTATCTGATTTTTTTGTTAATTCTTTCTTCTCAAAATTAGCCATACATTTAAATTAAAGATTTGATATGTTTTATACTAATTAGTTTAGTGAAGGTAGAAAAAGCGAATGTCTTTAATAGTTACTAAAACAGCTAAGCACATTAAGAGAGCAAAAGTAATATTATCTATCAAAGTCTCTGTTTTTTGAGAAATGGGTTTTTTAAAAATTTTCCCTAGAAAGAGAAATAAAAGACGGCCGCCATCTAGGGCTGGAATCGGCAAAAGATTAAAGATAGCCAAAGCATAAGATATTAATCCAAGAATATATACCCCATAACGCCAACCGTATTCAAAGCTTCGGCTAGTAATTGCCACTAAGCCAACTGGGCCAAGTAAATCGCTCACATCTAAATGGGTGAATATTTTTCCGAAAGCAATTTTTAAGCCCTTTAATGACTCAGTTAAAACAAAACTCAAAAAACGGCTAGTCTCTAAAAAAGCTTGATTAACAGGGTATTTTACAAGAGTTGAGGAAACTGATGAGTTAAGCAGATAGTTAGCAGGCAATAAAGATTTGGGGAAACCAATGCTAAAAAGCAAAGTAAAAACAAGAAAAGCAATGATAAAATTCATTCCCACTCCTCCTAAAAAAATGGTGGTTTTTTTCGAGGTTGTTTGATTCGCAAAACTTCTTTTATCTTGATTATTTTCTTCTTCGTTAATTTTCACAAAAGCACCAAAAGGAATAGCATTTAATGAATAAGTAACTTCACCTCGCTTAAAGCTAAAAATTTTTGGCGGCAAACCAATACTAAATCCTTCAACTTTAACGTTAAATAGTTTCGCCAAAAGAAAATGGCCGAATTCATGCAAAATCATCAATAAGCTTAAAGTCCCAATGGCAAGTAATAAAGTGATCATTTATAATTATTCTAATTATTCTAATTGCCCCAATTATTCTAATCAATACCTAATATCTAATGTCTAATAATTAATTTTAGAAATTGGGAATTTAGATTTGATTAGGTTAATTAGAAATTGGTCATTAGGTTAATTTATTTTTTACGATTCTAAAATTTCTTTCTCTTTTTTCTCTGCTGCTTCATCTAAGGCTTTGTTTGTTTTCTCTATAACTTTTTGAACTTCTTCTAATAAACGAAATTTTTCATCTTCGGAAATAGTTTTTTCTTCGAAACTCTGTTTTATTTCTGTTACTATTTCCTCGCGGGTTTTTCTTAAATGTACTCTGTATTCTTCTTTTATAGAACTAATTAATTTGACTAAGATTTCTTTTCTTTCTTTAGTTAAGGCTGGAAGAAAAAGTTTAATTTGCCTGCCTTCAACTGCAGGATTGACACCTAAAGAAGAGGAGGTCAGAGATTTTGAGATATTAGGAACAATTGTTGCGTCCCAGGGTTCGATGATAATAATATTGGGCAAGACAATAGAAATCGAAGCCAAGTGTTTTATGGGAGATTGAGTATTATAACATTCCACTTTAATATTTTCTACTTGGGCTGCTGATGGTCTCGAGGTGCGAAGAGCCAAAATTTCTTCTTTGAATTGGCCAATTAATAAATTTGTTTTTTCTTCAAAAGCCGTCATAGTTTAAAAATATATTTTCTAATAAAAGAGAACTATTAATATTATAATTGGAAATTAAATAAAAAGCTTTGAGTAATTCTTTGGCTAATTTAACTTTGGAAGCTAAGGGTAATTTTAAATTTCTTTTACTCTCTTGTTGAATATCTCGATTTAACATTTCTAACCAAGTTTTTAAGACCGTTAATAAATGAACTTTATCGCCTGCTAATTCTTGCAGATATTGCAGCTGGCCTAAAAAATCACTTTCCAAAATAATAGCTAATTTCTTTTGATTCTTTTCAATGTCTTCCAGATACTCCCTATCTAAAAGCCTGAAAGCTAAGCCAATTTTCCCATCAGCTTTTTCCGCTATCTCTTGAGCTTTGGATAGACTCAGAGATTGCTGATTAATTAAAAAGCCAATAATCTTTTTAGAAGAAGAACGATAAAATCTCAAAGCCAATAATCGAGACAAAACAGTTGTTAAAAGTCTTTGGGGAAGAGCAGTAATAAAAATTATCAAGGTATTACGAGGAGGCTCTTCAAGAGTTTTTAAAAGCGTGTTCTGAACATCTTCTTTTAATCTATCAGCTTCATTAATAATTAATATTCTTAAGGAAGAGAATTGAGGCTCATAATGCAAAAATTCAATGGCTTTTCTCACTGTCTCAATGGAAACATCGTTATCAATAAGAACCTCCTTCGCTTCGCTCAGGAGAACCTTTTTTCTCACTTCGTTCGAAATAGGTTCAAGCAGCAAAAAATCTGGATGCAGGCCTTTATCAAAGCGCAAGCAATTTTGACAATGGCCGCAGCCATTCCATGTTTTCTGTTCTACTTGGCATAACAAAGCTTTAGCAAAAGCTAAGGCTGTCGTTCTTTTACCTACTGCTTCTTCTCCGTAAAATAAAAGACTTTGAACTGGTTTTGTTTCTGGATTAAAAAATCCCTCTAAAAAAGTTTTTATTCTTTCCTCCAAAAAAATCATTGTTTCTTTTAAATTCGATTTTGTTATTTCATTTTAATATTAGCTCACCATTTCTCTTTCGCTTAAGCTATTCCGCCAAAGACAAACAATACTCGCTCACTTCGGGAAATCCTTCCGGAATGTCGCTTCGCCCCGTTAAACGGGGCTTCGCTCAGTTCCGGCTTTCCTCTCGTTCGCTTCGTATGTTTGTACCTTTGGCTCCATAATATCGCTCAAGAGAAAAGGTTCGCTAATATTAAGTTTCAACAGGGTGAGGAACACATATTGAGAAAACCGTCGCGCAGGCCGAGCGGGCAAAGTTCCTGAGCGAAGCGAAGGAGAGCGAGGCCGAGCGCGAGCGCGTCCCGCTCGCTTGGCGGGACGATAGCGTGTTTTCGAAATATTGTTCCGAACCCTGCTATGAATTATTTATTTATAGGTAGTAAGGCTCTTTTTATACAGTGAAAGATTATCCAAAATAACGCCAGTTCCTTTGGCAACACAATAAATAGCTTCATCAGCCACAAAACTTGGTACGCCAGTTACTTTGGTAATTAATTCATTAATGTTTCTTAACATCGATCCCCCACCAGTTAAAAGCATACCTCTTTCCATAATATCAGCGGCTAATTCAGGAGGAGTTTCAGCTAAAACCGATTTAACCGCCTGAATAATGTCTTTTAATGGAGCAGCAATGGCTTCAGCAATTTCATTGGCATTAATGACAATATTTTTTGGCAAGCCTTCAGTTAAATCTAATCCCCTGATTTCTAATTCTTCTTTTTGTTTAAGCGGTACAGCAGTGCCAATTTGAATTTTAATTTCCTCTGCTGTCCTTTCGCCAATAGCTAAATTATATTTTCTCTTTATATATTCAGAAATTGCTTCATCCATTTTATTACCAGCAATTCTTACTGAAGCCCAAGCAACAATTCCTCCTAAAGAAATTACAGCTACCTCGGTAGTCCCACCGCCGATATTAACAATCATATTTCCAGCTGGTGAATTAATCGGTACCCCAGCTCCTAAAGCAGCTAAAATAGGCTCTCTGGCAACATAGGCTTCTTTAGCGCCAGCTTCTCTGGCAGCATCAATGACTGCCCTTCTTTCCGTAGAAGTCACTCCCACAGGCACAGAAATTACTAATTCTGGTTTAAATATTTTCCAAGAACCTAAGGCTTTATTAATAAAATAACGAAGCATTGCTTCCGTAACACGATAATCAGCAATCACTCCATCTTTTAATGGTTTATAAGTTTTTATCATTTCCGGAGTCCGGCCCAGCATTTCTTTGGCTTCTAAGCCAATGGCTAAGACTTTATTTTCATCAACAGAAATAGCCACGACCGATGGCTCATTAATAACAATGCCTTTTTTGGGAATAAAAACTAAGGTGTTGGCAGTGCCTAAATCAATGCCTAATTGGCGAACAATCATACAAATAAATAATATTGAAGAATCATATCATTAAGCTATCTAATAGTCAATTTAATCTTTTCTGAGAATTTGGCCATGCCGCTCATGGCTAAAGATGCCTTTTTGATATGCTAGGGCACCATTGACAATCACGGTTTCAATTCCTTCCGGATATTGAAAAGGGTTTTCTAGAGTGGCTTTATTTTTGATTGTATCCGGATTGAAAATCACTAAATCTGCCCAATAATTTTCTTTGAGATATCCCCTGTCTTTTAAGCCAATTTTATCTGCTACTTTGCCAGTAATTTTATGAATAGCTTTTCCCCAAGAAAAAAATTTCTTTACTTTTGCATAATCATTGAGAAACTTGGGAAAAGTGCCAAAAGCTCGAGGATGAACCCAAGTGCCTTTCTCACCACTATTTAAATTATAAATGCCACTATTAGAAGCAATGAAAGAATAAGGAGATAGAATTCCCTTTTCCATATTTTCCAATGATAAGCTTTTAACAAATACCAAAATTCTTTTCTCACAAAGCTCAATTATCTTTAAAAGCGCATCTTCTAAGCTTAAATTAAATCCTTGAGCTATTTCTTCTAATGTTTTCCCAGCAAACCACCATCTCTCTCCGCTATCAGCTACTATCAAATCTTTATAGAGATATTTTCTCTTCTTCATGTCTTCTATTATTTTTTTTCTTACTATTTCGTCATGGAGATTTTTTAAAAGCACTTCCCGACCGCCAATTGCTAGCCACTCCGGCAAAATTAAATAAAGCGATTCAACGTTATAATCATAAGGGAAAATATCAAAATTAACTAACCCGCCTGCGCAGGCAGGTTCTTGCTCCTCATTTACTTTTTGTATCATTTTTAGAGCCTCAGGAAAACTATCAAAATTATCTTTTCCTTCCACTCTCAAATGAGAAATTTCTAAAGAAACTTTTTCTTTTTCAGCCACTTCTAAAACCTCTCTCATGCTCGAGAGTAAACCTTCAGCTTCGTTTCTTAAATGAAAGGCGAGATAACCTTTTTTTGCTTTAACCACTTGAGCTATAGCTTGAATCTCGGTCAGGCCTACAGCTTGCTCTAAGTTATAACCCAAACCAAAAGAAACGCCAAAAGCGCCTTCAGCTAAGCTCGATTTGACAATAAATTTTAATTCCTCTAATTCCTGTTTCTTTAAAGGTCGAAATTGATTCTGAGCAATATCTAATCTTAAGGTTCCCCATCCAACCAAAGTAGCAAAATTTACTCCTAACTGTTTCTTAGCTAAAAAATTCAAAAATTCTTCAATTGTTCGCCAACTAATATTAAAATCAATAGTTTTTGTCCATTTATCAATAGAAGATAAAGAACCAGAAATTAAAGGAGCAAGCGAGGCGCCACAATTGCCGCCAACAATAGTCGTAATTCCTTGCCGCAATAAATTTTCTGCTTCTTTTAATTTCAGGAGGCTCAAATCATGATCAGCATCATTATTAATATCAATAAACCCAGGAGTAATAAATCTATTTTCGGCATTAATTTCTGTTTTGGCTTTTTCGTCTTTAAGCGAACCAATGGCTACAATCTTGCCATTTTTAATGGCTAAATCTGCTTTCTTAGCTTCAGCTTCAGTACCATCAAAAATCTCTCCGTTTTTAATTAAAATATCGTACATAATGATAATTCAAAAGTCAAAATTATAATTTATTATACTATCATTTCTGATTTTTTACCATTTCTAAAAGATTCTTAAATAGGAAAGCTACTGTTAGAGGACCAATGCCACCAGGTACTGGCGTAATTAAAGCAGCTTTATCTTTAAGAGAATCAAAATCGCAATCACCCTTTAATTTACCAGCTTCTGAAACAACAGCAGCGTCAAAAATGACAACTCCATCTTTAACCATCTCAGCTGTGATTAAATTTAGCTTTCCCGCGCTGGTAACAATAATATCCGCTGTTTTTAATAAATTTTCTAAATTTTTAGTTTGGCTATTAGCTACTGTGACTGTCGCTCTTTGGTGAATAAACCATAAACCTACAGGCTTGCCTACTAATTGACCACGACCAATAATTAAAACATTTTTTCCTTCTGGATTAATTTGATATTTTCCCAAAAGAAATTTTATTACTTCAACTACTGGCGGCAAAACTTTTAAACGATTGGTATAAAAACCTCCTAAATTTTTCTCGCTTAAAATATCCGGGTCTTTTAAGGATAAAAGAGCATTTAAAACTACTTGGCTATTAATGGAATCTGGCAAAGGCAATTGAATCACTACTCCCCGATTATAGGTCACGCGGCAGATCTCATTCACTTTTTTTCTCAATTCCTTGGTTTTAATGCTATCTTCATATTGATATAAACGAAAATCAATGTTCAATTCTTTCGCTACTTTTTCTTTTTGTTTAATAAAAGATAAAGAAGCAGGATTATCACCTACTAAAACTACAGCTAAGCGAATCTTTTTAGGGATTAATTCTCGTTCTTTTTTTAATTCCTCAATAATTTCTTCGGATAATTTTTTGCCATCAATTACCATAAAATTTAATTACTACAATTAGCTCGGGCTAGTCGCACGAAAACACGCTATCGGTCGCCCCAGCGAGGCGACCGCGCTCGCGCTCGGCTTCGCTCGTCGCCTTCGGCGACACCTTGCCCGCTCGGCCTGCGCGACGGTTTTCTTAGCAACATAGCCCTCGCTATTGTTAAATTAATATCACTTCTCCTCTAGTCACTATTTTGACATTCTTGTGGATTTTTTCGAATTCTTCTGGGTAATCAGTATGAATCGGGATAATAAGATCTGGTTTAATATTTTTAATGAATTCTTCCAATTCTTTACCAGAAATATGGCCAGAAATATGAGCTCTTTCAAATTTGCCATCTGGAGTTAACCCTTGCATTTTAAAATGTTCTATCCAGTGGCTGAATCTTTCTTCGGAAATTTCTGATTCTTCAGTATGGGGCTCGGTAATAGCTCTTAAAAAATAAGAATCTTCATCAGGCTGAAAATCAATCAATTCCTGAATTTGATAAAAATTCAAAATTGCTAAATAATCTCGGGGATGAGTCTTGATTTCTTTGGCGTTAATATAAGGATATTTCTTCAAAAGATTTTGCTCCCATTTTTTTAAATTGCCTTTCTTCTTTTCGTAAAGAACAAGGTTATCGAAGCTATTAATTTCCAATCCTTTTTCCTTAAGAATGGCCAAATAAGCAAAATAATTATAAGGTAAAGCGATTTTTCTTTTTGTTTCTTTGGCAATCTGAGCTAAAGTCTCAAACCTTGTAATATCAGCCATTGAATAATCAGCTACTACTAATCCTTTGATTTTAGACACGATTTCTTTGGCCTTAAAATAGACATCTTTTTCGCGGAGAATGTTTTGTTCTAGAATTCGCGTCCCTTCGCAAAGAAAAACGTAAATTTTTTGCTTTTTCAAAAATTCATAAATTGCTTTTAATTGCTTCTCTGAAATTTCTGAAAGGCGAAAATCTCCGGAATATAAAACATTTTTTGTGCCTTTAATAAAATACATTAAAGCGCCAGGAATAGAATGATCAACAAAAAGAGGAAAAATTTCTAAATTTTTAATTTGAAATGGCTGTTGTTTTTCTAAAACTTTGAATTGTCTTTTTATTTTTTTGCGTTTTTGTGGCGGCAATTCGTGAGGGCTGCTAATTTCTACAATTTCATTTTCTAAAGAAGGTGGTTTAATAGTGCGATAAGCTTCAAGCACAACTCTCGTGGACTTGCTTAAATAAACTGGTATAGTTTCATCTAAAAATGAAAGGTAACCAGTATGATCCATATGGCCATGAGACAAAAGTATAGCATCAAGGGGCACAGGATTATTGGCTAATTGCTGATAAACATCAATTTCTTCTTTTTTTAAAATATCTAATAAATCTTGGCGATATAAACCGCCTATTTTAGGAAGTAAACCTAATTCTAAATAATCTTTAATTCCGTGCACAGAACGAGGATTAACAAACTCTTCAAAATACAAAGAAGCTTGTTTGTAGCTTTTACCAAAATCCAAAAAAATAGCGGTATTTTTATCTTCCAACAAAATTTTATTACCGCCAATTTCATTTATTCCGCCGTAAAAAGTAAGTGTCATAATAATTCAAAATTTTATCTGATGATAAACAAGCCAAAAGGCAAAAGCCAAAATTTAAAGTTAAAAGTGACCACAGTGTCATCCTGAGGAGCAAAGCGACGAAGGATCTCTCAACTTGTTTGAGATACCTATATTTCCAATTCTTTAAAATTAGGATTGACTTTTTTAATAAGTTCTAATTTCTTTTTTCTTGTCCATCCTTTTATTTCTTTTTCTCTTTGAATAGCTGACTCAGGATCATCAAAAACTTCGTAATAAATTAGTTTATCAATATTGTATTTTTTAGTAAAACCAGGAGTCAATTTATTTTTATGTTCATATAATCTTCGATACAAATCATCAGTAATCCCTGTGTACAGAGTATTAGATTTATTGGTAAGAATATAGACATAATATTGTTTTTCAAACATAGCAGTGAGCTCATTTCTCGCATTCCTGCCTGCGCAGGCAGGCGCGAGAGATTCTTCGCTACGCTCAGAATGACAATTCGATAATTTTAGATTTTCGCATTCAAGGAGAAGCTTACTCCTTCTGAAGTTTCTATTAAAGCCTCTAAAGGCAAATTTATATCTTTGATTAATCCTGATGCCTCTAAAGATTTTTTCCAAGTTATGACTGCCTCTTTTTTTACTGCTTTCCCTTGAATAGTAATATTATTTGCCGGAGCATTACTAATCAAGATTCTTTGAATATTAATGCCATTTTGTTTGCTGGAATCAAAAATATTACTAAACAATGCCTTCCAATCTTTTTTATAAGTTTGAGTTTTTTCTAAAATAGCCACTAAAGTATTAAACTCGTCAGCTTTTCTTACTAATTCTGCTTCTTTATTAGTGGTAATAACGTCAATGGGTTTGGCTAAAGCTTGTTGGTATCTATTCCGAATGGTAGTAAAAAAAGTGCCATCTAAAAGGCTAAAAGTTAAAGTTAAACTCATTATCACCACCAGAGCCACCTTGGTCCATAAAGAAGCTATCCGATAAAGATGATTTTGCTCATAAATTTCTTCTGTGCCTACCGGAGCTAAACTGACAAGACTATCTTGATAGCGAGGAATTAAACCGCGTAAAGCAGTACCAATAATTGAAAACCACTCTCTTGTCACCCAACGCATATAAGACGGAAAACTTATATTCAGAGATGAAAGTTTATAAGTCTCGCTAATCCATTTACTTAAAATTGCTGTCATTTGATTATCAGCACTTGAGAATATAAACTTTTGCACTGGTTTTTTTCTTTTTAGAGAATAGAAATTTAATAGCATAGGAATCTCGCTATCTAAGTGCTTCTTTAACATCTCAATCGTGATTTGCTTAGGAATATTAGCGCCAAAAATCTCTGGCCAAGAATCAAAATCAAAGAAAATTAATTTATTGTCTTCACTTAAAACAAATTCAATGCCTTCGGTTCGCAAAGAGACGCTTAAAACCGGCTGTTGCTTTTCGCCAAAATATTGAAAAAATCTCACTAAACTCAAAACCCAAGGCTCGATAGCCACAATTTTAAACCCACTATTCTCTAAAATATCCAAATAAGGATTGATTTGTTTTTTAATGCCTAAAGCAATAAATACTTCTCTTTCGTTATCTTTCACCGATTCTCCCAAATCTTCCCAATCAAAATAGACCTCTTCCAAGGGCAAAGGAGCCACCATTTGAGTATTAAAAATTATTGCGTCTTTAAAACGCTCTTCTTCTAAATCCGGTAAAGATAAAATATTGGTATAAAAATTAACTGAAGGTAAAGACAAAACTATCCAAACATTTTTCTCTTTTTGCCAAATTTTTTGTTTAAGAGAAAGAAAAAATGATTGTAATTCCTGCGGTTTTTTGAGTATTCCTTCTTCAATAATTCCACTAGGCAAAGCATATTTACCAACTTTAGTAATTCTATTAATGACTTTATCAAAACAAAAAACCCTCACCATTCTTTCTTCAATGGAAATAGCACTGATGGTAAATTCAGGTACTAACAATTTCTGCCAATTTTTAAGAGAGAATTTTGGTTTCATAATAAATCAAAAATTGATTAAGTGTTGCCATAATTCTAAAATATCTTGGTTAGCTGCTTCAACATCAATATAATGTTTATCTATTTTATTATCCATCATTTTAAAAATAGAACGAGCATCTTCTAAATGTTTTTCCGAATTACTTAATTTATACCAACGTAATTTACTCAATAAAAGATCCTCCGGCGAAATAAAATGAATAACTTGCCCATTAAATGTCTGAGGTATTGCTCTTTTTATTTCTTTCAATCCGACTGGGTCTTTCACTATAACCCAAAAATCTACTTTTAAACCAGTTTCTGGATGAATAAAATTAAATTCCCCTTCTTGCCGAATAGCCTTGCCCACCGTTTTTTCATCAATATAACCAGCTTCAGAAAGATTTCTAAGCAGACTTATTAATTTAAAAGATTGGGCTTGTTTTAATTGAACTACAATATCAATATCAAAAGTCGCTCTTGGTTTTCCCCAAACTGAAACAGCAAAACCACCAGTGATACAGTAGCTAATATTTAATTTTTCTAAAATTTTAGCTACTTCAATGAGCAATTCTTCCGGGGTCATAAGACTTAGATAATTTATTGAGTTTTAAACATAATTCAACTAATCTAAAAGTCACTTTCAACTTAGCGTCAGAAGGCATTCTCTTGAAACATTCATTTTGTCTCTCTTCGGCACTTTTTTTTAAAACAATTTTGGGCTTCTGAGGCATATTAATAAAAAAACAATACTCTTTTAAGTATAGCAAAATACAACTCAAAATTCAAAGACTAAAATGCAATACTTTTATGAAAAACACAGATATTAAAGATATTAACGACTTGCGATGTCGATAATTACAAGGTATAATAGAAAAACGGTGGGGCAAAAAGCCTCGCTGTTTTAATTTACTTATTTAACGACTTGCGATGTCGATAATCTCTAAATCTATAATTATGCAAGAAAGTAATGAAATTTATCACGTTTTAAATCGAGGAGTTGATAAACGAACAATCTTCTTAGATAAACAAGATTATTTTCGTTTTATCCATGATTTATTTGTATTCAATGACGAAAACTGGGTTAATACTTCTTCCTACTCCTTTACCCAATTTGAGAAAATTAACGACATCGCAAGTCGTAAATTGTCTCGAAAACCAAGAAAACTTTTAGTGGATGTCCTTGTCTTTGTTTTAATGCCCAATCATTATCATCTTTTGCTTATACCAAAAATAGAGAACGGGATATCAAAATTTATGAAGAAAGTAGATATGGGATATGCCAAATATTTTAATCAAAAATACGAGAGAAAAGGCACTTTATTTGAAAGAAGATACAAATCAATTCAAGTAACAGAAGAACCTCATTTCATTCATCTTCCTTATTATCTTCATTGTAACCCCCTTGATCTTATTCAACCCGAATGGCGAGAGGGAAAACTTTCTAATTATAAAAAAGCTATCCAATTTCTTGAGAGTTACCGTTGGAGCAGTCATTTAGATTATTTAGGAAAAAGAAACTTTCCTTCAGTAACAAAACGAGATTTTCTCCTTAATTTCTTTGAAGGAGAAGATGGTTATCGTCAAGCTCTTTATGAATGGTTGAAAGATAAAGATAAAGCAATTGAAATCGAATTTGATGAATATGAATAAATTTACGACTTGCGATGTCGTTAATTATTCGGTCGTCGGAGTTTCGGAAGGAACGGTTGTTGGAGTTGGTGTTTGTTTGCCTTCAAGAACTGGAATTAAAGGACTTTCGTTTTTAATTTTTGAAAACCAAACAATATTTTCTTTATTTAAAATCATTTTATCTTCTGGTTGATAAGCTGATTGCTCGAATTTTTGAAGACTAAGTTCCCCCTTTTCATCTCTTTGAAGAAAATAAATATTTGTTAAAGTATATTTTGAGAAAAACTTGCATAAATGACCAAAATACAAATCACCAGTTCGAAGATAAACAGCATAATAAGACCTTTTCAATTCAAAATTTATGTTTTTATTAAAAACGAAAACGTAAACTGCTAACAAAGCGATAATAGCAATAAGAATAATATTTATTAAAAGAGGTTTGTTTTTAAACATAGCATTATTATTTATTATTAATTATTATAATATCCATTATCTTTCAAAGTCAAGGGGAAAGTATCCCCTAATATTAACGACTTGCGATGTCGTTAATTCTGATAAATACTCTAAAAATATAGATAAATCCTTATCTATTGATTTAGCCGTTTATTTTCTAATGATTAAAAGTTATGCTTTTTGAAACTTCTTTTCAAGTAAATCAACTCGTTTTTCAATAATTTTGAACTCTTCTCGACTTATCTTTTCTATAAGGTCGTCTTTGATTATATGTAAATCCATTCTCATTATTTCAATGTCTTCGGTATTTTTTGCCGCCATTTCCCGAAGCGCTACAAGTTGAACTTGTATTTTAATAATATCTTCGGTATTTTTTGCCACCATTTCTCGAAGCGCTACAAGCTGTTCCTGAGTCCCCGTCAATGATTCAGCTAAAACGCCTAAATACCGTTGGTATTCCTCGCGTTGACTCTTTAAAATATCTTTTAATTGCTTTCCTTGAATCTCCATAATCCTAATTTTAGCAGGATTAAATTAAAAGTCAACCCCGTTAGAAGTTTTAAGTAATTTTCTCTATATTTACAAGACAGAGCCGAGAGGCGGCTTCGCCTTATGGTTTATCTATTATTGAAAATTAGGTTGAACTTCTAACGGGGTCAAGAGAAATATATTATTAACGACTTGCGATGTCGTTAATTTAAAATAATTTGTTTTTCTTCTTTTTTTGGGGTTTTTTATATACCACGTGCAGAGGGAAAAATTCAAAATAGTCATCTTCGTCAAACCAGGCGCATTTAAAACTATGAAGCCTTAATCCGGTTAAACGCGATAAAGCTAAAGCATAAATAGTCAATTGGTCAATAGGCCTATATTTCTTGGCACTGGGCTTAAAATCCATAATATGAATTATCCCATTTCTTAATTGTAAAATATCAATATGACCTGTAATAATTGTGTCATCTTTAAGCTCTAAAGGAACATCAAATCCCAGCATAGCGCGAAAATGATCAATATCATCTTTATCCAAGAGAACTGGCACTTCAACGGCTATAGTAGCAGAATCACAAAACAAAGCAAAATTCTCCACTGCTTTGTGGCGTTCTTTATTATTAGCCACTGCCTGCATTACAAATCTGGCTATTTCATTGGCTCTGTTTTTCTTACTGACAATCCTAACGCCGTCCAAATTAAAGACATTTTTAAATTCTGAAGCCCTAAGGTCAGATTCCTGGAAAACTTTATGAGGGCATTCGGCAATGATCAATTCCAAAAAATCTTTAATGACTTTTTGTTTGTAGTTTTTAAAATCTTCTTCTAAAAGAAGGTCTGTTTTAAAACGATGATACTTAAAATCATAAATTTGTTGGTGAAAAAGCTTTTGTTCCACAACCATCTCTTTCAAATTAAAGTCGCTTCTTTGCTTTAAATATTCCCGCATTCTTTTAAAAGGAATCAAACGTTCATATTCTTTTATCCAATTAGCGATTGTCTGAGGCGCAACTTTAAAACCGTATTTTTCGTTTATTTTCTGAACAATTTCCTTTGGTTCAATAAATTTATTAAACCAGATAAGACTTTGTAAAATAAGAGAGATGGGGTAAGTTTTATTTTTGGTGACTAATGGTGTGAATTTTTTCTTACAATGATTGCAGTAAAAAACCTGAATTTTTTCAAATTTTTTCAGCCGAAAACCGGCTTTGACAAAATCTCTTCCCTGGCAATAAGGACAAACAGAAACAACTTTCAATTTGGCAATGGGAATTTTCATAATATAAGATACCAATATACGAATGAATGCTAATGATACGAATGGATACTAATTTTTGGTATATTAGTATCTCTTATTTAAACACTCTTCCCCAGGCTTTTTTCAAATTAATAATTTTAAATTTATTGCGTTGATATTTTTTTAGAATATCAGAAAGTAAATTTCGAAATTCAGCATCTTCTATGAAGGCGCTTAAAAAATCAAGTTTGGCGATAATTAAATTGATAGTCTGGGCGGCAATTTCCAATTTCTTATCCGCTACCTTAAAATCATTAAATTTATCATTATAACTTTCTACAATCAGCTTCGGAACAACTTTAGCCATTTGTTTTAAATTTTGAATTTCTTCCAACACTTCTTCTTTATATTTTCCCGGTATTTTGAAACTAAAAATCTGCGCCGCTAATTTAGTGGATTCTTGATAAACTTCCAAGTCTCTGAATGTTCTGACAGGTGTCCGAACACGAAATTTTTTATAGTCCATATTAAGAAATTCAAAATGTAAAATGCAAAATCCAAAATTACAAGTTAAAATCCAAAATCATCTTTTTCCTTTAAGGCGCATAATGGCAGACGCAAACATATTGGCGATTTCGCCGAGTTCTTTACGCAAATACTCATTCTCAACAGGGTCTCCATTGTCGGTATCTCGCAAAAGTTCTAACCAAACGACTGTTTCGTTGGCCGACTTTAGAGAATGTTGAAAGAAAACCGTAAATTCTTTTTTGGAGCTGGCCGCACGTGCTTCAATATAATTTGCAAGCATACTTGTGCCGCTCCGTAAAATCTGCGGAATAATAACTCTGGTGGCATCATTCTTCGGCAAGGTTCCGACAAATTTAATCAGTCGCAGAACAAAGCGATAAAGCCGAGCCCTAAACTCACTTTTAAATTTTGCATTGTCATTTTGCATTTTGGACTTTGGATTTTGGATTTCTTGTTATCTCCCTGATTTTTACAAAATTATCTCTCGAGTTTTTAACGGCTTTATCTCTTATATTCAAGCTTCAAAAATTGAAAAAGTAAATGTTATAATGGCTTTTTTATTCGTATATTCGTACTAAATTCGTAATTGGTAGTTGTGACCACAAAAAAATTCAAGAGATGGAATTTCTATGTAAATTTAAAAACGGTGAGCGTTTCATAGTTTCAACCCACCGTTTTATTATCGAAGTCGAACTTCTATAGATTATCTTGTTTCCAGAATTTCAATTCGCTTGTTTAATACTTCATTTTCCGCTTCAAGCGCTTTAATTTTATCGTTTAATTCTTTAATGGCGTTAATGGTGACAAACGTAAGCGGGGAAGAATTAAAATCATATAGTTCTGTTTCTTGGGCATCAGTAGGCTCTAATTTTGCTTTATATGTTGAAACTGCATAGGGAATAAGATCCTTCACCTCATTGGCGATAATACTGATTCCTGTCTGGCCTTTTGGCAAACCTGCTTTGCCATTCAGCTTATAAGTGATTGGATTTAATTGATTGATAACATTGAGGCCATCAGTGAATGGCTTTATATCTTCTTTCACTCTTATATCAGAGGCAATAGTCCAGGCATTGCTTGTGGGTTTTGCTGCGGAATCGGTAGAAAGCTGTAATTGATAAGTAGGTCCCGTCGTCCCGATGCCGACGTTGCCCTTGCTCGTGATTGTCATTCTTGCTGTCGGCACTGCAGCATACCCTGTTTTAAATATCAAGTTGCCAACATTCACCCCGGTACCTTCCCCTGTTCCCTCAATCGATGAGCCAT